>Ga0138256_10000845_pt1 | contig 33048 bp, 28 predicted proteins | sample KNB2016incub_MG_FD_105486 | JGI IMG/M metagenome (GOLD analysis project Ga0138256, IMG submission 105486) | Active sludge microbial communities from wastewater in Klosterneuburg, Austria - KNB2014incub_MG | ecosystem: Engineered > WWTP > Activated sludge > Unclassified | place: Austria... | reverse complement strand
TAGAAATCCGAGCATATAAACGCGGTATTCGCGCGAGAGGAAAATTTCAATGATGCGTTCAAATTGCAAACCGCTGAATGATTCGATCGACTCACGATCAAGCGCCGCATCAGGCCCAAAATCCACTGGTACTTCAATCCTCCTGCCGGCAACAAGTGGTCCGCCCGCCAAGTTATCAATAACCTCACGCAGATATGTCCGTACCACGCCATATTTGCCCGTTAAGGGGCCCGAAACTAGCCGGGGGTCATAATAGACAGTGGTCGAAGCAATTGCCGGCACGGCCTCGATAAACCCTTGAAACGGATTTGAATGGAGGGCGTTAGCGAGGGCGACCGAGGCGTCATTGAGCGAAAGGGAGATCTCGTTTCCAAATTCGACGGTAACGGCATTGTCGCCAAGCGGAAAAATGCGTGTCGGGGTGATAGTCATTTTCACCGCGCCCTTTGTTTGGGATCGAGATATTGACGCAGGCCGTCGCCGATGAAATTGAAGGCGAGTACCGTTAATGCGATCGCGATGCCCGGAAAGAAAAGTACATGCGGGGTCGTGCTGAAATATTGCCGTGCCTCTTCAATCATCGTACCCCAGCTGGGTGCCGGCGGAGGAATGCCGAGCCCGAGAAACGAAAGCGAGGCTTCGGAAAGCACGGCTCCCGCCATACCAAGCGATGCCTGAACGATCAACGGTTGGATCGCGTTTGGCATAATGTGCGAAAACAGAATCCGCATATTGCCGGCGCCGAGGGCTTTTGCAGCCTGCACAAAATCATATTCGCGTACCTTCAATACCTGGCCGCGCATGACACGGGCGTAGCCGACCCAGCCGATGATGCAAAGGGCAAGGATCAGTTTGCCAAGTCCGGCCCCAAGGAACGCGACGAGTGCGATCGCAAGCAAAAGGCCCGGGAACGCAAGAAAAACATTGAACAAATAACCCGATAGGACCTTGTCCACCAACCCGCCGTAGAAACCGGCGACAGAGCCGATAAGGACGCCGATCACACCCGAGACAGCGACCACGGTAATCCCTACCTGCAATGAGATCCGCGCTCCGTAAAGGATCCGAGAGTAGATATCGCGGCCCAGCATATCGGTACCGAACCAATGTTCAGCCGACGGCGACGCAAACCGAATCGACAGGTCCTGGGCGTTTACATCGTGGGTCGCAAGAAAAGGTGCAAAGACCGCGGCGAGTATCACGATCGCCGCTATAAATATGCCGATGTAAGTCAGTCGGTTCATCGTCGGGAAAAAATGGACTTTGGCCGCGAAACGTTAGTCAAGAAAGACGAATACGCGGGTCAAGCCTGCGGTAAACCAGATCGGTCAGCGTGTTGGCGATAATATATGTAATGCTGATGACGAGCACCGAACCCTGTACCAGCCGATAGTCGCGTTTTGCAATACCATCTTCCAGCAAGAGCAATCCTAATCCCTGCCAACTGAAGATCTTTTCTGTAATTATCGAGCCGGCGAGAAGTACGCCCAACTGGAGGCCGAGTATTGTGACCACCGGTATCAAACCGTTTTTGAGAACATGTTTATAAACGACCTTGCGTTCGCTAAGGCCCTTGGCACGGGCCGTGCGGACATAGTCTTCGCCAAGTTCCTCGATCACGCTTGATCGGACCATCCGAGTAAGGATCGCCGACAATGCCGCGCCTAATGTTATTGCAGGAAGGACAATGTCTTCCGGATAAAGGCTGCCCGTTGGCGAAAACCAGCCTAACTTTACGGCAAAAACATATACCAGAAACGGGCCGATGACGAAAGTCGGCAGCGAAATACCAAGAAGAGCGACGAAAGACGCGGCGTTGTCGATCAGGCCATTCTTGTTCGTTCCGGCCAGAACACCCAGCGGAACGGCAATGCTCAGAGCTACAAGCAGGGCAGCGAGGGCGAGTTTTATCGTCGCCGGATAACGCTCAAGGATCATGTCCAAAACCGGCCGGTCAGTACGGAATGATTGGCCGAGATCGCCGCGAAGCAATCCGGCCCAATAATCAACATACCGATTATCAGCTCCGTTCCAAACAAACCCGCTTTCCCCGCTATATGCAAAAAAGAACGCCGGCCGGTCGAGGCCATGCTTTTGGTTAAAATTAGCGATCTGTTCCGCAGTTGCCGTTTCGCCCAGAATGGTCGTCGCCGGCGAACCCGGAACGAGTTCGATCAGAAGTGTGACCAGCGAGACGACAGTGAAGATCACCAAAAGCGTAAGCCCCAGTTGTCTTGCAAAATTCAGAAGCTTGTATTTCATCAGAGTCGGGCAACGAGATTTTATAATTTAGGAGAAAGGATAACAAACCGCGGCAACCGGGTAATATTACCTTACGATGATCTTGTGCCCGTGTGAATTGCTGCAATCCCGCCGGTCAGATTGCTGAATCTCACCTCCGCAAATCCGACCGCGGACATCAATTCAACCAGCCTTTTCTGGTCAGGAAATTTTTGGACCGAATCAGGCAGATACTCATAAGCACCACGCGACCCGCTTACGGCACCGCCAATGCGGGGCAAAATTCTTGTAAAATATAGGTCAAACAGGGAAGCAAACCCAGGGACAGTCGGTGTCGAAAACTCAAGCACAACAAGCCTTCCACCCGGCTTAAGAACGCGGTGCAGTTCGGCCAGGCCGTCAGCAAAGTGTGAGAGATTTCTTAGTCCGAATGCGATCGTGACAGCGTCAAAGGTTTGGTCTGGAAGCGGCAACTGCATTGCATCGGCTTCGAGAAAAGGGATGTCCGATCTGAGGCCGGAGGTTTTTTTCGCGGCAACGTCAAGCATCGGACGGCAAAAGTCGGTGCCAATTACAACCGCCGATGCTCCGGTACCAAGCTCGATGGAAAGATCGCCGGTTCCGCATGCAACGTCAAGGATGATGGCGTTCCTGTCGGCCAAAACCTCGGCCAGTTCTGCCCGAACGCGACGGCGCCACCGTTTATCGATGTTCACCGAGAGGACGTGATTTAACAGATCATAACGCCTGGCAATGCCGGCAAACATTGAACGCACCGCGTTCGCGTGGGCTATCTCGCTGGCGGTCCTTTGGTTTTGCATCTAGTTGGAAACGGTCGCGGCCGCAGTGCCGGTTACAATTGCCGAGGCGACAGGTTCGGCCGCGAGTTTTGACGCAAGCGACCGCACATCCGCCAGATCTACCGCCTGAAATGCTCGGAGTTCATCACTTGGCGACTGTATCTTATATGTATCAACATCAAGCCACGACTGAAGCTGATCGCGTCGTTCGGCATTGGCCAAAACGGATGCCTTTGCCGCGGCGAACTCGACATCGGTCGCCGGGGCCGAGTAGATCGCGGCGAAGACGGCATTTTGATTTCCATCACCACGGTCGGGCCGGATGATCAACACGGGCGAAGATGACCGATACTTGAAAACAAAAGCACCGGGAAGGATATGAGCGTCGTGCGAAACGACCGGGTTGGTGCCGCCGCTCTTGCCGACCGCATCGGCAAATCGCGATCGAAGTATCACAGCCAGCACCTCTGCCGCGGCAAAATCCTTGCTCGAACGCGAATATCCGCGGACCGCGTACCTCACCTCGGTTGATGTCAAACCCGGAACTTCGATCTTGACCGGCGACTTTTCAGGCGGGTCGGGCTGACGAAAGGTGGACGGTATCGATTTATCTGCTTTCAGCCACGAACCGAAATAGCGGCGAACGGCGCGAAATGTAAGTGCCGGATCGAGGTTTCCTTCGATCGCGATCGTCGCATTGTCCGATGTCAATAACCGGTCCTTTGCATATTTCAGATCGGCGAAATCGATCTTCTGGATCGAGGCAATACTGCCCTCGGCGGGCCTTCCGTATGGAAATGTGCCAAAAAGCCGCTTTGAAACCGCAAGGTCGGCGACATACGCCGGTTCCGTTGCGAGGCCGCTAACGCGGAGCGTTAGTGCCGTTTTTAAAGTTGCCGCTGCTTCCTTGCCAAGGTCGGGATTTGAGACCGCCTGCGAAATGGTTTCGAGCAGCGTGAGCATCTCGCTGTTTTTAGCACTTGCGGTGATCTGAATAAAATCGTAGTTGCAATCCACATCCAGGCTGCCGCCCAGTTCATTTTTAAAGAAGTCTCGGGATTCCTGTGTAGGAAAAAAACTATCTGAAAGCAGTGCCATTACACCTTCTTTATCTTGCGGATCGAATGCGGACCCGCTGTGAAAGCGTATCTTGATCGTGGTTTTTTCGGCCGCGGGCACATTCCAAACCAAGACTTTCATGCCGTTTAACAGTTTCTCTTGTCTTGGCGTTGGTGACGGCTTTTGAGCAATGCCATCGCTGCAGAAACCTGCCAAAATGCTGAACACTAATGCGACTTTGTACGTAAAACTAATTGATCTCATTGTTTGGGCCGCTGACTGTAAATGCTGATGTTACCCCTTTTAGTTGCAAAATTCCATTGGAGTGTTGTCGGTGACACCGTGGAAAGCTTTGTTTTCAATTGAATTTTTTTGATTTGATTAGGCATCGTGACCAATAGCGGCGGCATCTATCTGAATTGTAGGAAGCGACGTTTGAACGCACGGAATTTTTCAAGAAATTGTGGTTATCGGTGAGAAACCGGGTATAATTACACAAGTTATCTATCGCCGGGCTTAAAGCCAGGCAGAAAATGAGAGGCCGTAGCTATGGGAAAGATCGTAAAGTATTGCACTAAATGTGAAGAGGGATTTTCGGAAAAGTTTGGGTTCTGCCCAACCTGCGCCAGCCAACTGCAGCCTTATGAGATGAGTCCGGTCGAAGTTGTCAAGGCCGCGGACGATCCGTTGATCGAGCTCGCAGATACGTCCGCCGGCGACACGGTCCAGCGAACGGACGATGCGGTTAGCGAAGGTGAATTGCTTGACCTGCCGGTGGAAGAGGTTTCTGCGGCGGGAGCATTCGGGGCATCAGCGACTGAGGCGAATGACACTCCGATCGAGATCGTGAATGCTGACGTGATCGAGCCGGTCGAAACGGAGCCGGCGACGGTTTCGCCGGCAGCGGCCTATGAAGGCAGTGGTTTTCATAATTACGGACCGACGGCGAAGCTTGAGGATGACGGCGGATATTATGTCACTGTAATTCAGGAAACGAATGGAAAGCAGAGAAATTTGCTGCTCCTCGGGTCATTTGTTTTAATTACGACCCTCGCGGTTGGAGCGACTATTGTTTCGCTGTTCCAAAAGGATCTAGGTATCGGCGCGATCGGCGACGAACGCTCATTGGCTTATTTGATCGATGACGTCCCGCCGCCCGTGGAAGATAAGCCGGAAGAAAAAAAGAATGACGATGACGGCGGCGGCGGCGGAGGCGGCAAAAAGGACCCGAAGCCGGTAAACCAGGGCGACCTTCCTGATCAGACGCCAAACCCGATCAGGCCTCCGGACCCAAAAATTCCAAAGCTGTCAAATCCGGAGCTGGTACTGCCGCCGGCAACGACCCAGGGTAACCTGAAGACGGAAAAGAAGTTCGGCCAGTTTGGTGATCCAAATTCCAAGTTTGGCGACCTTTCAAGCGGGCCGGGATCGGGCGGCGGCATGGGAACCGGCATTGGAACCGGGGCCGGAAGCGGACGTGGAACCGGCATGGGCAGCGGCACAGGCTCGGGTTCGGGCAGCGGAAACGGTGATGGGAATGGCGATGGCGACGGTCCGGGGGGCGGCCGCAACTCGCCGCCGCCGCCGCCGGTTGGAGTTACATCAGCGGTCAAGATACTTTCCAAACCGCAGGCGAAGTATAACGACGCCGGAAGGACACAGGGAATTCAAGGCAGCGTCAGGCTAAAAGTGACATTACTTGCCTCCGGCCAAGTTGGGTCGATCACGCCGGTCACCCGCCTTGGTGCAGGCCTGACGGAACAGGCCATTGCAGCCGCACGACTGATCAGGTTTGAGCCCGCCAAACAGAACGGCGTGCCGATCTCGAAAACCGTTACGATCGACTACTCGTTTAGTATTTACTAACCGCTGCAACGTTTTGTGACCTGAAAAAGGCTGCCCGAATGTCGGACAGCCTTTTTTTGCTTTTATACATATTCAGGCCGGTTTCTATTTCCCGCTCCGTTCAATTCGGTTTGTAAAACAGCTTTTACGATCCCCGCAAAGCTCTGCCAGTCAGTTTACAAGTCAATTTGAAAAACCTCATTTTGACTGCTTCTCAAAACTCCGTCGGGCCCTTTCTTGAATACCCCTTTCGGTGATCTTAGTTTTACCGCCGAAAAAGAGGAAAAAGAATTAGTGAGAATGTATGAATCGCAGCCGGCCGTAATTCAGGAGATTTCAAATATCATTGAAAATAGGCCGCGAGATGCGGGTATGCGTGCAGCGTCAAGGAATTGGCTGACTTCTAGATCGAATCGTCCGATGTCTTTGAATCTTCATCGAGCTCATACCGCTCGCGGTCCCTCTTTTCCAGTTTGTCGAGAATGTCCATTGGTTCGTTGTCCTGAAAGTCAATTCCCATTGCGTGAGCATTATCCTCGACATCAGATTGATCGGGCGTGGGGTTGTGGCCAAAGACCGCTTCAGAACCGGTCGAATTCACGTCTTCCCATTCGGCGTCTATATCTCCGCCTGAATCAGCGGGCGAAGCAGCATGATTCTCTTCCAGCCTTTCTCTCAACTCGCCCGGAGCACTCGGCGCATGAGCGATCTCGTCGTTCATCAGCTCTTTGATCTCCTGAATTGTCGGGACCTTTTCGGCGGAAACTTCCAACTCCTTTTCTTGCATTTCGGTTCCTCCTTGTTCTAAAACACATGAGATTTGAACGCGGCACATGGGCCGGCCCATAGAATGAGAGTTCAAATAAATACAACCGACTGCGACGTGGGGATCTCAAACCGCTTTCGGCAGCGCATGTTCTTGCACATCAGCTGATCGTCAACGCGGACCATATAGTCTCGCGATTTCGAAAAACGGGCGCGGTCGTGTTCGTTCAGGTGCCGCGGTGCCTGAGTCTTTTTTCGACGCGTTACCCATCTGACGTCATAGTCGTTTCGCTCGCGGCAGTACGGGCACGAAAATGAGGCCTTTTTAGTCTCGTTTTTTTCGTCAAAGATGTCTTTTTCCTGCATTAAATTGATTTTACCGCGTTTGCCGTGGATTTGTAAGCACTGTATTGTACGGACCGGTTCGAAATGGGGTAATGAAACAAGAGCCCTTCTCAGGATATGTTTCTCAAATAGGCAAAACTGAAAATGCCGGTATCGTGGCCGTCCGTAAAATGAAAATTCAATGCATATCGCCCGACGATCGAAATATGCCGAAAGGCCAGCTCGTCTGTTACCGAATTTTCATCGAGCCGTTTCGCTCCTGTCCATTCGTCAATGCATCCGGCACACGGACACTTGCGGCGGAGCTCCGCCGCGCCGTACCGGGTCTCGGTGCCGTCTGACCATTCGATAGTGATGTCTCTATCGGTATCTTCGATTATCTTAAGTGGTTCAAGCATAGTTAGGACTTTACGTGCTTGTCGATCGCCTCGGCGTCAATGCCATAGTGCGAGGCTTGGTAAACGGCCTTTCCGTCCTTGATCACGAACGCCTGAGGCGATTGGTGGCGGTGGCCCGTTTGCTCTTCTATCGCATTTGATACATCGCGGTCATGCTGGACCACGACAACATTTATCTCGGCGTCAACTGCCTTTATCTCTTCAAAAAGGTGAGCGCTAATCCCGCAGCTAATGCTGTGCTTGAATAGAATGATCGGCCTTTGATGCGACGCCTTCATAAGGGCATCGAGGCCTTCCAGAGAATTTAACGGTGTAATGCTTGCCGACATGAAAGATCAATAACCAAAGCCGCCGTCGGCGGGAAATACCTTCCGATAGGCAACCACGTTTGCGGCGATCACCACGGGCAATACCAGGTAAATTCCTACGCATAACGCAAGATAGCCTAAAATGCAAACTCCAAAGCCGACCACAAACAGGCCGACGACACCGCCAAGATTCGCCCATACCGCCCGTGCGCTTGTCTTTATCGACGCCATTGCTGAAAGTTTTTTGTCAACGATCAGCGGAAATGCAAACAGCAACAATGTGTGGATGCAGACCATGATGGCGGCCACTATCAATTCGGCCGCAATGGAACCTGCGATCAGAGCTACAACTTCCGATTCATCCATTCGCGGGCCTGCCATCATCATCACGAACATCGGAACATAGATGGCAAAAATAAGGAATAATGCGGGCACCGTAATTATTACCGCCAGCAATAGGCTTGGCATGAAATAATCGAATCCTTTGAAAAGCTGGCCGAAATCGATCGGCCTGCCGGCGTATTTTGCAAATAGGACGAGATAGATCCCGCACATCATCGGGCCGATCAGAACGATCGGGACCGCGCTTCCGACCAGCATGCCGACGATGGTTATTCCAAAGACCAGCCAATACTGGTCCTTTATCATTTCCCATGCCTCTTTATAAACATCGACCGGCTTTATGACGCCGGTGCGAAACTCGACATTTGCCATAACAGATCCTCCGCAATACCTTATTTGTCAAGATGGTAAATGCGGTCAATGTATTCGTTCACCATTCTATCACTTGAGAAAAGCGGTGTAAGCGTCGCAAGCGAATTCTTCATCATCCCGACCCACTTGGGCGACATGCCCGATGCATCTTTCGTATAGAACGCCGGTATCACCTCATTTTCAAGAACTGCAAACAGAGCCTTTCCATCTTCTTCATCGGCGATCTGTTCGTCAGCAACGACGTCAACGCCGCCGATAGCAAAACCGTTCTGGTTGTTAAAGCCTTCGATCCACCAGCCGTCAAGAATCGACATATTCAAGACGCCGTTCATTGCGGCCTTTATCCCGCTCGTACCGCTTGCTTCGAGCGGACGCCGCGGAACATTCAGCCATACATCGACGCCGTGGACAAGGTATCGTGCAACTTCCTGATCGTAGTCTTCGATAAAGACGGCCCGACGCTGCCAGCCTGAATCGTGGTTTATTCCCATCAGGTCGCGGAGTATCTGTTTCGCAGTCTTGTCTTGCGGATGTGCCTTGCCGGCAAATACGAACTGAACCGGGCGTTCAGGGTCGTCCACGATCTTGAGAAGCCGTTCGAGATCGGAAAGAATAAGGTCCCAGCGCTTATACGCGGCCACCCTGCGGGCAAAACCGATGGTGAGAACATCAGGAGAAAAAAGTTCACGCGTGTCCAGATGTTCGTTGATCGTTTGCCGGCTTCCCGTGTCCTTGCTCTGTGTTCGTTCGCGCAGATATGCAAGCAGAAGTCGTTTGAGCTTCATGTGAGCCGACCATACTTTTTTGCTTTCGATGGCGGCGATCGCGTCAGCCCACGCTTTTCCGTCATTGCAGATCTGCCGCCAATCGCTGCCAATCTCGCTGGTATAAAGTTCTTGAAAGAAAGGAGCGATCCAGGTTGACGGATGGACCCCGTTTGTAACATGTGTGATCGGAACCTCTTCAGGGCCCTTGATCTCCGGAAACATCGAAACCCACAATCCGCGGGAAACTTCGCCGTGCATTTTACTGACGCCGTTTGAGGAACGGCACATGCGGATCGCCAGCGGCGTCATCCCAAAAGGCTCCTCGTTGTCACTGGGGACAATACGGCCAAGCGCTAAAAATTCCTCTTCACTTAAGTTGAGCCCGGCGAACATCCGTTCGTCAAAACAATCACGAAGGTCCTGGGCCGAGAAAATATCGTTGCCGGCCGAGACCGGAGTATGTGTAGTGAACACACACAATTCCCGGATCGCGGCCTGTGCCTCGGCAAACGACGCATCAGGGTTTGCTTCAAGATATTCGCGTGCAAGTTCGAGAGTAAGGAATGCCGAATGGCCCTCGTTAAGATGGAAGACCGACGGTTCGATTCCCAATCGCCTAAGCAAACGAACGCCGCCGATTCCGAGTACCTTTTCCTGAACTATCCTGGTTTCGGAATTTCCTCCGTAAAGATGGCCGGTTATCAGCCGGTCGATCACCTGGTTCTGCTCCACGTTCGTATCCAGCAAATAAAGATGGATACGGCCAACTTTTGCCAGCCATGCCTGAGCGGCAACGACACGGCCGCGAATGGTTACGGTGACGAAAATACGGCTGCCGTTATCATCGACGACAGGCGACAGTGCCAGTTCAGAGTCGAAAACATCTCGATAATCCTCGAGCTGCCATCCATCATGCGAGATACTTTGCCGAAAGTATCCATACCTGTAAAGAAGACCAATGGCGACAAGCGGCAGCCCGATATCGCTTGCCGATTTCAAATGGTCGCCAGCGAGAATTCCAAGGCCGCCCGAGTAGGTCGGAAGAGAATTATGCACACCATATTCGGCGCAAAAATACGCCGCCGGGGCCGCCGGAGATATCGAAACGCCGGGTTCTGATTCGGCCGAGAGGTAGGCCTGCATTTTCGCTGCGAAGGCGGCGACACGCGATGCATACCCATCATTTTCCGCCATTTCCCGCAGGCGAAGGCCGCTTACCTGCTGAAGGAAGAGGCGCGGGTTTTGTTCACAGGATTTCCATAACGCGGGTTCCAATTCGCGAAACAATACTTCGCCGTCCGGGTTCCATGACCAGAAAAAGTTCCGCGAAATCTGGTTTAGATCAGCGATAGTGTCTGGCAGTTTCCTATCCTTCGAAAAGCTCTCCCGCAAATGAATGGCCGAAGTTTCCGCTCCGTCCGAACCCGACAGATGCGGGTCGCCTTGGTCAAATTCTTTCATATCTTATAGCGAATATGCTGCCGCGCTCCGGCGCGAAGCAACGGAAACTATATCAAATGTTGAATGGGTATCAAATCACAGGGATGCGAGCATTAAACGGCAGTTACAAGCCCGAGGAAGAAATAAAGACTGCAGCGTCGGCCTCAGTAAAGAAAACGAGGCGTACCTCCAACTGCCGATCGACTGCGGCCAATTCGTCTCTTATCGTTTTCGCGGCTACCAACGCCGCTTCTTTCTTTGGGTATCCGTAAACTCCGGTAGAAATCGCTGGAAAAGCGATCGTGTTGAGATTGGTTTCCAACGCTACGCGAATAGAGTTTCGGTAACAGCGGGCAAGAAGTTCGGCGTCCATATTTGAATTGTTGCCGTAAACAGGGCCGACGGTATGGATAACATAGGGTGCGGCCAGGTCGCCGCCCGAAGTAATGACGGCCTCACCGGTTGGAAGCCCGTCGGGAAAACGTGTTTTGCGAAGTTGTTTGCATTCTTCGATGATCCGAGGCCCGCCGGCACGATGTATGGCACCATCAACGCCGCCGCCGCCGAGAAGCGTTGAATTTGCCGCATTTACGATCGCATCGACCTGCTCGGCGGTAATGTCGCCCGTTTTTACTTTCAGCCGACCGTTCAAAAATATATGCACATTTGAATTTTATACCGACCCCGCTAATTTTCGAAACCGGACCACCGGTATGAAACCGTAATGTAGTACGGCCTCGAAGTTTAAGTTCGGCCCTGCATTTGCGGGTGAGCAACCGATGCCTTGGTTGGAAAAGGTTTCAAAAAAAATAAGAAAAAGTCCCGCGTTTGAGCCGATTGAACCGTACTTTACTTTGAGCACGTCGGAAAGCAGTATTGGGCCTGATTGTGAGAAGAAGGCTTTTCCCGTAATATTTCTTTCTTGGCAGGCAAATATTGAAAGATCATTCGTGCCTGCCCGGATTTGTATGAAGCTAAATATCATTCCAGTTAAATGGGCGGACGAAGGCGTTTTGATGCTTGATCAGCGGCTGCTGCCGACCGAGGAAAAATGGCTCACACTGCGGACTTACACTGACGTTGCGGCCGGAATTAAGGATATGGTGGTTCGCGGTGCTCCAGCGATCGGCATCTCGGCCGCCTATGGCGTCGCCCTGGCCGCTAAGACTTTTGTCGGGACCGACGTGGACGACCTCGAAGAGGAGATCGACTTTGCGAGCGGCATACTGGCAGGAACACGGCCGACCGCGGTCAATTTGTTTTGGGCCCTCGACCGGATGAATCGCATATTTAAACTTGCAAAGAGAGAAGGCCGGTCGGTGAGCGAGATAAAGCAGATACTGGCTGACGAAGCAACGGCAATTCATGATGAGGATATCGAGTCGCAGCGGCTGATCGCAAAGTTTGGCGGAGAACTTCTTGAAAATGATTCGACCGTTCTGACTCACTGCAATGCGGGTGCGCTTGCAACGGGCGGCGTTTGGGGAACTGCGTTAGGCGTGATACGCGGCGCCGTCGATCAAGGCAAATCCGTCTCGGTCATTGCTGATGAAACGCGGCCATATCTGCAAGGTGCGCGGTTGACCGCATGGGAACTGATGGAAGACGACATTCCCGTCACGCTTATCACCGACAACATGAGCGGCCACATAATGAAAAAAGGCGGCGTTCATGCGGTCGTCGTCGGCAGCGACCGGATTGCCGCCAATGGCGATGTCGCGAACAAGATCGGAACGTATATGGTCGCCGTTCTCGCACAGCGTCATGGAATTCCGTTCTACGTTGCCGCACCGCTTTCAACAGTCGATCTGAATTGCCCGACCGGCGACGACATCCCGATCGAAGAACGCGACCGGGCCGAGGTCACGCACGTCAAAAACAACCAACTAGCTCCCGACGGAGTCGGTGTTTCCAACTATGCCTTCGACGTTACCCCGAACGATCTGGTGACGGCAATAATCACCGAAAAAGGCGTGGCAAGAGCACCGTACATTGAGAGCTTGAAGAAGCAGTTCGAGGAATGAACGTCATGTGTTGGAATCTTCCCGAAGGGCCGCATACAGAATTGTCGATATGTTAAAATAGCGGCAAATGAAGAGCTTCGAAAAAACGCTGAAACGGATCTCTCTCCTTAATCGCTCGGTCGAGCAGCATTTTGTAGCGTATTTAAGGTTAAAGAATCCCAACATCGCGGAGAAAGAAATAGCCGATGAAATACATCTCTGGTCCCGTGCCCGCCCGGGAGCCGAACATGGCGATGGCGTTGGGCGCATAGGTGATCCGTCGCGCTTTCGATAATCCCGACAGACCTGATATCCATCCGTGACAATCTTTCGTTCGGAAGCCTCGAGATAGATCAAGCATCATTTTCTGTCAGATTCCTCAATTCGTTAGATTTTATCAAACAATTAGGAGAACGTCTGACAAGGTCGGTTTGGTCGAGTTTCCCCTAGAATACTGATATACTTTGACCCTAAATCATATGATCGAACGCGAACAGATTGAGATGGACGTGGTGTTTGTCGGGGCGGGGCCGGCGAATTTGGCGGCGGCTTTGCATTTGAAGAACAGCATCGCCGAGCACAATAAGCTGGTCGAGCGCGGAGCACTGGTTGGCAAGAAGGTTGGGGACATCGAGATCGGGGTCGTCGAGAAAGGCCCGTATGTCGGGGCCCATATTTTGTCGGGTGCCGTGATGGACCCGATCGCGATCCGCGAGCTGATGCCTGATTTTCTCGAACAGGGCTGTCCGGTGGACACGGTCGTGACCGAGGACGCGGCCTGGTACATGACGGATAAGAAGGCCATCGAGGCGCCGATCACGCCGCCGCCGCTTAAGAATAAGGGCAAGTACATAATCTCCTTGAGCAAAATGTGCGAATGGCTTGGCGAAAAATGTGAAGAAGCCGGTATCAATATTTTTCCCGAGTTTCCCGCAGCCGAGGTTTTGTACGATGACAATGATCGCGTTGTCGGCATCAGGACCGGCGACAAGGGAATCGACAAAGACGGAAAGCCGAAAGGGAATTTTGAGCCGGGCGTCGATCTGCTCGCGAAAGTGACGGTTTTAGGCGAAGGCTCGCGCGGTTCGCTGGCAAAGCAGTTGACGGCACGGTTGGGGTTGAAGCTGGACAGCGAAGAGCAGGTCTATTCGCTCGGCGTGAAAGAACTTTGGGAAGTTCCGGCCGGTAATTTTGCTGAAGGCCGCGTTGTTCACACGCTTGGGTTCCCGTCCGATACCGATACATACGGCGGAGGCTGGATCTATGGAATGAAGAACAACGTGATCAGCATCGGATATGTGACCGGGCTGGATTACAAAGACCCGATGATCGACCCGCACGCAGAGTTTCAGAAATTTAAGACACATCCGAAGATCGCCGAGATCTTAAAAGGCGGCAAGATGCTGAAATACGGGGCAAAGTCGATCAATACCGGCGGCTATTACACAATGCCCAAATTGTATGCGGACGGTGTTTTGATCGTCGGCGACAGCGGTTCGTTCCTGAACGGCCAGCGCATCAAGGGCATCCATACCGCGATGAAGAGCGGTATGCTCGCGGCCGAGACGATCATTACGGCATTTTCGCACGAGGATTTTTCGTCTAAGACGCTTAAAAGTTACCACGAGAAAGTTTCATTGAGCTGGATCTACGACGAACTTCATCCGGTAAGAAATTTTCACGCTGCATTTCAAAAGGGACGCTGGTCGGCATTGGTCAACACCGGACTGCAATTCGTAACCGGCGGGCTGGCATGGGGCATTATGCCAATGGAACACGGTATTCCGGGCTATGAACGCATGCAGCAGATCAATGACAGAAACGGCCGTTCCGACCCGACGAGATATGCCGATGTGAAATTTGATAAGGAATCGATCTTTGACAAGATCACCGATGTATATCACGCCGGCGTCGCTCACGATGAGGACCAACCGTCTCATCTTCATGTTCTCGACACTGAGATATGTGCAACGCGATGTGCCGAAGAATACGCCAATCCGTGCCAGCGTTTTTGTCCCGCGGCCGTGTATGAGATGGAATTCAATGAGAAGCGGAACCGCAAGGAGCTCAAGGTGAATTTCTCAAACTGCGTCCACTGCAAGACCTGCGACATTGCCGATCCGTACCAGATAATCAATTGGGTCACGCCCGAAGGCGGCGGCGGGCCTGATTATAAAGGAATGTAAATTGCATTGCCTCCTGACATAGGTGCCGGCGCGTTTGATATGCATACGGCCGACCTTTCGATCATGGAGGAAATATGGCGAACTATAATAACGACGAAGTTGAAGGAAAATGGGAAAAGGCTAAAGGATATGTCAAAGATAAGGCCGGGGAACTTACCAATGACAAAGACCTTGAAGCAGAAGGCGAAGCTCAGCGGGCGGGCGGCGATGCACAGGAAACCTGGGGCAAATTCAAGCGGGGCGTGTCAGACGCTGTCGATTCGACAGGCGAGGCGTTAAGCAATACTGGAAAACGTATAAACGACAAATAGCAAAGGGCCGCGAATTTTCGCGGCCCTCTCAATTTACTATGACAAGGTCAGGTTTTACTTCACTGGTTCGAGGATCTCAAAATTGACTCTTTTTTCGGCCAGCTCTTTCATGGCTACACGCGTCGGCTTATTTTTCCGAACGTCAATATCGGTCCGAGAATTAGCTCCGCGCTGAAGCTGCTTGCTGCGCTGGGCCGCAAGGATTATCATTCTGTACTTTGAGTCTATTTCCGGCGGATCGATCACTATGTCGTCCTGTTCAATTTCAGCGCCGTCTTCGTTTATATCAACCATATTTTTTCGAACTATCCTGGACGTAAGCCTTCTTGGCCATGTCGAAACTGTTAAGTATATCTCTAATCGATACGGTTTGTCGAGTGCGAAGCTGTCGCTGGCCCACGATTATTGATTGAAGCCGTTTAACGGCAGCGGTCAAATTGTCATTGACGACAACATATTTGAATTCCGTATATCTATTTACCTCGTCAAATGAATTGCGAAGCCGCAAAGCGAGTTCAGCGGGCCCCTCGGTCGCCCGCGCAGTCAATCGCTGCGCCAGGGCCTCGAATGACGGCGGAAGAATGAAAATGCTGATCGCATCGGGCATTTTTGCCAAAACTTCGGCCGCTCCCTGAACATCGATCTCAAGAATTACGTCGCGGCCGGCTGCCGTCAGCTTTTCCGTTACCGTCAATGAAGTTCCGTATAGATTCCCGTGAACTTCGGCAAATTCGAGAAACTCGCCTCGTGCCTTAAAATCTTCAAATGCCGCGCGCGAAACAAAATTGTAATCAACGCCGTCAACTTCGCCGGGCCGTTGGGGACGCGTCGTGAGCGACACCGAATAGCCGATATTAGGCACATTTTTCAAAACCTCTTTGATCAAAGTGCCCTTACCGCCGCCAGATGGCGAAGTAATAATAACTACGTTTCCAGTCATCCTTATTCAACATTCTGGATCTGTTCGCGGATCTTTTCGATCTCGCTCTTGATCTGAAGGGCGTTCTCCTTTACGGCCATATTGTTGGACTTTGATGTGATGGTGTTCGCTTCGCGGTTCAATTCCTGAGTTAGAAAATCAAGCCGCTTTCCGACCTCGCGTTCCTCATTCATTATCGTTCGAAAATGTTCGATATGTGTGGTCAGCCTAGCGATCTCTTCCGAGATGTCGGCTCGGTCGGCGATGTATGCGATCTCTTGCGCAAGCCTGGCCTGGTCAAGTTCAATCTGCGTTTCGCTCTTTGCAAGCATCTCGGTTATCCGCTTTGTTAGCCTTTGCCGGTATTCTTCGCCGACGGAGGACGATTCCGTAACAATTAGCGGAAGCCGGCTTTCGATCTCATTCAAGCGCGAAGCGAGTTCTTCCTTGAGCATTCGCCCTTCGTTTTCACGCATATTTTCAAGATCGTCGAGTGCAAGAGAAAGTGCATTGGAAACGCCGCTAATAAATTCCGCGTCCATCTCGTCCCGCTTTTGCAGCAGTACACTTGGAAGTCGGGCAATGACATTCAGGTCAGGTTCCCCCGAAAGTCCAAACTCTGCCTGCATATCTTTCATCGCAGAAAGAAATCCTGATATAAGCGGGCGGTTCAGGTCATATTTTATCTCGGCGGTCCGGTCGTACTGAAGAATTACATCGACACGGCCCCTTGAAAGGCGTTCAGTGATCGCTCGTTTGATATTAACCTCAAGCGACTGAAGTTCGCCGGGAAGTTTCAAGGCGACGTCAAGGAATCTGTTATTAACAGTCTTCAATTCGAAAGTTACTGAAAATGTATCGCCCGCGGAACTGCCGCGGCCAAAGCCTGTCATTGATCTCATAAATTAGTACTGTCGCTAACCAGCGACAGTTAGCGGTTCAGTATGTTCTTCTTCGGCGAATTGGAGTTCGTAAAGCCGCTTGTACCGGCCGCCCGCCTCGAGCAGTTCGGCATGCGTACCTGTCTGTATTATGCGGCCGCGCTCCATTACGACTATCTTGTCGGCCTTTCTAATGGTCGAGAGCCGGTGAGCGATGACGATGGATGTGCGGTTCGCCATCAGATTAGAAAGAGCCTTTTGTACCAGTCGCTCTGACTCGGCATCGAGCGCCGAGGTGGCTTCATCCAGTATCAGCACGGGTGCGTTCATTAGAACTGCACGAGCGATCGCCAAACGCTGACGCTGGCCGCCGGAAAGAAAAATTCCGCGTTCACCGACGATCGTATCGTACTTCCGCGGCAAGTCATCAACGAACTCGTCCGCAAGGGCAATTCGGGCCGCTTCTTTGATCTCATCATCCGTCGCGTCAGGTTTGCCGTATGCGATATTGTAGCGTACAGATTCATTGAAGAGCACTGTTTCCTGCGTCACCAACGCGATCTGGCCCCGAAGGGTTAAAGGGGCAAAATCCCGCAAATCGGTTCCGTCCCAGATCAATTTACCCGCCGTAGGATCATATAACCGCTGAATCAACTTTATCAGAGATGATTTCCCGCCGCCGCTTTCGCCTACCAATGCAACCATTGAACCTTTCGGTATCTGAAGGCTAACGTCAGTCAGAATGGACTTTTCAGGATCATTCTCATAACGAAATGAAACGTTTTGCAGCTCAATGCCTTCGACAGGCGCCTTGGCATCGACAGCGTTGGGCTTGACAGGCAAGACCGCCGTTTCGTCAAGTACGCTCCAAACGTCCCTGGCGGCTGCGAACGCCTTTGAGATCTCATTGTGCTGCCGTGAAATTCGGCGCAGCGGATCGTAGCTGCGAAACAGAAAAAATAGGAACGCGAAGAACTGGCCGGCGTCCATCTGTGCGGTATTGATCGCGCGAAATCCGAAGTAAAGGAGCACGAGCACGGCAACCATTCCGATGATCTCGATAGTAGGCGGTGAGATCGCCGCGATCCGCGCCGACCTAAGGTTGGCACGCGCGATCAAGCCTGCAACTTGTGCAAACCTTGAGCGTTCGCGATGTTCGGCGGAATATGCCTTTACAATAGTTTGATTTGCAAGCGTTTCCTGGGCCGTGTCATTTAGCTGTTTATTCCCTTCAAACGACTCTTCGGCCAGACGGCGAAGGGCCTTGCTGAATACCGTGGTCAAATAGCCGATGATCGGGGCTATCACCATTGCCCCGAGCATTAACCGCCAATTATAGTAAAAGGCCGCACTGATAAAGGCGACGAGCATGAAACTTTCACGCAGCACGTCGCGTAGGTTTGACGAGACGGCAAGTTCGATCGACGAACAACTGACGACAAGCCGTGACACAAGGTAATTGGTGCGGTGCCGTTCAAAAAAGGAAGCAGATTGCCCAAGAATATGCCCGTATAACTGTTTTCTAAGGTCCAGTACCACCGTCTGGCCTATTCGCGCCATAAGGAACGAAGAAAAGTATTCAGCTATCCCTTTAAGCACCGTAAATGTCACCAGCATACCGCCGATCGCTAACCATGCCTTAAACCAATCGTTTTGCGGTATGAACTGCTGAAGGTCAAAGAGCGTTTCTGACGGTTTACCCGAAAGTGGGTTAAACTGATCAAAGATCGGTACTAAAAGAGCACCGGTTGCCGTTTCGAACGCGGCGCCGATCACCATAGCCGCAAGCGCGAAAATAAATGTCACCCAATGTGGACGAACATATTGAAGCAGCCGGGTTAAATCGCTCATTTCTCGCACGAAAAATTGAATATACTAGACTTTTACGGCACAAGTCCAAGTTAGGTCAATTTGCAACGCCTCTTGTGAATGTGGCATCTTTTTTAAACCACACCTCTCTCGGAGACATAAATAATGAACCATCATAAAGCTTTCATCGGCATCGTCGCTCTAATATTTATTTTTACGACCGGCGGCGTCGTATCGGCACAGGTTGACGTTCCGCGGCGAACGACGGCAATAACTTATCCGCTTGACGAGGTTGTGTTCGTCCAATTTCGCGGAACGACACGTTTTCCGCGTATGAAGGGCGAGGCAAAGATCAAACGGACCAGCCGAAACGGGACCGAGATCGACCTTAGTGTGTCGAAAATGCCGCGGCCGTTCGAGCTTGGTGCCGGATATGCGACTTACGTTCTCTGGGCGATCTCGCCTGAAGGCCATACGGAAAATCTCGGTGAAATAAAGCGACGCGGCTTTTTTGAATTCGATTCGCGGATGAGCGTCACAACGAAACTGCAGAACTTTGCACTCATAATAACCGCGGAACCGCACTTTCTTGTTTCGCGCCCGAGCCAGGAAATAATGCTCGAGAATCTGAGTCCATATACCCAATCCGGCAAAACAGTGACGACCACCCCTTCGATCCAGTACTTTGGCAACTCGAGCGATTATTTTCGTGATTCGCGCACGCCGGAGATCGCCGAGTTGGATTATTCGAAAACACCTTCGACCATACTTCAGGCAAAACAGGCGGTAGCCCTGGCAAAATATGCCGGAGCCGAACGTGATGCGGCGACCGAACTTCAGGAGGCCGAATCGCTAATGACAAACGCCGAAGATGCATGGAAGGCCGGCCGGCCGGAAGAAAATGTAGATATCTCGGCCCGACAATCGATCAGCGCGGCCGTTAAGGCCGAATCAACCGCCCTTCTGCGGAAAGAAGCTCGTGAAAAACGAAACGAAAAATCGCGTTCCGACGCGGAGGTCCGCGCGGCTGAAAATAAATTTCAGGATGCTTTGAACGAGATCGCCGACTTGAAAGCACAGCTCGCCGCGGAAACCAGGAACAAAGAGCTTTCGGAACGCGACAGCCTGAATTATTCACAACAGATCAAGGACCTGCGTGCAGAACTCGGCCGGCTTCGCGAAGAGCTCGGTCGTACCCGCGTCGAAGCTGATAATGCCAAATCCAAGATCGAATCACTTGAGAACGCACAGCGTTCATCCGAGGAACAACGGGTCAAGATTGAGAGAAAAAACAATCTTCTTGCCGCGGAACCGGCTTTGATCCAGTCGCTAAAACGGTTTGGGGCTGTTGCCAAAAATGATCGCGGAATCGTTTTAACACTCGCGGAGAATTTCTGGTCGTCGATCCGATCGGTCTCATTTGCTCCAGCGGCGGACGCCAAGCTTGGTTCTATCGCTCAGATCCTGAATGAAAATGGTGACTATCGAGTATTAATTGAGTCTCACACAGACAATCGCGGTGCGGCCGAAGATCTTGCCGGTTTAACCGATCAGCGGTCTCAGGCGATCAAGGACCGTTTATCGGGATTTGGCGTTTCCGGCGATCGCCTTGAAGCAAAAGGTTTCGCCGCCTCGATACCTGTCGCTCCCAATACCACCAACGCAAACCGGGCAAAAAACCGCCGTGTGAAGTTGATACTGGTTCCGTCGCTATAAGAAATTCGGTCAATTTGATCGATCGAACGAATTCAGGACGTCTGCATACCTCGCTGTTTGCACCAAATGACGGCCTTACTTTGAAAATTCAGGCCCAATTCAACCTATTCCGCGATAGGCAGCCGCCTTTCTCGGAATAGGTTGAATGGGATGCTCAAGTGCCGGCATTTTTGGTGTTCATATCGAAGATTTCTTTTTGGCGGCCTTTCTTTCACTATCTTTTGCCTGCACCTGAAAAATGAAAAACTTGGAGAACCATGGAACCCTGTGGTAAATTGCTCTTTCTAGTAGTTATCAAGGGAAAGACCGGCAGGTAGGAGATTTTGATCAATGAGCAGTATTGTTCATGGCCGCGGGATTTTTGCGGCCATTGGCCTGACACTAGCGGGCATTGCCGTTTACGGCCTGTTTTTTGCTGAGAAGCAGTCCGCACATATTGCGGCCCCGCAAGCGTATTACCTCTCTGATAAATTCAAAGGCTCTGATCGTGCCACGGCAGCCTTGCGTTCGGAGTCAAAGTCGATCACCCGCGTAATGGTAACTTCCGCCGACGAGCGGGAGAGGGCGGCGAAGTTGGGAACGATAATCGAAGATTATGGTTCATTCGTGATCCTTGCCCGCGACCGCTCAATGAGTGCAAAGCAGTTCGGCCTTGAAGAACAGGAGTTGGAAACGACGATAAACCTTCCGGGTTCACGCTTTGAACCGATCGCTGATCCGCCCGCCGAGTCACTTCGGCTCGGAACGGCAGCAACCGCGCCTGGTGACGGATATTATGTTGTTCAGTTTGGGGCGACCGCGACGGATGAAATGATGAAAAGCGTTCGCGACGCCGGTGTTGAAATCCTGCAGTATATTCCTCATCAAGCTTATTTCGTTTATGCGTCAGCGGAATCGATGACGCGGCTCGCCAATCATTCTCGTGTTCGGTGGATCGGAAAGTACGAGGCCGGCCAGAAGATCGGGCGAGTTCTCAAAGGCCAGCTTGCGGCAGCAAGAAATGGCAAAGCACTAGCCCGCGGAATTAGTCCGATCGAGTCCGCCAAGGGCGGAAAGGCATTGTTTGACATCGCTATTTTTGCCCGTGCCGATGCCGATGAGTTCGCTGAAAGCCTCAAGGGAAATTTGGGCCTCGGTTCGGTTCGAATCGAGCGGCTTCAGCACAACTTCTTTAATATAGTCCGCGCCGAAGTATCGCTAACAGACGTTGAACGCGTTGCACAAATGCCTGATGTTGTAGGCTTGAGTTCGGTCGCCAGATCGCGAAATGAAGACGAACGATCATCTCAGATCCTTGCGGGCAACTATTTGAATTCGACCACGATCGAGGGAGCACCGTATGATCCCCGCACTCAATTTGGCGCTGACGGGACGAACGTCACCGTTTCTGTCGTTGACGATGGTGTCGGTATTCCGGGTGACGGCGGATTTTATCTTTCATCGTTAAATGTCGCAAACGGACCACTACGCGGTACAACTGGCGGAGCTTTCGGCCACGGCCATTTGAATGCTACGATCATTGCCGGCGGAACGCCGTACAGCGGACTCGACCCTCTGTTCTATAACTACGGAAAGGGCGTTGCTCCGAAAGCGAACATCGTAAATATACCGCGAAACCGTGTCGGCTATACCGGAACCGACGCCGAGGTCTATAACGATAGCGTAACGACACCCGGACCGAGCGGCAGGCCCGCTTTTATCAGCAACAACAGCTGGGGAAACGGAACGAACGGCAACCATTACGAGTTGGCGACGGAAGGGAAATTTGACGGGTTCGTAAGAGACGCCACGATCACGGGTGGTGCCGATCCGATATTGCTTATCTTTTCGGCCGGAAATTCGGGCGTTGACGGAATGACCCGGCCAAAAGTAGCCAAGAATATTATAACTGTCGGAAATTCCGAAGGCCTCAGGACCGATCTGGGCGGTACATCCGCCGATAATATGGACGACATCGCTGTGGATTCAAGCCGCGGCCCGGCCGCTGACGGCAGGATCAAGCCTGACGTTGTTGCTCCCGGTACAGCGATCACCGGCGGACGTTCAGGCCTGGATTCACTTTCAGGGAATATCGGGACCGCTCACCGGTGGAGCAGCGGTTCGTCCCATTCGGCGGCCCAGATCAGCGGTGTTGCGGCGGTGTTCACAAACTGGTGGTATGACAACAATTTTGGCGATTGGCCGAGCCCTTCGCTTGTAAAGGCCGCCCTCATTAACTCTTCGCGTGACTTGAACGGGAACGGTTCATCGGCGGCCATTCCAAATGGCATAGAAGGTTGGGGCCGTCCGAATATGAAGTCGATGTTCACTCCCGGCGTCGGGATGAAGTATATTGACGAGCAAGTGCCGCTTCAGACAAATGGGGATGGGTTTGATCTCATCGGCAGTGTTGCCGACGCTTCGAAACCGATCAGGGTGACGCTCGCATGGACCGATCCGCCAGGGGTCGCGGACCCGGCGCTTGTAAACGACCTTGATCTTGTCGTAACGGTTGACGGCGTGCCTTACAAGGGAAACGTCTTTTCAGGCGGAGTTTCGGTCACCGGCGGGAACGCGGACAATCGGAACAATGTAGAAAATGTGTTTTTGCCTGCCGGCATTCCCGCCGGCCGCGAATTGAAGATCAGAGTCAATGGAACCGCACTTAACGGCGACGGGATATTAAACAACGGCGACGACACCGATCAAAATTATTCGCTTGTAATCTCTAACTGGTCCGGCCTTATCGCACCGTCATTCTATACGGTATCCGGACGTATTGTTTCGTCCAGCCAGCGTGGTGTTGGATATGCAAAGGTAAGGATCACAAACGGCCAGGGCATTCCCCGCGAGGTCTTTTCAAACCCGCTCGGTTACTTTCATTTTACGGGCGTTGCCGCCGGGCAATATACGGTCACTATTGCATCCAAACGTTATGCCTTTACGCAGCGGATCGAATCGATAAACAGCAATGTTTCGAATCTGAACTTTACGTCGGGCAGCAATGCTCCTTAACCTTGAGCGGATTATTTTAGCAATACAGAAATTCGGTCGGGCGGCATGCTGATCATGCATTCGTCGCCCGGCTTCAAGCCTACCAAACGCTTCACAAACGCCTCAATACGCAAGCCGTTAGAATCTAATTGTACGAGCGTTGACGGCCCGAGAAATCTCCAGTCAACGATCACTGCCTTTAATAAATTATCTTCTGGAAAGGATGCCCCAAATGAGATCGAGATGTGTTCCGGCCTGATGCAGAGCATTGCGTTCTGATTGATCGGCCCGAGGAGCGAGACGTCTGATTTTGCGATAGATAGCTGGTGCGAACCCTGAATCGTCTGAAACTGCGGATTTTCGGCTTTGCTCGACGACACGCGGCGGGCCTCAAAAATGTTCGCCCTGCCAGTGATCGCGGCCGCCGCGGCCGAAACAGGCGACACGTATGTCTCTTCAGGAGTACCCGACTGGACCACGGCGCCGCCGTTCAGCAATATGCAATCGTCACAAAATTCAAGGACGTCCCTGAAGTCAGAAGTTGCAGCGATCGTATAGTTTTGCCGAGACACTGCGGTTTCGCGGATGAATTTGAAGCGTTCTTTTTGTTCGGCCGGGCCGAGTTCGCAAAAAAGATCATCCAGCAGAACGATCCGTACACCGGGACTGTTTATCTCTACAAGTTCGGCTTCACTTTGCGGCGAGGTGAGGCCGCGGCTATTTTTTGCGAACAGGCGGTCCAGCCACGAAACGCTTTTTGCCGACGTATGGGAAAAGAGAACCGCCTGAAGGCTTTCTGTTGAAGAATCGCCATTGATCGAAAATTTGCCGGAATACTCCTTTTCGATGCCTGCGAAAATGCGCATCAGAGTACTTTTGCCCGAACCGGACGGGCCGCAGACGCCCAGAATTCGGCCGGCCGAAAGTTCAATGGATACATCCTTTAGCGCCCAGTTGTTCTTATACCTTTTCGATATTCCGAGGGCCGAAAGTGGCATATTTGAAGTGTTAAGGGAACTTAACCTGAAATGAAACGTGCAAACAAAAGTATGCTGTTGTCATCCGAATAAAGCAAGTATAGACTTTTATCGGAAATGTCGAAAAACGAACACAGCGTAAAACGAAAGTTATTGCATGCCGGCGGGTGGCAGATCGTAAAACGTGGGGCAAAAATGCTGCCTTTCGGCGGAACTGCCATTGTCTTATTTCTTGTCGGTTCAGACATAAAAAGAAAAGGGCTGGTTGGCGGAATTATCAATTCCGGGATCGATGCAATACCAATAGTCGGCCTGGCAAAGAATGCCGTCGAGCTTGTTAGAGGCGATTTTATTGCCGACAAAGAACCTCGGATGAAGAAAGAGGCTTTATGAAAACGTCAACAGATTTTGGATACCGGCGGGCCTGCCTGCTTATAATGGCGTTGATGATGGTCATCGCTGTTTCGTCGGCCGATATCAACGGGCAAACCCGGCGAAAGAGAGTTCCCACGCCTACGCCAACGGTCTTGCCGCCGGGTTCGGCCGGTGAAGCTCAGATCATCAGCAGGGCGGTCGATTTTCCCGATCCGGATTCTCCGTCCGTGGTCAAAGCTGAAGAAAAGAGGCCCGAGATCAGAATGGCCGACCCTGACGAAAATGCCAAAGCGATGGCAGACATGCGTGCCAGGATCACGGGTTTGGAATCGGCCGGAAAGGATACGCAGGATGAAAAACAAAAAAGGCTTTTGCTGAATCTGGATATTTTGAACCGGGCCGAGCAGCGTTCCGAATCATTGCGAAAACAACTATTCGAAATGATCGAAAAAGAAAGTACGACCAAGACCAGGCTAGACATTATTGAAATAAATTTGCGGCCCGAAGCGATTGAAAGGGAAGTTGCATTCGCGGGAACTTTGCGCCCCGAGGACCTTAGAGCGTTGAAAAAGAGGCAGCTTGAAGTTGAGCGTACCAATCTTCAGGCCGTGCTCTCCGAGATCCAAAAAACCAGGACATCACTTGAACAGAATCTGCAGCGTTCCGAATTAATGGTTGAAAAACTTCGGTCAAAACTTGAGAAAGAGATCGATGACGCTTTGACCGACACTCCTGCAAAGCCCAACTGAACTCCATTCAGTTTGCCGAACGGGCTGCTTTTGCGGCCCGTTTTGGTTTTGGCCGGTCGATGCAGTTTTGTGCGATAGCGATCACCGCCAGTGTTCGATAATACTTGTCTTCAAGTGCCCTTGCATTAGAAAGCGCCATATCGAAATCTGATTTGCTGATGTTTCTAAAGGTTCCTTCCAGGTCATAGCCGGGCATCGAGAAAACCGCGAAAAATGATTGGCGTTTACCAATGATCTGACGGTAAAGTGATGTCGAGAGCATATCTGAATTTTCCAGCCGGTTTACCACTTTTACAGCGTCGCTCAACTCGTTCAATGCGAAAATGTGATTGAACTTTTCATATAGGTTTGCAAGGCCGAGCAGCACTCTTGCCTTTGCGGGGGAGTTTTCGAGCGGCCGGGTAACGCGTTCGATCTCGTTCAACATCTGATAGGCCGATGCGGTATCATTCACATCCTTTAGCTTTATTTCGACTATCTCGAAAAGGAGAATGGCCCGATGTTCAAGTTCCGGCACCTTTGCGGCGAATTTCTGCGCATCGTCCAGCCGCTTTTCCTTTATTGCAAGTTTTGACCGGAGGAACCAAAAATAATTTGATGTTTCCTTTCTTACGTTTTCGTCCTGTATCTTATCAAGCCACGGTTCGATCTGTTTGAACTGTTCTTCGGTCTTGATTCCCCAGGTAACAAGGCTGATGATCATTGCATCATCCAATTTGCCTTCTTCATCAGCTTTCTGAATTTCCTCAAGCCGGCTTTCAAAACTTCGTCCAAGCGATCCGTTTCGTTCCTCTTTATCACCCAGTTCTTTTCTCATGTCGTCATTCAGAAGCGAGACCGCCTGGGCACGGGCGGCGGAGAGGCGCTGGATCAGGTCGGGAAACCGCTGAACGATAATCGGCTCAAATTCCTGAATCGCCGAGATCATGTATAAAGGTTCCGGGTGATAGTGCTGTTCACGCGGACGGTTCAAATTTGCCGGATCGCTTGTATATGCCGAAACGCTCTTGAGAAAGACGTCAATAAACTGCCGCTGCAGCGCCGTGTCAGGGATAAAGTCAGCCGGAACTGAAGTGCCGTATTGATATTTATCTAAGCCGAACATCCGTTCGCTGCCAAACGGATAGGCCGAGAGGAAAAGCAGCTTTCGCGGGGTTTCGTTGGCGTATGCCGTGAGAAGTTCACGATAAAGTGCGTTGGCAAACTGCTGGTCTTTTTCGGCAATGCTAAAGGTCGTCCAGTACCAGTGAAAATCGAGCGGCTGGCGCATTACCCGTCGAAATAGATACCAGCTAAGGTCGGGATTTGTCTTGACGCTCTCCACTGCAATACCAAGCGTCGCTCCGATCTCGCGGGTCCGGTCAGCATCTTTTCGGTCGGCGGCAGACTTTTCATACTCTTTCAATATCTGTTCGGTTAGCCGTTTTGCCCATTCACTGTCTCTCTTTGCAATTGCCTTGATTACTTCGAACCTATAATCGGGAGCAGTAACCGTAAGGCCCTTGTCGGTCTTTTTTTCAAATCCCTTTTCGTTGAACCTTTCATTTGCGACCTTGAATGCCTCGGTAAAATACTCGCGTCCGGCAGCTTGGTCTAATTTCCAAACAAAATCACCCGAACGCGCGAGTATGCGAATTCGTTTATCAGTCTCCGCTACGGCACGGCTTTCCGTAACCTGCTGGTCAACGAGGAATTTTGCGAATTCGGTATTACACGCCTCGATCTCGGGCTTTGTTTCGAGCTTTGCTTCCTGGCCGAACCCGGCGGTTGATGCTATCAGAAACAAAACAACGGCCAGTGCACGATCAAAGTTCTTCATAATTGTCTCCGGATAGGTAGGACGAAAATCCTATCTTCTAACACTTCACCGAACGTATTTAGTTCCAAAATCGGTGCAAGCCGATGCAACGCAGTTCGTTCAATAATAGTCATACTAGGCGAAACTTTCAACGCCGACAATAATTTTGGGGAGAATTTTATGAAGCTCCGCGTTTTCGCGATCGCCGTGTTTGCGGCATTCGGCGGCCTGACCCTTACGGTTCAGGCCGATGCACAGGGTGTTATTGTTCCGATCATTTGTGACGTCAGGCCTTGCCGCCCGAGGCCGATACCGCGGCCGCTTCCAAATGTTCTTCCGGTAAAATTGATCCAGATTGACACAAAGATCGAGGGCCAAGCGGCGACCACGCACGTTGAACAGGTCTTCAGGAACGACACGCCCTACACGTTGGAAGGCACTTATTTCTTTCCGATCCCGGAAAATGCGTCGATCACGGGTTTCGCGATCTGGGAAAACGGAAAGAAATTGACGGGCGAAATTCGTTCGAGGGAAGAAGCACGCCGCATCTATGATGAAATTGTAAGGCGGCAGCGCGATCCCGGTTTGCTCGAATATGCCGGAAAAGATCTGTTTCAGGCATCGATCTTCCCGATTCCGCCAAATTCGGACAAGAAATTGGAGCTAACATATTCGCAGGTGCTTAAAGCTGAATCAGGGACAGTTGGATACAGATATCCGCTTGGCACGGGACGTAATTTATGGCGTCAGATGACCGGACAGACCGATTCGGTCCGGCCAAAAGCGCCGCAAACTTTTGGGACCGTTGCCGGCCGAGTGCAGATCACTGGAAAAGCCGGCCTTCGAAACGTCTATTCGCCGTCACACAGCATCGACGTCAAGAACAATTCGGAACGATCGGTGACGGTATCGTTCGAGACGCGAGGTAACGACAATGACTTTCAGTTATTTTACGGGCTCTCAAATGATGATCTCGGACTTTCGCTTTTAACCTATCGCGAGCCCGGGAAAGACGGATATTTTCTGCTCACGCTTTCGCCGGACGCTAAGGCTCGGGACACCGAGATCGTAAACAAGGACGTTGTTTTTGTACTCGATACAAGCGGTTCAATGGCGGATGAGGGCAAGATGGAAAAGGCCCGGTCAGCGCTTCTGTTTGGTATTAGAAGCCTGAGGGATGGCGACCGTTTCAATGTGATCGGCTTTGCCGGCGAAGAAAGATTAATGGAGAGCAAAATGATCTCGGCCGATGCCGCGGGACGCAGCCGCGGTGAAGAATTTGTCAGCAAACTTCGCGCGTCCGGCGGTACGAATATCAACGACGCACTTCTTGCATCGGTCGGCCAGTTTGATCAGGCTGAGCGGCCAAAGATGCTTGTTTTTATGACTGACGGACTTCCGACGGTCGGCGAGACAAACGTCGAAAAAATAATCTCGAATCTAAAAGGAGCACAAAAGACGGCCCTGCGGATCTTTCCGTTTGGATTCGGTTACGATGTGAATACAACCCTACTTGACCGGGTCGGCGCCGAGAATTCCGGTATATCCGATTATGTTCAGCCAAAAGAAGACCTTGAGGTAAAGGTATCGAACTTCTTTGCCCGGGTTAGCTCGCCGGTACTGTCGGGGATAGAACTCGACATGGGCGGAGCCGAGACCGAGCTGACCTATCCGAAAAGGCCGTCTGACATTTTTCGCGGTATGCAGCTTGTTCTGGTTGGCAGATATAAAAACAGCGCGGACCTTCGCAATATATCGGTAACACTTCGCGGTAATGCCGGGAAAGAGATTCGAAGGTTCACGTTCGACGGCCTTGAATTTCCGCTGAGAAACGAGGAAAACGACTTTCTTCCGCGGATATGGGCAAGCAGACGGGTTGGTTGGCTAATGGAACAGATCAGGTTGAACGGTGAAACAAGGGAACTCAAGGACGAGGTCGTTGAGCTCGGCACGCGATACGGGATCGTGACGCCATACACGTCATACCTTGCGACCGACGGTACCGTGGCGAATACGACAGACACGGCCCGACTTCAGGTATTTGCGCGGGCGGCCCCGGCAAAGATGGCCGAACGCAGCGGCGCGGGAGCCGTGCAAATGAGTGTTCAGCAAAACTCGATGCAGATGAATTCCAGTATTGCAGAGAATGAGAAGAAGGATTTAAGAGAGCGTGTCCTTGTCGATAATTCGATGCAGAATCAGTTCATCGCCAACAAGAACTTTGTTAACCGATCAAATGTATGGGTCGATTCCGATTACAACGCATCGACAAAACTGCCCGAAATAACGGTCAAATTTGCTAGTGACGAATATTTCAAATTGGCCTCATCGAACGGCGATCTTGCGAAATTCCTTTCATTGGGCGAAGAAGTGGTCTTGGTTTGGGAGGGAAAGGTCTATCGCGTGACGAAGTGACCCCGTGAATCCGGATCTTGGGGTGACGCGATGCAGGCGAAGATGATTTATCCCGCGAAAAAGGTTATCCTTTTTATGAATAAATCATCAAAACTGTGGAGGATCGCCAGTGAATATGGTCAAATCGTCGTTGTTTACTCTCACCCTTTTGGGCCTTTCTATTGTCGTAGCTGCCCAGGGATGGAAAGTCAATTCGACGGATATTAAGGCAGACCTTGTCGCGATCTATTTCACGTCATCATCAAAAGGGTTTGTAGCCGGCGACGCCGGTTATTTAGCCGCGACAACCGATGGCGGACGTACCTGGCATCAGCAGAAACTTGGCACCAGCGAGGACATAAACGAGATATATTTTCGCAATGAAGATAATGGTTACCTGGTCGCCGGCCGCAAGCTCTTTATTACTTCAGACGGCGGATCTTCTTGGCGCGAGACAGTGATCTTTGCGCCTAATCAGTTTAGAGGCAACACGCCAACGCTTTTAAGCATACGATTTGCCGACAAAAAACGCGGGCTTGCGATAGGATCGATATTGAACCCAAAGGGAAATGTAATTGACTCGCTGGTGATGCGAACAACCGACGGCGGGCAAAATTGGCAACGGGTCAACATCCCGTCAAAGGGCGAATTGTTTCATTTGGATTTTAACGGGAGTTCACATGGCTGGATCGTCGGCGACAAGGGCGTGATCGTGGCAACAACCGATGGCGGCGATACCTGGCGGGCCCAAAAGTCAGGCACAACAGCAGCTCTCTTTAATGTTGATTTCCGTGATGACAATGACGGCTATGCCGTTGGCGAGGACAGCACTATCCTTCGGACCGAAAATGGCGGAGCGACCTGGGAAAAGGTGCGGACAGCTTTTCCGGGAACATATATGCGGGTCGATTTTGCCGATGACAAGAATGGCTGGATTGTAGGTCACGGCGGCGTAATTCTGCGTTCTTCAGACAAGGGTCGAACCTGGGTCAGATCGGATAGTTCGACTACCAAAAATCTTTACGGACTGTTCACCACAAAGAAATACGGTTGGGCCGTCGGGGCTGACGGACTAATCGTCAACCTTCAGAAATAATGCCGTTTTTCGTTCTAAAATCCATAATCTCGAATTAACTTCCCTGAAAAACTGTGTTACCGTTCATCATCATTTATTGTTGATAGGTTTTTTATCATCAAGTTTGATTATGCTTAAAGTGCTTGTCTGAATTGGAAAAGCACGTTCTAAAAATCGGCCGCGGTATTAAATTATTGGCACCAAACAACGACTTGGTACGTTAGTTGCCTGAATGCGCGGCGGACAAGTTTTCTTCGCAACAAAAGTTATAATGCCCGGTCGATCAATGCGGGCAAAACGCACCAGCGGCACATCGATTTTTGCAGTCTGTCCGACTGGGAACGCTGAGACTATTCAAGGAGCCAACAATGAAAATAGAAAAGTGGATTGGTTTGACTAAGGTTTGCCTGCTGATTTTCTTGGCGCTCACGACCGGCATCTATGGTCAAGAGACAACCGGCGGGATCGAAGGGACCGTTAAGGACGCGGCGGGAGCGGTTGTGCCGAACGTGACAATCACGATCTCAAGTTCGACTGGCAGCGGCGTCGGTACGACAACGACTGGCGTCGGCACTGGGTTTCGGCGGACGATCAATTCAAACAGCGATGGATCGTTCCGGATACTTCAGGTGCCTCCCGGATCATATACTATTACGACGGCGGCGACCGGCGGGTTCGGCGAGGCGCGATATGAGAATGTAACTGTCGCTATTGGACAAAACACTCAGCTGAACATTAGCGTTAACCCGGGCGGGACGACCAATACGGTTGACGTAAGCGTGTCGGATGCCCCGCCGGTTGATACAACCAGCAATGGCGTCCAGACAAGCATAAATGCACAGAAGATCGAGCTACTTCCAAAAGGAACAGGATTTACCAGTTTGCTTAAGTCGGTCCCAGGAACCCGGCCCGAATCACGGACTGGAGGTTTTACCGTTGACGGAGCATCGGGCGGCGAGAACGTGTTCGTCATCGACGGCCAAGAGGTAACAAACTACCGGACCGGAACACTCAACGACACTTATGACATTCCGACCCAGCTGATCCAGGAAGTCCAGGTAAAATCGAGCGGATTTAACGCCGAATACGGCGGAGCTACCGGCGGCGTGATCAGCGTTGTTACCCGCGGCGGAAGCAATGAGTTCCATGGCGAATTTGGGCTGCAATTTGAAACGCCGAAATTTAACGGCAGCCCGCGTCGTCTGTTGGGCGGAAAAGATGCTAACTCTTCTTATTCCACACAGAATCCTGAATATTTTCAACCCCCAAAGTTTGGCGGCACTGACTATTTTCCAACCGCAAATTTGGGCGGGCCGATCCTTAAGGAACGGCTGTGGTTTTTTACAAGTTATTCACCGCAAATTTTTCAGACAGACGTAAATACTCAGTATTTTACCGATGCACCGGCCGCGACGCGCACGCTTCTCACAACTGAAAGCTACAGCAGAAAGACGACATACGAATATGCGTTTGGCCGGCTTGATGCTAATCCGTTCGATAACCTAAGGCTGACCGGTACCTATCTGTGGAATCCGGTCATAACGAAAGGAAGCCTTCCCGGTTCGTCTTTTTCAAATGTTGGCTCATCGGCGTATGTATTCAATAACCCGGTACTTCCTGTGACTGATGCTTTCGGCGTTTCGACGCCGGACTTTGGCGCGGGGGTCGGCCGATTGCGTGAAACCGAGTATCGACCCAAACAAGGCGGACGTCAAAATGCAAATGCCGTGACGTTTTCGGGAACTTATACGCCGACTAGCAATATTGTGATCGATGGACGTTACAGCAGAGGTTTTCTAAACGAAAAGGGCGGCAACTATTTTGTGCCGCGCGTAACCCGCATCGTTTCGTGTACACGCGGCACGGGCGCCGCGGCATTCCCGTGTGCGAGCACGCCCGCCAATTCGATCACCATTAAAGACGTGTCCGTCCGTGATTCATACGAATTCGCCGGAACATTTATCTTCAATGGCGGCGGAAGGCACGAGCTGAAAGGCGGTTATCAACGATATAAGATCTTTAATGATGTTCAGTCCGGAAACAATACCATTGGTGAGCTCCGCTTTTTCGTTGGGCCCACGAATTTGATCTCCAGCACGCAGCCGGGGGTTACGGCTACCGCGGGGGCGATCGGGTCTGCTTCGTTCCGCCGCACGGGAACGAACGGACATGGAAGCAACCTAAGCCAGGGAATATTTAT
>Ga0138256_10000844_pt1 | contig 33065 bp, 28 predicted proteins | sample KNB2016incub_MG_FD_105486 | JGI IMG/M metagenome (GOLD analysis project Ga0138256, IMG submission 105486) | Active sludge microbial communities from wastewater in Klosterneuburg, Austria - KNB2014incub_MG | ecosystem: Engineered > WWTP > Activated sludge > Unclassified | place: Austria... | reverse complement strand
CCTGCTCAACGTGGTGCTCACCTTCGGCATGGAGACCACCTTCTTCCGCTTCGCCAACAAGGACCATGTGAAGGACAGCCCGGATGGTGGCCGGGTGTTGTATTCCACCGCCACGTGGGGGCTTTTCTTCCCCGCGCTCGCCTTCATGGTACTGGGCGGCTTGTTCGCGCAGCAGATCGCCGAGGGGCTGCATTTCGGGGCGTATGCGATCTCGGTCTTGATGCTGGTGCTGATCATCGGCATCGACGCCATCACCGCCATTCCCATGGCACGGCTACGGCAGGAAGGGCGGCCTTGGAAGTACGCCGCCATCAACCTGCTCAGCGTCGGTGTGAACATCGCGCTCAGCCTCTTCTTCCTGTTGTACTGCATGAAGCGCTACAACATGGGCGAAAGCAACGCGCTGATCGAGGCAGTGTATGACCCGTCGCTCGGTGTGGGCTATGTGTTCGCCATCAATCTCGTGAGCACTGCGGTGAAGCTGCTGGTGCTCTTGCCCTCGTGGCCTGCTTTCCGGGGCATGAACATAGAGCTGCTGCGCGCGATGTTCGCTTTCGGGGCACCCTTGATGATCGCGGGCCTCGCCGGCATGGTGAACGAGACGGCCGACCGCGTGATCCTGAAATACCTGCTGCCCGCGGACATCGCCGATAGCGAACTCGGGATCTACGGTGCCTGCTACAAGCTGGCGGTGCTCATCACGCTCTTCATCCAGGCCTTCCGCATGGGCGCGGAGCCCTTCTTCTTCAGCCACGCGAAGGAGAAGGACAGCAAGGAAACCTTCGCCCGCATCATGAACATCTTCGTGGCGGTGTGCATGAGCGCCTTCCTGGTCGTGATGCTCTTCCTGGACCTGTTCAAGTGGTTCATCCCCAACCCGGCCTACCACGTTGGTCTGCGCGTGGTGCCCATCCTGATGCTGGCCAATGTGTTCCTCGGTATCTATTACAACCAGAGCGTGTGGTACAAGCTCACCGACCGGCCGCGCGTGGGCAGTACCATCAGCATCATCGGCGCGGGCATCACCATCGCGCTGCTCTTCGCGTTGATCCCCGCGCTGGGGTACATGGGCGCAGCGTGGGCCACGCTGATCTGCTACGCGAGCATGGCGATCATCAGTTACGTGTGGGGGCAGCGGCACTATCCCATCCCCTACGATGTGGGGCGGGTGCTGGCGTACATGGCGTTCGCCGTGTTCCTGTGGTGGGCTTGCGAGACCTCGGCCTCGCTCGGCCTGACACGCCACTTCGGAGAGGTCTTCAACTACGGCCTGCGGGCGGCGGTGCTGGCGGGCTTTGTTGCGGTGGCGTGGAAGCTGGAACGGCGGGTGCTGCTCGCGTGACCCCTCCCGCTGCCAGGGCACCCATGCACCGCTGGTCGCCCCTGCCATCGCGCAGGCTACCGTGCCCGCTACTTTCACCGCCCATTTCCCCATGCCCTTCCCTTCACCGCGCATCCTCGCCCGTCCCTTCCTGCTGGTAGTGTTCGTTTTCGGCCTCTGCCACGGTGCGGCCGTGGCCCAGTGCTGGCAGCAGGTGGCCTATGGCTTCCGGCATTCGGCCGGTATCCGCGCCGATGGCACCCTGTGGACCTGGGGCTGGAACGACGTGGGGCAATTGGGCGATGGCAGCACAACGCCGACCAGCGTGCCGCAGCAGGTGGGCACTGGCGACGATTGGGCCGTTGTGGCCGTGTCCGGCACCTTCGATCTCGCCCTCAGCGCGGGCGGCTTGCACAGCGCGGCCATCCGGGCCGATGGCACCTTGTGGACCTGGGGGAGCAACGACCATGGCCAACTGGGCGATGGCACCGTGATGGACCGGCACGGTCCTGTGCAAGTGGGCATTGGCGGCATCTGGCGGGCGGTAACCTGCGGCGCCCTGCACACCCTTGCCCTGCGTGCGGACAGCACCCTGTGGGCCTGGGGCTGCAATGCGTACGGGCAACTTGGCCAGGGCGACCTGGTGGAGCATCATACTCCCGTGCAAGTAGGCACCGATGCCGACTGGTGGCGCATCAGCAGCGCCGAGAACCACCTGCTGGCCTTGAAGGGTGACAGCAGTTTGTGGAGCTGGGGCCTGAACAACTACTACCAGTTGGGTTTCTTCAATGACAACCAGAACAAGACGGTGCCCACGCATGTGGGCATGGACACGGACTGGTACTCCGTCGCCACGGGCACGTGCTACTCCTTCGCGTTGAAAGGGGGTCACACGCTCTGGGGCTGGGGCCGGAACGACAATGGTCAGCTCGGCGTTGGCGATGTTTCCAGCTACCATCCGGTACCCGAGCAGATCGGCACCAACAGCACGTGGGAGGCCGTGGCTTGCGGTGACGCGCACACCATTGCGCAGCGCACCGACGGCCAGCTTTGGGGCTGGGGCTTCAATTTCAACGGCGAACTGGGCCTGGGCAACAATACCTTCAACTACGTAAGCCCACAAGCCATCCCCGGCGGCGTGAGCAGCGCTTCGATCAGTCTGGGGAGCAACAGCAGCGCGAGCATCCGCTCGGACGGGAGCCTCTGGGCCTGGGGCCGGAACTGGGAAGGCGCCCTGGGTGTGGGTGACCAGTTGGACCACAACGTGCCCGCCGCGGTGAACTGCGACCTGTCCACGGGGATCAGGGCGCGCGAAGACGTCGCGTTGCATGCTTCTCCCAATCCCACCGACGGGCTGTTGCTGCTGGACCGCATGGTGGACGACGGACGGCTATGCGACCTGAAGGGGCGCACGTTGCTGACGTTGCGGAACGCATCACGCCTGGACCTGCGGGCCTTGCCTGCCGGCGTGTATGTGCTGCACGCAAGGGTGAAGCAGCGCATGGAGCATGTGCGGGTGGTGAAGGACTGAACGGGCTGCTGCGGTCCTGCCTTTGAGTTGCTTCATTTGGGGAGTATTGGGCTTCGGCCTGCGGGCACCGATCTTCTCCCTGGTGCAGGGCAGGTGGTGGTGTGGTGCGAGGAAGGCTGTGAGCCATGCGCATCAATTCCCGCCGCTACCTTGGCCGCATGCGCCGCTGGTCGCTTTTCACCGCTTGGTCGCTCTGCTTGCTGATCGCCGGCCTGCGCAGCACGCAGCCCACACGGTACGCGCTCTCGTGGGATGTGTTCGGCTACTACCTCTACCTGCCGGCCACGGTCATTCACAACGACATCGCGCTGCGCGACCGCGCGTGGCTGGATACCGTGATGACGGAATATGAGCCATCGGCGACGCTCTACCAGCTGGTGGACGGTCCGGACGGCGTGCGGGTGATCAAGTACAGCGCGGGCATGGCGATCGCCTATGCGCCGTGGTTCCTCCTGGCACACGGGCTGGCCGGTCCCCTCGGCTGGCCGGCCGATGGCCTCTCGCCGCCCTATGCGGCCATCGTGACGTACGGCATGCTGCTATGGATCCTGCTGGGCGTGTTCTTTTTCCGCCGCGTGCTGCTGCAATTCTTCAGCGATGCATGGACGGCCGTGCTGCTGGCACTCACGGTACTCGGCACCAACTGGCTCCAGCTGGCCGCGCTCGACGGCACCCTGCTTACGCACCCGTTCCTCTTCACCCTGTACGCGGGGCTGCTGCTCGCCACCATCGGCTGGCATGCGCGCCCCGCGTGGCCGTCCGCGCTGGCCATCGGCGCACTTGCGGGATGGATCACCGTGGTGCGGCCCAGCGAGGGCGTGTGTCTGCTGCTTCCGCTGCTGTGGCCCGCCGGTGGCGGTGCCATGGCCAAATGGCGGCTTTTGCGCACACGCTGGAAGGAGGTCCTTCTCGCGGCAATGGCTTTCCTCGCGATCGCATCGCCGCAGTTGTTCTACTGGAAATACGTGACCGGTCACTGGCTGTTCTATTCGTACGTCAACGCGGGCGAAGGCTTCGACTTCTCTGCGCCGCATACGTGGAGCTACCTCTTTAGCTTCCGTAAGGGCTGGTACATCTATACACCGCTCGCCCTCTTGATGGTGGGCGGACTCGTTGTGCTATGGCGGCAGGAGCGCCACCTGTTCTGGCCCATCGCGGCCTTCCTCGTGGTAGACCTGTACGTGGTGAGCAGCTGGACGAACTGGTGGTACGCCGGGGGCAGCTTCAGCGCGCGCAGCATCATGCCCGCCTATGCGCCGCTGGCCCTGCCGCTGGGCTTCGCGTTGCGGAGCACCTGGCGAAGGCCGTTGCTCGTGGCCGCCGTGCTTTGCGTCGCACTCAACCTGTTCCAAACGTGGCAATGGGAGCGGGGCATCATCAGCCGTGAGCGCATGACCGCCGCGTACTACGCCGCCGTGTTCGGTCGCACGAGCGTGCCGTCCGGGGCCGCCGCATTGTTGCTGGTGGACCGTCCGGGTGGAGAGGATGAACGCTTGACCGATGAGGCCTCCTACACGAGGCGTCTGCTGTCCGGAACGCGCTTCGATGAACTGCCCGACGGTATCCGCATACTCACTGCCGGGGATCCGTTCGCGCCGGGTCCCGAGGTCTCCTTCGCGCGGCTTACCCGGCACGACCACGCGTGGCTGCGGGTAAGCGCCAGACTCTTCGTTACGGACAGCACCGGCGTGCCGCCTGTGGTGGTCTGCGCCTTCCACCACAACGGTGAGGCATACAAGTACAAGGCGGTGCCCTGGGACCTCCAGGGCGTGCCCGCCAACACCTGGGCCACCGTGCGCTTCGACTACATCACGCCCGAAGTGCGCGCGCCCGAGGACAACCTGAAGGTGTACATCTGGAACCAGCACGGCGGCACCCACCGCGTGGACGACCTGTGCGTGGAGCTTTTCGAGCCGGAGTAGCCGCACTGCCCTGGACCTGTGGGGCCTACCTTCGCCGCATCGCCCCATAGGTTACGGCGAGCAGAGCATGTCCGAGCCGCGTGCCAGACGCAAACGCACCTTCTTCTCCAAGCTGCTGGACAAGTACAGGCTGTCGCTGGTGAACGAGTCGTCGTTCGAGGAGCGGCTGAGCATCCGGCTGTCGCGGATCAATGTGCTGCTGCTGGCCACCGGGGCCTTCCTGGTGTGCGCGGCGCTGGTCACCGGCTTCATCGTTTTCACCCCGGTGAAGCGGATGATCCCGGGTTATTCGGACCAGAAGACCAAGCGCGATGCCTATCGGGCCACCCTCCTGGCCGATTCACTGGAGGGCGCCATGGCCGTGCGCGACCTGTACCTCACCAACCTGCGCAGCGTGCTCAACGGTGAGCTGCCCGCGGACAGCGCCACGCTTTTCCGGCCCATCGCGGTGACGCCCGACCCGGAGGACCTGAAGCCCGGGCCGGCCGACAGCGTGCTGCGTGAGCGCATCCGCCGTGAGGAGGCGTACAACCTGGAACAGCGTACCGGCACCACGGCCGAGCGCGAAGGGCTTTCGGGCATCTTCTTCTTCGCGCCCCTGCGCGGGGTGGTCACCGGCACCTTCGACAAGGCGCAACGGCATTTCGGTATCGATATCGTGACCAGGCCCGATGAAGCGGTGAAGGCCTGCCTGGACGGCACCGTGGTGCTCAGCAGCTGGACATCCGACGGCGGATACGTGCTGCACGTGCAGCATACCGGCAACCTCGTGAGCGTGTACAAGCACAACGCCGTGCTCCTGCGCAAGCAGGGCGACCGGGTGAGGGCGGGCGAGGCCATCGCCATCGTGGGCAACAGCGGCGAACTCACCACCGGACCGCATCTCCACTTCGAGCTCTGGCACCGTGGCGAGGCGGTGGACCCGCAGGCATACATGGTGTTCAAATGACCGGCGGGACGATGGTGACCCTCCGATCCGTGAGCATCGATCATCAATGACGCGGGTGTTACGATGAGCATCAAGGCCGCCCTCAGCCTGCCCTACGCCCGCTGGGTCACCGCGCGGGTGATGCGTCGTACCGGGGATCCTATCGGCGCACAGGGCCGCGTTCTGCGCATGCTCACGGGCGCCGCACGGAACACGGCTTTCGGCCGGGACCACCGGCTGGACGCCGTGGATGACCACGTCGCGCTCACCCAGGCCGTGCCGCTGCGCGACTATGAGGCGCTTCGTCCCTACCTGGATCGGGTGATCACCGGGGAGCGTGACGTGCTGTGGCCCGGCCAGCCCATCTACCTCTGCAAGACCAGCGGCACCACCAGCGGGGCCAAATACATCCCGATAACGAAGCAGAGCATGCCCAACCACATCCACGGGGCGCGCAATGCCCTGCTGGCCTACATCGCTGGCACTGGCAGGACCGCCTTCGTGGACGGCAAGATGATCTTCCTGCAGGGCAGCCCTGTGCTGGACCGCAAGGGCGCCATCCCCAGCGGACGGCTCAGCGGCATCGTGGCCAACCATGTGCCCGCCTACCTGCAGCGCAACCGCATGCCGAGCCTGGCCACCAACACGATCCCCGATTGGGAAACGAAGGTGGAGGCCATCGTTACCGAGACGATGACCGAGGACATGCGCCTGATCAGTGGCATTCCGGCATGGACCCAGATGTATTTCGAGCGGCTGCTCGCCCGTACCGGCAAACGCAACGTGAAGGAGGTATTCCCTGGCTTCTCGCTCTTCGTGTATGGCGGTGTGAACTATGCGCCCTACCGCGACCATATGCGGACCCTCATCGGGGGCGAGGTGGACAGCATCGAGTTGTTCCCGGCCAGCGAGGGCTTCATCGCCTGGCAGGACCGGCAGGATGGCGAGGGCCTGCTGCTGAACACGGACAGCGGTATCTATTATGAATTCATCCCCCAGGAACCGGGTTCCGAAGCAGGACGCCGTGTGTCGCTGGCCGAGGTGCGCATCGGCGTCAACTACGCGCTCGTGCTGCACACCAACGCGGGGCTGTGGGGCTACGAGATCGGCGATACCGTGCGATTCGTGTCGCTTGACCCGCCCCGCATCGTGGTCACGGGCCGTACGAAGCACTTCACCAGCGCCTTCGGGGAGCACGTGATCGCCGAAGAGGTGGAGAGCGCGCTGCGCGAGGCCATGTCGGCGATGCCCTGTGAGGTGAGCGAGTTCACCGTGGCGCCGCAGCCCGTGCCACCGGACGGCGGGCTGCCTTACCACGAGTGGTTCATCGAATTCGCCGCGCCACCGGGCGACCTGTCGCGCTTCGCCGTGCTGCTGGACGAGGCCATGACGCGCCGCAATGTATACTACAAGGACCTGATCACAGGCCGCGTGCTGCGCCCGCTTGTCATCACCGCTGTGGCGCGTGGCGGCTTCACCCGGTGGATGAAAGCGCGCGGTATGAACGACGCGCAGAGCAAGGTGCCGCGCCTGGCCAATGACAGGAAATACGTGGAGGGTCTCGTATGATCACGGAGATCGGTAAGGATATCGAGCGGGCGGCGGCGCTGCTGCGTGATGGCGGCCTCGTGGCCATCCCCACCGAAACGGTGTACGGCCTGGCCGCGAACGCTTTCGATGCCGATGCCGTTCTGCGCATCTTCCGGGTGAAGGAACGGCCGGCCTTCGACCCGCTCATCGTTCATGTGCACGACCGGGCGCAAGCGGATGCCGTGGCACATGTGACCCCATGGGCCAAAGAATTGATCCTGAATTTCTGGCCGGGACCGATCACCCTGGTGCTGCCCAAGAAGCCCTCCGTGCCCGACATCGTGACGAGTGGGCTGGACACCGTGGGCGTGCGCATACCCGCGCACCCGATGGCGCAGGATCTGCTGCGCGCGCTGGACTTCCCGCTTGCTGCCCCCAGCGCCAACCCCTTCGGCTACGTGAGCCCCACCACGGCGCGCCACGTGGCCGACCAACTCGGCGGAAAGATCCCGTATATTCTGGATGGTGGCCCCTGTATGGTGGGTGTTGAGAGCACCATCGTCGGCGAGGAGGACGGCCGCATCGTACTGTACCGCAGCGGCGGCGTTCCGAAGGAGGCCATCGAGGCCGTGCTGGGCCCGCTGGGCGGCGCCGTGCGCAAGGTGATGCCCGTCGCACCGGGAATGCTGGACAGCCACTACGCCCCGCGCAAGCCGGTCCTCATCGGGGACGTGAACGCGCTCGTGCGCGCGCACGTCGGCAAGCGATGCGCGGTCATCGCCTTCCGCGACAGGTGGGATGCCTGGCGCTGTGAAACGCTTTCCACCAGCGGTGACCTTTCGGAGGCCGCGCGCCGACTCTTTGCCGTCTTGCGCGAGCTGGACGCCAGTAACGCCGACCTGATCATCGCCGAGCGCTTCCCCGAGGAAGGGCTCGGACGGGCGATCAATGACAGGCTGGGAAGGGCGGCGGCGAAGCGGTGAGGAAGTCAGTGTTTCCGCGTGAATGGCCTGGCGATGCGCTGCCAGGCTGTTGGCTTCTCTACGGCGATGATCGGCCCGCCGAGCACCACTCCGGAAGGTTCGAGCCGCAGCTCACCTACGCTCCTGCATCCGTTGGGTGACGCCGTACCATCGGCAAGCGCGTCACCACGGAACTTCACCGGCAGTTCCAGCGGCAGGCGGTGCGTGGGCACGGGCAGGGTCATCGCGCCGGCCTCGGGGTGGTTGAATTCCAGCATGATCTCCTGCCCCCGCAGTTCTTCGGGCACGAGCAGGCCGAAGAAGCCGCGCGCATCGCATCGCACCACGACATCCGTCCCGGCGATGCGCACCAGCGTCCCTGGCATCAGATGGCCACGGTCCACGTCGGTCACGGAGCCGTTGAGGGCGTACGGGTCATCCTCCAACCGGCCGGATACGGGCCCATCCTCGGGAGCGGGCGCCGCATTCTCCGGCCCATTCGACTCTTCGAGCCGAAGTACCCGGCTCACGGGCGCGTAGCCGAGGTAGTGGGCGTCGAATATCAAGGGGTCCTTCGCGGCGCGTGCGGGCAGGTACAGGCGGAATACACCATCCGGATCGGTATTTGCTTGCACGGTCGTATTCCGCGCCTTCACAAGCACGAAAGGCAGAGGCTCGCCTGTGCGGTCGTCCACCACGGTGCCGCAGAACTCCGTCATTGGCTGCTCGGGCACCGGGATGGCCACTTCGCCCACGATCTCTTCCACCACGGTGAGGGTATCGCCTGTGACCATGCGGCAGGCGGCGGGGGTGCTGCTGTCCACTTCGATAATGGGAGGCGCGGTCATGGCGGGCTCGCCCATGCGGACGACCTGGTCCTGCGCTAGGTTCTCGCATCCGCTGGCCACCGCCGCCAGGGTTGTGAAGGCGGCGATGGGTAATTTGGTACCCATGCGGGCCGCTCCCGGAGCATTGAGCGCGCGGTCCAATTGCGCGGGATCGAAGCGGGCGCACTTGGGTCGGGCATCGCTGGTGAAGAGCGTTACCAGTTCGGCATCCGTGGCGCGGGTGAGGTCGGTCACCACATGATCGCAACGCTCGCAATGCCGCCCGGAGCCATGCGGCGTCATGGCGTTCCAATTTTCGTGGCAGGGTTCGGGTACGGTAATGGTGATGCGCATGGTCATGCTCTGATGATGCGGCAACGGCGCTGATCGCATGATCGGTACACGCGGCACGGCCGAGCGTTCACGTAGGATCCCTGGTGCTGCCGGTGGCGTCCGTTCCGGGGAGCGCACGGACGTAGCACGGGTGAGGTACACGGAACCCGGTACCGGGTCCCCGCGGCCTTTCAGCACGGGGCCGGTACCGGGCGCGGAACGGTGGGTCCAGGCCTTGCGGTGCGCTGGGGACCCATGGGGCTTACTGGACCACCAGTTTCCGGCTTGAGGTCCGGCCTGCCCGCGCCACTCGCACCAGATAGGTACCGGGATCCAGGCCTTCGAGGCTGATGCGTTGCGGGGTGGCTATGGATGGTCCGTGAACGCGTAGGACCCGTCCGGCCACATCGGATACCTCGATCCGGTCGAGCGGCCCGCCATCGGGAAGATCGACCAGGATCTCGTTGGTGGCAGGGTTCGGCGACAACAGCGGAAGTGGTACAGGGGACGGTTCCTCCATGCCGATGGTCGCCAATTGCGCATGGACCGTTTCCAACAAGGCCGCAGCGATCGGCCCGCGCGGTGCGTCGTTCCGGTTGATGGACAGCGTGAGTGTCACACTGTCCGGCGCGTCGTGTATCGTGAGCTGCGTGAACCCGTTGATATCGCCGCCGTGGCCGTAGTATGTGCGGCCCGCGAACACATAGCGCATGGTGCCGAAGCCGTACCCGGTGGCACCGCCGCCCATGTTCACGTTGGTGCAAACGCGCATCGTGTCCGCGAGCGCGGCGGGCACCAGATCGCCGGTGAAGAGCGCGCGGTTGAAGTGCGCGACATCCCACGGTGTGCAGACCATCGCGCCAGCCGTGAAGACCATGCTGGAGAAGCAGGGACTGAGAAAGCCCGTCATGTCCTGATCGTAGGTACCGGGCGTGGTGAGCGAGCTCCAACCCGGGACCATCGGACCGGGGACCACTTCGTCGGGCCGGAAGGCGGTGTGTTCCAGCCCCAGCGGATCAAGGATGCGCGCGCGCAGGACCTCGTGATAGGGCAGTGCCGTCGCCGCCTCGATGATCATGCCGAGCAGTACATAATTCGTGTTGGAGTAAGCGAACGTGGTTCCTTGGGCGAAGAGCGGTGCGGAGCCGAAGGCCTCCAACGCGTCGTACGGGTCCCAGTCCGTGCTGGGGGAGAGGAGCCATGAGTTGACCGCATCGGGGTCGCCCAGAAAGTCGGCCAGACCGCTGCGATGCTTCAGCAGGTGGCGCACTTTGATATCTCCCGGTATCCATGTCATGGGCGGCAGATAGCTGCCCACCGTGTCATCGAGGGACAGCTCGCCCTCCTGTACCAGTTGCATGGCGATGGTGGCGGTGAAGAGCTTGGTCATGCTGGCCGCCTGGAAGACATAGGCCGTATCCATGGGCGTTGCCGTGTAGATGTCCGCCAGACCCGAGGCCCCGTTCCAGAACAGGTCGCCGGGCAGGAGGATGCTCGCTGAGATGCCCGGAACGTCGAACGTGTTCACGCACGAGTCCAGCTTCTGTTGCAACGCCTGCGCGAACGGGCCGCTTACGGGCATTTGGCCGTGGACCAGTGCATTCGATAGAACGAAGAGCCCGGCGAGGGTGACGGTGCGGTGTCGCATGATGTTCGGTGATGCGGCAAAGCAAGCGGGACGGCCCGGCGCCCCGGTTGTCAGATCCTGCCCGATCCGCCGATCAGGGCGGAAGGTGACCGCCCGAACTTCTTCTTGAACGCCTTGCTGAACGCTGACTTGTCCGGGAAACCGCAGCGCATGGCCACATCCGCGATCGGCCGCTCCCCGGCGTGGAGCAGGCCCACCGCCTGTTCCAACCGCAGGTCGTTATGATACTGGTGCGGTGTGGTGCCGTGTACGCTCCGGAAGGCCCGGAAAAAGTGGAAGACACTCATGCCTGCTTCCCGCGCCATGCTCTCCACCCCGATGGTCTGGTCCAGGTGGCCGCGGATCAGGTCCTTCGCGCGTTCCAATCCGCGAAGGACCTCCTTGCGGGTGCTCGTGCGTGCGGCCTTCACGCGCTTGAGCAAAGGGACCAGGCGCTGGTGGTCCAGCACATAGGCTTCGGCGAGACGCAGGTAGGTGCCGCTCTGGACCGTGTGCGGGTGATGCGGGTCCGCATGCACCTCGATCGCCAGCGCGTGCATGAGCGCGCCGGTGCGTGTAGCGCCGCCGGGGTAGCTGTTCTCCAGGAATTCGGCGCTGTTGAAGAAGCGCCCGAGCGTTGCGCGGTCAAGGTCGTCCGGACAGGTACAGGCGGCCACCATGCCATCGATCAATGCCGCCGGCAGGTCCGCGCAGAGACCTCGTACTGTTCTGTGACTATCAATATTGATGCGGCCGGTGCTATGCGGATTGGCCGCCAGATAGTGCCCACCGCGGATCGTGAATGGCCGCCCGTTCACCGTGTAGCGTTCCGCGCCGTGCAGCACGTATTTGATGGCGTGGCCACGGAAGGGCACCGGATGGTCCAGGGCGGTGAGCAACGACGCGCCGAGCAAGGGGCCGGATGGCAGGTTCCGGGGGGCGTTCAGGTGCGCTTGTTCCAGCAGGGTGTACATCGGGGGCAAGATGCGGCGATCGATCCGTGCCGGCGGCGGCAACGCAAGCTAAGGCCGCTATGGCACAGGGAACGGCTGCCGGTGACGTGAACGGTTCAGCTTGCGTTGCCGGCGTCGGAGGGACCGCCGGTCGGCATGGTGACCTCAATGTGCGAGCGTGCCGCGCTTGGTCGGGGTATGGAACGGATGCGGTCCGGTTCAGAGGAACGGTGCTACTCCACCCGCTGCACCCGCTCCATCACATCACCCACCCGCAGCCTCCAGGCCACCTCCATGCCGCGCACGACATGCGCGAAGCGCGTGTAGCGGCCATCGAGATGCGGCGCGTCGGCCAGCATGATGAAGAACTGGCAGCTTTCGGTATCCTTTCCGGCGGAAGCGAGTCCGACGGCGCCGGTGGTGAACCCCTCAAGACCGACCTCGGTGCGCAGCGTCCACGGCATGCCACCGAAACCGTCGCCGCGCGGACAGCCGCCCTGCGCGACGAAATCGGGCACCACGCGGTGGAAATACTTGCCGTTGTAAAAGCCGGCCGTCACCAGCGAATCGAAGGCGGCGCAACTGCCGGGAGCGACATCGGGCTCCAGCGCGAGGAGTATTTCACCACGAGAGGTGGTTATCCTGTATCGCTGGCCGGGTTGGTGTCCGGCGTACCAGGCCGGGTCGACAGGATGGTTGAAGGGCGGTGCGGCGTGCTTGGGCGCGGGCAGCCCATCGCGCTTGGCGATGGCGGCGTCCACCAGTTGGATGGTCTCCAGGTCGCGTATGGGATGCAGCGCCGCACGCGTCGTGCTTTCGGTCTTCGCGTCGAGCAGGTCACGGAGATATGCGGGGTCCTCCTTCAGGATGCGTTCGCATGCCGATGCGACGATGCCGGGATCGCCCGATGTGATCGCCTCGCGCATGAAGGTGGCGTGCGTCAGGTCGCGCATGGCCTTGGTGATCTCCTTGTACTTCAGCGCCTCGTCGAAATGCGCCAGCCAGGTCTCCATTGCGGCCTGCCGCACGACCGGAGCGCCACCGCCACGCATGATGAGCCGCACCGTATCGCTGTCGTACCAGCGCGCCTTCACCAGCGCAGCGTTCAGGTAAGGTCCCAGGTCCTGTTTCGCCATGCTCGCCAGCAGCATGCGGCACATGCTCCGCGTTCCCGCGTCCGCCGTGCGCATCACCAGCCCGTACAACGGGAGCTTCACCGCATGGTCGAAATGCTCCTGGGCCATGGCCCAGAGGGTCTGCGCATCCGGCAACTCCTTCAATCGAAGTAGTTCTTCCACGGCCAGGTCGCGCACCATGCCGCTCGTGTCCTTCAGTGCATTCAAGATGAACTCGTTCTTCCTCGGTTCTTCGAACCGTGCGATACCACGAAGGGCCATGGTCCGGATACGTGGATCGGGATCGTTCACCAGCGACTCCTCCAAGCGGATGAACGCGTCGTTGTCCGCGGTCTTGCCGAGGGCGATGAGCAGGGGCAAACGCAGCTCTATGCCTCCGGAGTCCGGAACCGTCATGGCGATGTCCAGCAGCCGCTTGGCCACAGGCTTCAGCAGGTCGGCGCTGCTGCGTGCGGCGACCTGAAGGGCGGCTTCGTCGAGTTCGGGATCATTCGCCGCATACAGGGAGAGCGCATGGCGCACGTGGCCCGTGCCGGTGCTTCCTGTTGTCGTGGCGAAGAAGAGCCCCCGCAGCACACCCAGCGTATCGGCGCGTGCGGAGAGCGAACGGCGCAGCAACAGATCCGCGCCCGCCTTCCGGCCGCAACGCCCGATGGCCTCGGCGATGCGGCCGCGCACGGCGGGGTTCTCTTCGGGGGAGTATCTTTCAACGAGCCGGTGAACGTTCGTGCTGTCGCCGCAGAAGCCGAACGCGAAGGCGGCGTTGGCGCGCACGGCGGGATCGGTATCACCCAGGGCGCGCAGCAGCGCGGGCACGGCGGCGCTGTCGCCAACGGAGGCGAAGGCCAGCGCCGCGCGGGCGCGCAGGTGTGCGGTGGTATCGTTCAGGAAGGACAGCAGCGTGCGCGTGTCGCGGCGGTCCTGCGCATCGATGACCCACCATGCCGCACTATCCGGAGTGGGCACGGGCGCCTCCGGCTTGTTGGAGGGGCCGCCGCACGCGGCGAGCAGCAACCCGCCTACGCATGCGGCTACGGCTGTGCGAAGCAGGACGGGAATAAGCGCTCTCATGGGCGAAAGGTGTGCAGGATCGACGGATCCGCTATCGCCAGGTGTGCCGGGTATCTTCGCGCGCCCATGAATGAACGACCGCTTTCAGTCCTCTTCGCGATGGCCGCTGGCCTGGCGCTCTGCGCGCAGCCGCTTTCCGACTCCGCCGCCATCGCCAATATGCGCGCCGACATCCGCTACCTGGCCAGTGACAGCCTGCACGGCCGGGAGACCGCCACGCCGTACGAGATGCTCGCCGCCGAGCACATCATCGCGCGCTTCAAGGAGGCGGGCGTGCTGCCGCAAGGCGAGGATGGCGGGTTCCTGCAGGCCTTCACGCTGGACGGAGAACCGGCGCGCGGGCCGAAGAACACCGCGCAGCTCGGCCGCAACACGCTCACCTTGGGCGTTGATTTCTATCCGGTGAGCTGGTCATCATCGGGTTCCGTGCTCACGCGCCTGGCCAAATGCCGTTACGGTATCAAAGCACCCGAGAAGGGCCGCGACGACTTCGCCGATGTGGACGTGAAGGACCACGCGGCCGCCTTCTCCATCGGTTCGCCGGACGGCATCCATCCGCACAGCGAATGGATCGACCACCACGACATCGGCCAGCGGATCAAGGACGCCGTAGCGCTCGGCGCGAACGCCGTGCTGCTCTATAACGACGACCCCACCGCCACCGACCCGGACAGCACACTGAAGAAAAAGATACATCCTCTCGGCGTGCCGGTGATCCTCCTCACCAAGGCGGGCCAGAAGAAGATGGGGCTGGACGGCGAGCCCGTGGTGGTGAACACCGACATCGAACGACCCGTGCTCACCGGGCACAACGTGATCGGTCGTGTGGACAACGGTCGCCCGCATACGGTGGTCATCGGTGCGCACTACGACCACCTCGGCATGGGCATCGAAGGCACCTTGCACCGGGGAGAGACGGGTGTACACAATGGCGCCGACGACAACGCCAGCGGCACGGCGATGCTGCTGCAACTGGCGCGCGACCTGCAAAAGATCCCCGGCGCGAAGAACAACAACTACCTCTTCATGGCCTTCAGCGGCGAGGAGATGGGCCTGCTGGGCAGCAACTGGTGGACGAAGCACCCCACCGTGCCGCTCGGCGGACTGAACTACATGGTCAACATGGACATGGTGGGGCGGCTCGACTCCCTGAACACCGTGATCATCAATGGCGTGGGCACCTCGCCCGCGTGGAACGGGTTGCGCCCGGACACCACCGCCGCGAAACGGCCCGCGCGCCCGAAGAAGGACGCGAATGCCCCCGCCCCGCTGAAGGTGAAGACCACCGAGAGCGGCGTGGGCCCCAGCGACCACACGAGCTTCTACCTGAAGGACATCCCCGCCATCCACTACTTCACTGGTGCGCACGAGGACTACCACAAGCCCGGCGACGACGAGGAGCGCATCAACTACGACGGCATGGTGCGTGTGCTGCGCCACATCGAGGACCTGATCGTGTCGCTGGACGACAGCGGCAAGGTGGCCTTCACGAAGACCGCCGTGGACTCGTCCAGCACGCCCTCGTTCAAAGTGACGCTGGGCGTGGTACCGGATTACGCGTACAGCGGCGAGGGCATGCGCATCGACGGCGTCACCGACGGCAAGCCCGCTGCGAAAGCCGGCCTGAAGGCGGGTGACATCGTGGTGATGATGGGTGAGTACCGCGTCACCGACATGATGAGCTACATGAAGGGCCTCGGAAAGTTCACCAAGGGGGAAGAGACCCTGGTGACCGTGCTGCGGGAGGGGAAGGAGCTGAAGGTGAAGGTGACATGGTGATTTCGCGGGCCAGCGCATAAACTCGCCGTACCATGGGAGAACGGATCGCCGTCATCGGCGCGGGCAGCTGGGGCACGGCCCTGGTGAAACTGCTCTCGGCCAACGCCGCGCGCACGGGCTGGTGGGTGCGGCGCGCGGAGACCATCGCGCATATCCGCAAGTACGGGCACAACCCCGACTACATCAGCGCCGCGCAGTTCGAGGTGGAGAAGCTGGCGATGGATACCGACATCCATGCCGTGGTGCGCGAGGCGGACACCCTGGTGCTCGCCGTGCCCAGCGCCTTCCTCAAGGGCGCGCTGGACCAGCTCGGCCCTGATGAGCTGCGCGGGAAGACCATCTTCAGTGCGGTGAAGGGCATCGTGCCGGAGACGAACCAGATCGTGGGCGAGTATCTTTTTGAGTACCGGGGCATCGCCGAGGGGGACTTCGGGGTGATATGTGGGCCCTGCCACGCGGAGGAAGTGGCCATGGAGCGCCTCAGCTACCTCACCATCGCCTGCCAGGACGTGGCCAAGGCCCGGGCCATGGGCGCTGCGCTCAACGGCCGCTTCATGAAGACCACCCTCAGCGACGACATCTACGGTACGGAGTACGCCGCCATCCTCAAGAACGTGATCGCCGTGTGCGCGGGCATCAGCGTGGGGCTCGGCTACGGCGACAACTTCCGCGCGGTGCTGGTGAGCCGAGCCATACAGGAGATCGCCCGCTTCGTGAAGGCCGTGCATCCCATCGCCCGCGACATCAACGAGCCCGCCTACCTCGGCGACCTGCTGGTGACGGCCTATTCCACCTTCAGCCGCAACCGCGAGTTCGGCACCATGGTGGGCAAGGGCTACAGCGTGAAGGCCGCGCAGCTGGAGATGAACATGGTGGCCGAGGGGTACTACGCCGTGAAGTGCGTCCATGAGATCAACCGGAAGTTCGGAGTGGACATGCCCATCACCACGAGCACGTACCGAATGCTCTACGAGAAAATGGCCCCCCTGATCGAGATGCGGCTGCTCAGCGACCGCCTGGCGTAATGGCGATGCTCCGCTTCCACTGGGATTTTTTCGGGCCCGACGCCGAGGCCACCGCCGTGCATTTCCTCAAGCACGTGGACGAGTTCTGCGCGCAGGAGGGTATTGCCGGGCACCGGCACCGCGTGGCGAACCTGCCCATGCGCTCTACGGCCACGCTCGAATGCGACGAGAAGCACCTGATACTTGTGCGTGACCGTCTACGGCCCAAGCGGGCGGAACGCGTTGGCTGATCAGCGAAGGATCGCCACGGCGCCACTGACCAATAGCAGCACACCGACCGCACGGAACAGCAGACGCAATCGTTCCGGACGCAGGCGTTCCACGGCGTGCTGGCCCAGCTTCACCAGCTGGAAGAGCAGGATGATGGCCCCGGTGAAGGCCCCCAGAGCGAAGGCGGCCATGCCGAGAAGGCCCTGGCCCTTGATGCCGTAGGCGTGCAAGGCGAGTACTACCCCGCACCAGAAGAGCACCAGTTGCGGATTGGCCAGGCCGAGCACCAATCCGCGCCGTACACCGGTGGCCTTCACCTCCATTTGTGCCGGATCGAACCGCGGCTTGAAAACGAAGGTGAAGTACACGCCCATACCGATCAATACCACGCCGACGGCGGTCCCGATGCGCTCCTGACCGATGCCCAACAGGTCCAGCACCGCATTCGCGAAAAGGTACGCCACCCCCGCGTAAAGCAACTCCGGTAGGGATCCGCCGATGGCCATGCGGCGACCCGCCTCCGGCCCGCGCTGCACGGTGTGTGCCAGCACGGCCGTGTTCACCAGCCCCGCCTGCAGCGAGCCGATGAAGCTGGCGATCGTTGCGATGATGAACAGGAGGACCGGCTCCATGGCGGGCAAGGTATCAGGCCGCGAGGATGAAGTCATCGCCTTCGACCAACCTGCGCGACGACAGGTATTCCGCAATGCGATCGCCGGTTCCGCGCTGACTGATGAAGGAGACGATGAACGCCTCGCGCGGACCGGGCAGTTCGTTGTGCGGGATGAAGGGGTGGCCCGGCACCTCGCATACCCGCACGTCGGTGAACGCGTGGATGGTCACGCCTTCCGCCTCGAGCATCGCGGCGCGGCCCCGGCACAGGTTGCTGGTGCCCGCGATGATGACGGGGCGGCCGCTCAATACGCGTTCCATCCATCGCGCCAGCCACTTCGCCTTGGTGGTGAAAAAGGCCTCCACGCTGTAGTTGGGGTGCGTGCGGCTGAGGCGCTGCGGATGGTCGCGCCAGGTGAGCAGCTCCTCGGGCAGCTTCGCGAAACGCACACCGTGATGCATCCAGCGCAGCCACAGTTCGTGGTCCTCGGGCAGCGGGCCGGTGTCGTAGCCGCCGTGCTTCTCCACGAGGTCGCGGCGGAAGATCACCGTGGGGTGCGCGAGCGGCGCGTCCACGAAGCGCTTCACGTAATGCTCCTGAGGGGTGATGATCGTGTTCTGCCATCGGGTGAACCAGGCCATGCCGCTGCTCGTCGTCACGGTGGTCTCGAAGCGCGTGCGCGTGCCCAGTACGCCGATGTCCGGGTGCGCGTCCATGTGGGCGAGCTGCCGTGCCAGGCGCTCCGGGTACGCGCCGTCATCGGCGTCCATGCGGGCGATGAGCGGGGCCCGCGCTTCGCGAAGACCGGTATTGAGCGCGTGGGCGATGCCGATGCGCGGCTCGCGGATCACGCGGATGCGGGGGTCCCGCTGCATCCAAGCTTCTGCGATGGCGGGACCGTCATCGGTGCTCGCGTTGTCGACGAGCAGGAGTTCCCATTCCCGGAAGGTCTGCGCGGCGATACTGGCGATGGCGGCATCTATCGTGGCGACCGCATTGCGGAAGGGGAGCAGGATCGATACGCCCGGCATGTGCTCGTCGTGTGGGACGAAGGTCGGGCGGCCGGTAGTTTCGCGCCCATGTCGTCCGATCCCCTCATCCGCCGCTTCCGCACTTGGGCCATCGCCGAAGGCTGGAGTTTCCTGATCCTGCTGTTCGTCGCCATGCCGCTGAAGTATCTGGCCGACCTGCCCTTGGCGGTGAAGGTGGTGGGATGGGCGCATGGCCTCCTGTTCATCGGCTATTGGATCACGGCCGTGCCGCTGTTCACGAAGTTGAAGTGGGACCCCGAGCGGTTGGTCGGCCTTGGCCTGGCCTCGGTGCTGCCTTTCGGCACCTTCGTGATGGAGCGCCGGTGGCTGCGCTGATCGGCAGGCATCACCCCGGACGGCCGCGCACATTTTTCGCCGCCGGGTGCATACCTTGTAGCGGTCTTCGGCGAGGACCGGAGTTTCGGACACCACTTGTAAGCCACAGCCATGAGCAACGACCGCAATTATGGGATCCTCGGATTCCTCACCGGGGCCGCCGTAGGCGCCGCCCTTGGTATCCTCTTCGCGCCCCGTTCGGGCAGGGAAACGCGTGAGCGCATCGTGGATCGGATGGGTTCGGCCAAGGATGACCTGGACGACCTGATCGAGAGCGGCCGTGCCGAGTGGAGCAGGGCCAAGGGGAAGGCCTCCGACGCGGCCAGCATGACCAAGGATGAGGTGAACGACTTCATCCGCTTCCTGTTCGAGGAGGGCCGCGACCTGAAGGAGCGCCTGCGCCGTGACGTGACGGACACGGTCGACGAGGTGAAGGCCAGGGCCGGGCGCGCGGCCGAGAACGTGCGGCCCGGAGCCAATTGATCGCGCATGGCCACATCCGAAGAAACCGGGCACTACGCCCGCTTCACCCGGCCTGGAGAGGACAACCCCGACCTGGGGCTGTTCATGGATGCCGTGATGGAGGACGGCAAGGGCTGGCTTGAAGCGCAGAAGCAGTATGCCACCCTGGCCGGGAGCGAGAAGCTGGGGAGGCTATCCGGCACATTGCTCGTCGCCGTGGTATCGGCGCTGTTCATCGGAGCGGTATTATTCATGGCCAGTATCGCCCTTGCCATCTGGCTGGGCCGCGTCATCGGCGACATGGCCTTGGGCTTCCTGTCGGTCGCGGGCATTTTCCTGTTACTCGCGATCATCTTTTATCTGGTCTGGAGGCACGTGCTGCGCGACCGTATCACCCTCGCCGTCGTCAACGCCGTTCATGAAAAGGATTGACCGCTTCCAGAGCTTGGCCGAGTTGCGTGTTGAACGCGACCGGTTGAGGGCCGTGCGCGACGCGCGTCAGGACGCGCTGCGCGGGCATTGGGACCTGCTGCACGAGAAGGATTTCCGGCGAGGGCTGGCCGGGGATGCCTTCGGCGATATGCTGCGCGCCTGGAAACCGATGCGCACGCTCAGCAGTTTCATGCGGTCGGACGACGGCCCGTTGGGCAACGTGCTCGGGGTGCTGTTGAGCTCGCGCGCCCGGGGCCTGAAGGGGCGTTTGTTCGCCTGGGCGGTGGGCCTCTTGGCACCGGTCCTCTTGAAGAAGTACGCTACACCGGAGCGCATGGAGCATGTCGCCCAGGAAGTGAGGCGCTCATGGGACCGCGTGCGCGAACGCATCCGTGAAGGCAGAGACCAATGAGTGATACCCCCCGTCCCCCGGCCCCTCCATTGAACCACCAGGACGGTCTGCAACGATACGTGCACGTGATGCTGGCCGTGGTGCTTACGGTGGTGGCCTTGTACTTCGGTCAGAGCCTGGTCCTGCTCGGCGTTGTTTCGGGCCTGCTGGCGTTCCTCCTGCTTCCGTTCGCACGCCGCGTGGAACGTATCGGCCCGCGCTGGTCGGGCGCGCTGGCGGCCACGCTGCTGTTGGTGTTCACGGTGCTGGGCGTCTTCTTCCTCCTGGGGTGGCAGCTTACCCGTTTCGCCGATGATCTGCCCGCCTTGAGCACGGCGCTCAACGAGAAGGGACGCGAGCTGCAGCGTTGGATCGCGGAGCAGACCCACATCAGCCGCCGCGAACAGGTGAAGTGGTTCAACGAGCGCTTGAGTGAACTGGCCAGCTCGGGCGGCAAGGTGGCTGTGGCCATGTTCTCGAGCACGGGCACGGCCATCGCCACCATCGTCCCCATTCCCATCTTCGTTTTCCTGCTGATCCTGTTGCGCGACAAGTTCCGCACCTTCTTCCAGCAGCTCGGCAGCACGGACGATGGCGTGGTGCTCGACATCATGGTGCGCATCTCCAAGCTCTCGCAGAAATACATCAAGGGCGTGCTGACCGTGGTGCTGATCCTGGGCGCGCTGAACAGTGTCGGCTTCCTGCTCCTCGGTTTGAAGTACGCGGTCCTGCTGGGTTTCGCGATCGGCTTCTTGAACGTGATCCCCTACGTGGGCGTGCTGTTCGGCAGCCTCCTGCCCATCCTCATCGCCCTGATCACGAAGGACTCGGCCATGTACGCGGTAGGCGCCCTCGGGGTCTGCCTGGTCACGCAATTCCTGGAGAACAACTTCATCACACCCAAGATCGTGGGCAGCAGCGTGAGCATCAACCCGTTGGCGAGCCTGGCCGCGCTGATCGGCTTCGGTCTTTTGTGGGGCGTGGTGGGCATGGTGATGGCCATCCCCATCATGGGCATGATCAAGATCGTGTGCGATTCACTTCCTTCGCTGAAGCCGTACGGCTACATCCTGGGTGAGGAGCACGACTATCCCGAGGAAGAGGTGATCCATCTGCCGTTCATCAATCCGCGCCGGAAGAAGCCGCCCGTCGCCGGGCCGCCCGGGAAAGAATAGCCGGAACAGGACCGGTCAGCCGGGCGCTCAGGCCGCCCGGGTCAGGTCCTCGTGCTCCGCGAAGGGGATGGGCGCCGTGCGGCCCCGCAGGAAGGCGATCAGATCGTCCTTCTTGCCGGTGAAGTGCCCGCCGACGTCCACGAAATGGTCGGCCAGAATATCATACTTGTCACGCAGGAGAAGCGTGAACACGTCCACGTAATTGAGGCCGGTGAAGACCACGGCCTTGTGCTTGCCGAATTCGGCCAGGTTCTCCTGGAAGAAGCGCGGGTGCTCCGTCCAGTGCATCGTGGGGTCGATGTGGTGGCTGATGTGGTAACCGTCGTTCCAGCAGCGGTGGTTGAACTTCGTGTTGATACAGGTGATGCTGTTGGTGAAATGGTTGCCGGGCTCCTCGGGGCTGATGAAGGTGTGCTGCGTCCAGTTGCCCGCCATGGCCACCAAGCGGAAGGCCAGGAAGGGGATGATGAAGGCCACGATGGTGGCGGGCGCGTTCACGAAGCACATGGCGGTGCAGAATACGATGAAGAGGAGCTCGCCCCGGATGGCCTGCCAGGCCATCTTCTTGCGCCTGCGGCCGAAGAGATAGGCGACCAGTGTGAAGATACCGGTGAAGAGGAAGCGGAAGTAGTAGTGCAGGAAATCGCGGCCCGAATCCCGGCGGTACGGCATGGTGCTGCTCTCGTCCGGTTCCAGGTTGTTCTCCACATGGTGCATGCCAACATGGTGCGCGCGATAGGTCTCGGGGCTCTGCCCGAAGAGCGGCGCCAGCACCCACGGGTAATAGTGGTTCAGCAGGCCGTACTCCTGTTTGAAGAAGGCGCGGTGCGTGGTGCAGTGCAGCATGAGCCCGAAGGGGCCCTTGAGGGTGATGTTGTTGATCCAGAGATAGACGATGGCGATGCCCCACCACAGCCAGCCCGTTACGAACGGCATGTACAGCAGCACCGCCATGGGGATGAGGGTGAAGGTGACGCGCAGGCCCAGATGCACGAACGGCAGGTCGCGCGGATCCCGGATGAGACGCAAGAAGAAACGATCCAGGGCGCTGTGCCGCGTGGCGGGGTCATACACCGGGTCGGTGATGACGGGAGGGGCGATCATGGGCGAAATATCGGGTTTCGCCACGAGGCGGGCCCTGATATCCGTCTATCCACTGCTCCTGTCGGTGGTGTATCCTTCCCTCCGAACGCCCTGTACAGGCCTACGCCGTAGCTTTGGCGCACTTGAGCATGAAATTCGGCGTCGTCATCTTCCCCGGCAGCAACTGTGATGAGGACATGGTCCACGTGCTGGAGCACGGTATGGGCCAACGTGTGGAGCGCCTCTGGCACAAGGAACACGACCTGAAGGGCTGCGACATGATCGTGCTGCCCGGCGGCTTCAGCTACGGGGATTACCTGCGCAGCGGCGCCATCGCGCGCTTCTCGCCCATCATGCGGGAGGTGAGCGCCTTCGCGAAAAAGGGCGGACCGGTGCTCGGTGTGTGCAACGGCTTCCAGGTGCTGTGCGAAGCGGGGCTGCTGCCCGGCGCGCTGCTGCACAACGAAGGCCAGCGGTTCATCTGCCGCAACGTCTTCATCCGTCCGCAAACGCGCAACACCCTGCTCACCACCGCGGTTCAGGACCGGCCGCTCAGCATCCCCATTGCCCATGGCGAAGGGCGCTATTACGCGGACGCGTCCACGATCAAGGCGCTGAACGACGGGGACCAGGTGCTCTTCCGCTATTGCGATGCCGAAGGGCGCCTGCGCGACGATGCCAACCCCAACGGCAGCCTGGAGAACATCGCGGGCGTGTGCAACGCGGGCCGCAACGTCTTCGGCATGATGCCCCACCCGGAGCGCGCCGCCGACGATCGTCTCGGCAATACCGACGGCAAGGCATTGTTCCAGTCCCTGTTGCAGGGCGTGCCGGCCTGAGACCGCGTTACGGCACGGCCTCGCCGACCGGCCTGAACAGCGCCCGCAGGTCCTTCACCCGCGCGGGGTCCACGGTGATCGTGGCGCCCTTGGCGTCCGTGCCTTTCCAACCGGCGAAGACCTGCCCCGGCGCGGGTTGCGCGGTGAGGCGTACCGGTGCGCCCGAAAAGGCCGTGAAGCGCCGTTCATCGCGCGTGAGCGGCAGGTTCCCGATCAGCACCTCGCCCGCTGCGTGCGGCAGCACGCGCACGGTGAGTTCCTTCGCCTCCTGGCCGGTGTACCGCGCCAACTGGCCGGTAAGGTGCTCGGACCGCGTGCGGATGTGCGTACGCAGCGCCGCGATGCTCTCTTCCGGCGAGGGCATGGCCAACTCGTCCTTCCAGCGCGTGTGGTCGGCGCGCATGAGGGCCGCATGTGCGGCGTAGAGCGAATCGGCCAGCGGGGTGGCGCGGTCCGGCGCCAGGGAGGTGGCCAACCAGGCGGCCAGGCGCGCCAACAGGCGTGGCCGCAGTTCTTCGTGACGCAGCAGCCAGGGCAGGTAGGGCGCCTCGGGCGTGGTGGCCATGCACATGCGCTCCACCGTACCCTCGTCCGGCGGCGCCCAAAGATCCATGTCATACAGGATCCATCGCCATCGCCCGCCCCGCTCGCGAGGCCGCCAGCAGCGCGTGTTCAGGTCGTGGTCGGGGCGGCCCGTCCACAGGTCGAAGCAGGCCAGGTCCAGCAGGCTCGTGGTCTCCATCAACGCATCGAGCGAGTCCAGCGGGCCAGCCCGCTCCAGTATGTTCAGCATGCGCGCATGGGCCTCGTCGTCGCCCTTCAGCGCCCGCGCCCCCGGCCCATCGATCAGGTCGATGCTCTCGGCGCCACCGATGCTCCGCAGCCAGTCGCTGTTCTTGGCGGGCATCGCGCGATAGAGCCCGTGGTACGCGCCGTTCAGCCAGAGCGGTAGCGGCGTGCCGGGCTGTACGTCCACTTCGGCCGTGCGGGCCACCGCCTCCATGAAGAGGTGTCGCAGGAAGGCGTGCGGCGAGGCGTCGGCGCGCAGGATCGTTTCCTTGTCGCCGAACAGTTTGAAGCTCTTCTTGGCCAACCCGCGCGTGCCGCTGCCATGCACGGCGATGCGCACCGCCTCGCGGTGCACGCTGTCCTGGATGTTCCATTCGGCCAGGGCCTCGCGGCGCCAGCCGATACCGGTGCGCGCGTAGTTGGATCGCTCGGGCGCCAGGATGCCGCGCTGCGGGTCGTTCAAGCTGTCCGGATCGATCGCGATGGCCACGAAGGGACCGTTCCCACCGGTGAAGGTGAATGATACCGGGGCGGAGGGCAGGGCGTCCTCGCCGAAGGCGCGCAGGGTGATGACCTGCGGTGCCGCGACCGGCAACGTGTCCGGGAGTTCGGGTGAATGGGGACCGGGCACACGGCCGTCATCCGTCCAGCGGACCGTTGCGTTCTCCGGTACCCGGCAAGTGAGTATCCCGGGTGCGATGACCACCTCCGGTTCCTCCAGCACGCGCCGCGCACCCCATGAGCCAGCGTTCCGCGCGCCGGGCGTGGGCTCCAAGAAGAAGCCCCACTCGGCCCCACCATCGCGTAAGCGGCCGAGGGAAACGCCCGTGGGCAGTGCACGCCAGCTGTAGATGTCGCGCACCGTACGGCGGTCGGGACCGACCAGCAGCAAGCTGCCGCCCTCGCGGGAGAGTTTGAGGTCCACGTGGCCGGGGCCTTTTTCCGGGTGGTGATCGCACCAGAGCACGGCGTAGTCCTTGGCGGCGATCGGTAGCGGGGCGGCTATGCGAAAGGTGCGCCCGGTGCTCACCAGCGCGAAGCCCTGCAGGTCAACGGTCCCGGGGCCGGGGTTGTACACCTCGATCCAGTCCGGCAATTCACCACCGCCGGGCACTACTTCGTTGATGACGGGCCCTTGGGCCAGGGCCGCCAGACCAGCGAACCACCATGCCCCTGTGGACAAGAGCCCCCGCATGGCGGCAAAGATCGCGGATAGCCGAAGGTTGGCCGCCTATTTTCGCCGCTGAGGGGACCAAACACCCTTTCCGCATGAGACACATCTACACCGCCGTCTTCTCCGCGATCCTGGCCACCGGGGCCTTGGCCCAGGGTATCAACAGTGTGGCGATCACGCCGCAGAACCCCACTACCTGCTCGTTGATCCACATCCAGTTCAATGGCAGCATGCCGCAGCAGGCCAACCTGACGAACTTCACCAGCACGATCTCGCAGGATTCGATGCTGATCACCTTTTTCGCTTCGGGCAGCGGAGGGCAGAACACGAATTTCAGCCAAGGCATCGACCTGGCGCCGCCTGGTGTGGGTACCTGGGTGGTCCATACGGCGTTCGTGCTGAACGGCAATGAGGTGGATACGGATTCGCAGACCATTACGGTCACCGCGGGCGTGGACAACGACCCGGGCGAGTACGCCGAGCTTACCGGATTGTGCACCGGCGGCCCGGCGATACCCCTGATCGGCGTCCTCGGAGGGACTCCCGACGCTGGTGGGGTCTGGCTCGACCCGCTTGGACAGACCGTACCCAACGGCCTCTTCGTACCCGGCCAATCGCCTGGAGGTTTCTACATCTACAACTTCGACGTGAATCCGCCCTGCCACGACACGGCACAGTTCGTTTATGTCGATTATGTGTCCCCTGCCGCCAATGCCGGGTTGAACGCCACGGTGCAGATCTGCAGCGGCTTGGGCGACATGTTCAGCCTGTTCGATTCGCTGGGCGGCACTCCCGATGCGGGCGGCGTGTGGACCGCCCCCGGCGGAGCCCCGCATTCCGCCACGTACGACCCGGTGACGGAGCCATGCGGTGCCTATACATACACGGTTCCAGGCATAACGCCCTGCCCGGCCGCCACCGCCGTCATCACCATCCAGTGTGTGAACCCGCCCAACGCGGGCAACGTCACCGCCGCCAACGACACCATTGATCGCTGCTACAACGACGCGTCAGAGAACCTGTCCACCCTGGTGTCGGGCGAACAGAACAGCGGCACCTGGTATGACCCCCAGGGATTCGTGGCGGGTTACCACAACGATGCCGTCAACCTGGCCGCGCGTGGCCCCGGTACGTACTACTACGTTGTCGGGAGCGCGATATGCCCGGCCGACACGAGCTTCATCCACGTGGTGCTCTGGGGGGACTCCATCGTGGGCTGCACCATCGGGATCGATGAACCGCTGGAGGGCCTCACGCGTTTCGAGCTGATGCCCAACCCCGCGCAGGACCAGGTGACCATCGAACTGGAGCGTGAACACGGCGGCGGACCGGCATGGATCGAGATCACTGGCGTTGACGGCAAGCTGCTGCGCCGCGAGACGGTGACCTTCAACGGCCTCCTCGCGCGCACCACCATCGGCGTTGGCGACCTGCCGCGCGGGGCCTGCATCGTGCGGGTGATCGGCGAGGATGGTGCCCTGGCCCGCAGGCTCATGTTGCGCTGATCGCCCCCGGCCGAAGGCCCCATCCCGGCGACCGGGATGGGGCCTTCGGCTTTTCAGTAGACCGCTTTCGCATTTCAAATGACGCGATACAAGCAGTGTCACGGTGAGCCCGTCGAACCGGTTCGGCGGGCTCACCGTGACACTCTCGGGGAATCAGGAAAGAGGTCTAGTGGTGTTCCAGCCCGCAGTGCTCGTTGCCCCACTCCAGCTCGATGGTGGCGTGGTGGATGCCCATGGCGTGCAGCGCCTCCCGGGCGTCCGCTTTCACCTTTCGCGCCAAGGACAGGTCGATATCCTCCACCAGCAGATGCACCGTGAGCACGGTGAGGTCGCCGTCGAGCGTCCACGCGTGCTGGTCGTGCAGATCCTTCACATGCGGGATCGCCATCAACCGCGCGCGAACGGCCTGCGGGTCCATCCCACGCGGCGTGCCCTGCATCAGGATGTCCGTGCCGCGCCGCAGCATGCGCATCGCGTTGAAGCCGATGAACACGCTGATGCAGATGCTGAGCAGGGGATCGATCACCGTCCACCCGGTGAACCGGATGACCACCGCGCCCACGAGCACGGCCGCCCAGCCCAGCACATCCTCCAGCAGGTGCAGGTAGGCCCCCCGCTCATTCAGGCTTCCGCCGCCGTGCAGCATCCGGGCGGCCAGTCCGTTCATCGCCAGGCCGAAGACGGCGATGATCATCATGCGGTCAGCGTCCGGCGATGATCCCTCCCAGAGCCGCGGTATGCTCACGCCCAGCATCACCAGGGCGCCGAAGAAGAGCACCGTGCTGGTGAGCCACCCGCCGAGCATGCTGTAGCGTCCGTAGCCGTAACTGTAGCGCGTATCGCGGCCCCGCATGGCCACGCGCTGCAGGTACCAGGCGGTGCCCAGCACCAGGCTGTCCCCCGCGTCATGCAGCGCGTCGGTGAGCACCGCGATGCTGTTGGTCCACCAGCCGCCCAGCGCCTCCACCACCGTGAAAGCCAGGTTGATGAAAAATGCCAGCCGCAAGGATGCAGCGCCCGCCGCGTGCGCGTGGCCGTGGTCATGCGTGTGACCGGTGTGCGGGTGGTCGTGTGCCAACGCGGCAAAACTATACCGGCGGAGTCCCGGGGCTTTCCCCTTGCGTGTGTGCGCCGCTCACCCCACCACCACGCGGCCGGTGCGCCTGGCGAAGGTCTTCTTCACGTCCGTAAGGCGCTTGATCACGTCCAGGATGATCAGGATGTCCGCGTCGCCGGCGTTCTTGAGCAGTTCGGTCTGCTCGCGGATCATGCGGTCCACGCGGCGCTCCTTCAGGATGAAGAGGCCCTCCATGAGCGAATCGAGCAGGTTCTCGTGCTCGCGGCCCACATGGATGTGGTGGCGTGCCTTCCAGTTGGGGCTCAGCACGTGCTTCTCGGTCAGCAGGTCGATGGACACCGAACGCCAGCCCTCTTCCGCGTGGTTGGCGTACTGCGCGCCGTTCACCTCCTCGCCGAGGTTGCTGCGCCTGCGGTAGTCGAGGAAGATGGCTTGCAGCACGGGGTCCTCCAGGGTGATGTCGTCCGTGGCGAGGTCCTCGAACATGTACTGGGCCACCGTGGCCGAGGCCTCCTCCGTTGTCCCGTCCTCGCCGGGAATGGGGACAAGTATTTTTTCATGCCCGTAGTTCAGCAGGATCCGCATCAGGTCACGTTCCTGGGGGCGCGTGCCCGGGTCCTCCACCTCGGGCTGGGGTGGCGCTATATCGGGCGCGATGACCTCCTCGGCCGGGGGCGCGTCGCCGCCCAGTTTCTTGCGGTGGTTACGTCGCAGCACCTTGTTCAGCTCGCTCACCAGCGCCTGCTCGGCCAGTTCGAGCATGGCGGCGCACTGCTTCACGTAGAGCGAGCGCAGCACGTGGTCGCCGATGAGGGCGAGGCTCTCGACCAGCTCGTGGATGGCTGCGGCCTTCTTCACCGGATCTCCGCCGGTCTCGCGCATCAGCATGTCGGCCTTGAACACGAGGAAGTCCTTCGCGTTCGCGGCGATGAACGCCTCGGTCTCACTGCTGCTGCGCGTGCGGGCGAAGCTGTCGGGGTCCTCGCCGTCGGGGAAGAGCACCACCTTGGCGCTGAGCCCCTCGGCCAGGATGAGGTCGATGCCGCGCAAGGAGGCCTTGATGCCCGCCGGATCCCCGTCGTACAGGATCGTGACGGCCGTGGCGTAACGCTTGATCAGGCGCACCTGCTCCTGCGTGAGCGAGGTGCCGCTGCTGGCCACCACGTTGGTGATGCCCGCCTGGTGCAGGCTGATCACGTCCATGTAGCCCTCCACCAGGCAGCAGTTCCCCTTGTCGGCGATGGCCTTGCGCGCGAAGGCGATGCCGTACAGTGAGCGGCTCTTGTTGTAGAGGACGCTCTCGGGGCTGTTGAAATATTTCGGTAATTTTTTGTCGCTCTTCAGCGTGCGCGCCCCGAAGGCGATGGGCTGGCCCGTGAGCCCATGGACGGGGAAGGTGACGCGGCCCTGGAAGAAGTCCCAGGCATCCCCGTTGTCGCGGAGCTTTATCCAGCCCGCCTTCTCCAGCAGCTCCTTGCTGAAGCCGTGCGACAGGGCCGCTTTGGCGAAGGCGCCGCCGTGCTCCGGCACGTAGCCGAGCTGGAACTGGCGGATGACATCATCGCGCAGGCCGCGCTCGCGGAAGTAGGCCAGGCCGATGGTGCGGCCCTCATCGGTGTTCCATAGCTGATCCACGCTCCAGTCCAGCGCCCATTGCTGCACCACGGCGAGGCTCTCCCGCTCGCTCTGCTCCAGCTGTTGTTCGGGCGTCCGCTCCTCCTCCTCCAGCTCTATGTTGTAGCGCTTGGCCAGCCAGCGGATGGCCTCGGCGAAGGAGAGGTGCTCCTGTTTCTGCAGGAAGCTGATGGCGTCGCCGCTCTCGCCGCAGCCGAAACACTTGTAGATGCCGAGGTGCGGGCTTACGTTGAAGGACGGCGTCTTCTCGTTGTGGAAGGGGCAGAGACCGAGGTAGCGCGGCCCCTTGCGCTTGAGGTCCAGGAAATCGCCCAGCACCTCCTCGATGCGGACAACGTCCTTCACCTGCTGTACGGAGCGCGGGCTGATCACGGGTTCGCGAAAAGGGTCACGAAAGTAAGACCGGCCGAAGAGGGCTGGCCGAAAGAGATGTCCGCCAGGCGTGGGTACCCCTGGCACAGGTGCGGGGGAACATGGAAGCACCTGGCCGCCCCCCAAAGAACTGAATATCAACGCAAAGACGCCCGGCGGCTTCAGCCTCAGGCCCCCGCTACGCACACCACGAATTCCCCCTTCGGCTCCTTCGCGCTGAAATGGGCGAGCAGCTCGCCCAGCGTGCCGCGCGCGTTCTCCTCGTGCAACTTGGTGAGCTCGCGCGATACGCTCGCGGGGCGATCGGTGCCGAAGACCTCGCCCAGGTCGGTGAGGGTACGCACGATGCGGTGCGGGCTCTCGTAAAATACCATGGTGCGGGTTTCTCCCTTCAATTCGTCCAGCCGGGTGCGGCGGCCTTTCTTCACCGGTAGAAAACCCTCGAAGATGAAGCGGTCGCAGGGCAGGCCGCTGTTCACGAGCGCGGGCACGAAGGCCGTGGGCCCCGGCAGCGTTTCCGTCGCGATGCCCTCGCGCACGCAGGCGCGCACCAGCAGGAAGCCCGGATCGCTGATGCCCGGCGTGCCCGCATCGCTCACCAGCGCGAGCACGGCCCCCTCGCGCAACCGCGAGAGGACGTTCTCCAGCACGTGGTGCTCGTTGTGGGCGTGGAAGGCGATGAAGGGCTTATTGATACCCAGATGCTGGAGCAGCCTTCCGCTCGTGCGGGTGTCCTCGGCCACCACCGCGTCCGATCCCTTAAGCACGGTAATGGCCCGCAGGGTGATGTCCTCCAGGTTGCCGATGGGCACGGGGACGAGGACGAGCTTGCCCGCGGGCATCAGATGGTCTTCAGGGCCTCCAGCAGCAGCCGGTACAGGTCGTCGAACTCCGTGAGGGGCAGCGTCTCCGGGCGGTCGTTCACATCGTGATAGGCGCTGATACCGCCCATCGTGTAGATGAAGACCGCCGGCACGCCCTTTTCCACGAAGGGGCAGTGGTCGCTGTTGCACGCCGGACCGCGCGACTTCACGTTGGCCAGCAGTCCCTGTTCGGCGTTGATGGCCGTGAGCTTGTCGTAGAACTTCTGCTGGGCCGTGGCGTTCACCACGGTGATGCCCTCCTCGCCGGTGCCGTTCAGGTCCAGGTTCACCATCATCCGGATGCGCGACAGTTCGATGGGCCGATCGGTGACGCACCAGCGGCTGCCGCGCAGGCCGGCCTCCTCGCCCGCGAAGGCGATGAAGAGCACGTTCTTCTTCAGCGGGCGCTTGGCGATCTCCTCGGCCAGGCACAGCAGCATGCTCACGCCACTGGCGTTGTCGTTGGCCCCGGGGAAGAGCACGTCGGGCCCCATGTGGCCGAGGTGGTCATAATGCGCGGAAACGATGATCCATTCCTTGCTGCCGCCCTTGGCCTCCACAACGCCCAGCACATTCCGCGCGGCATGGCGCGGGTTGAAGGTGTTCCGCACGTCGAGCACCAGCGTGCGCGCCGTATCGGGCACCCGTTCCGCCTTCGCCTCGATGATGGCGTTGCGCCGCTGCTCGCCCGCAACGCTCCAGGTGAGCTTGCCGGGGGCCTTGCGGATGATGGGCGCCACGCGGGAGACCTCCTGCTCGATCGCGGCGTAGAGCGCCAGCGTGTCGCGGTCGGTGGTGGGCGGAAAGTCCAGGCAGGCCGCATTGCCGGCCAGTACGCCCATGGTGAGGGCCTTGCGCTCGGGCGTGAGCAGATCGGCGGGAGCCACATGCGCGATACCGAACTCCCCGGATGACAGGCCGCTGGCCGGGTCCACCAGGAAATCGGTACCGGGAACGAGATCGCGCCCGTCGATGCGCGCGCGCACCGTGTCGGGGAAGGTGTTCACCGGGAACGTGAAGGGCTCGAAGCGCTCGCCGTTGAGCGTCTTCAGGCCAAGGCGGTCGAACTGCGCGGCGATCCAGTCGGCGGCGATGCGGTCGCCCTCCAGCACATAACCACGCCCGTGCATCTCCGGGCCCGCGAGCGCGTTGACATAACCCCGCGCTTTCTCCTTCGCGGAGACGGGCGCTTGCGCGAAGGCGAGCAGGGCAAGACCGGCAGCGGCGATGGTGGTGAGGGTGCGTATCATCATGCCAGGCAAGGGCAGGGTTCGTGCCGGGATCATTTGAAACGGCGTTCCACCAGTTCGTTGAAGGTGTTCAGCGCGTCCTCGGCGGGCGGGCGCGGGGCTTTGGCCACTACCTCGGCGGCGATGTAGGCCTGCGCCTCATCCACCGAAGCCAAGGTATTGATGGCGTCCACGGCTTTTTCGTACCGGTCGCGCTGGCCCCCGAAAAGCTCGGCCACGAACCAGAATTTCTGGCTGAGGGCGATGGCCTTGTGCAGGTCGGCGATGGGCGCGCGCTCCAGCTTGTCACCCAAGGTGGGTCCCGGACGTTCGGCATTCCCTGTCCCGGTGCGTTCCGGCTTGCGGGGCGGCTGCGAGGTGCCGCGCACGCGCTCGGGCGGAGTGGCCTTGGCCGGTGGCGATGGGGGCACCTCCGATTCGGCGATGGCGTCGATGAGCGAGGTCTGGCGCGGAGGGGGCTCGCCAGGCCTGGTTTCCAACCGCAGCGGCGGCATGTCCGAGGTAGGCACAAGTCCCGGCCCAGGAGAGGCGGGTTCCTCGTCCGGCACGGCCAAGGGACGCACGCCCTCGCGCGCCTTGTGGCGCAGGACCACGAGCCGTTCGTACAGGGCTTGCGCATCGGCACAGGCGCGTTCCAATCCGGCCCGATCCAGCTGGCCGCTTTCCAGTTCACGCAATGCCCGCGACAGGTTCTCCACGATGCCGTGCATGCGGCTGGCCGGTGTGTTCTCGCTCATCTTCCGGACGAAACTACTTCCAAGCCGGGGTCCGTGCCGCCCGGATCGGCCGTCGTATCGACAATCGGCCGTGAACGGCGCCCTTCCTGGCTCACATCACCGGGTTACTTTCGCCCGCACCGCACTCTTCGCTACATGTTCCTGG
>Ga0138256_10000843_pt1 | contig 33182 bp, 26 predicted proteins | sample KNB2016incub_MG_FD_105486 | JGI IMG/M metagenome (GOLD analysis project Ga0138256, IMG submission 105486) | Active sludge microbial communities from wastewater in Klosterneuburg, Austria - KNB2014incub_MG | ecosystem: Engineered > WWTP > Activated sludge > Unclassified | place: Austria... | reverse complement strand
GGGGCTTTAAAATTTAATTTAAGCACAATACCATCAAGTGCAACAATTCTCACTGCAAAACTTACTCTTTTCTCTAATCCAACTCCATTAAATGGAACCCAAACAGTTCCAAATGAAGGACCCAACAATGCAATGTATATTCGACGCATTACGAATAGCTGGAACCCTCTTACAACTTTCTGGCTTTCACAGCCAGCTACAACCACATCTGATCAGGTTTCGATTCCTCATACAGCACAACCTTCACTTGACCTTGTTGATGTAGATGTAAAAAACCTTGTTACATCCATGCACACTTCTGGCAATTATGGGTTTATGATACTGTTACAAAATGAAACTCCATTCAATATGAGAAATTTTTGTTCAAGCATTCATGCGATCTCAGCAAAACATCCAAAGATTGTCATAACATATCAACCATAAATTGAACTTTCATATTAAAAAAGCTTTAAGTCCTGTAATTTTTCAGGACTTTCTTTTCATTATTATTAATCATAGAGCCTGTCGATATAAGTTTTACTTTTACAGGATTATTTCATCAATACAATGAAAATATTAATTACAGGATTTACAGGATTCGTCAGCCAACATTTTTTGGCTTTATTAAATGAGATGGAACCTGGCTCCAGTGTGCTGGGGATCGATAAAAACAAACCAGATTTCAATTTTAGTGCATTTCCTGAATTAAATATTTCATTTGAAAATATTGACTTGCTTGACAGAGAAGCAACAGAAAAAATCTTAGACTACTTTAAGCCTGAATATATTCTTCATCTTGCCTCCGTTAGCTCAGTTGCCCAAAGCTGGCATACTCCTTTGGAAAGCTTTGTAAACAATACAACTATTTTTCTAAATCTTGTGGAACAGATAAGAGTTAAAAACCGTAAATGCAGAATTTTATCAGTTGGTTCATCCGAAGAATTTGGAGAAGTAACCGAAGCTGAGTTGCCATTAACTGAAGAGCATCCATTGAAGCCATTAAGCCCATATGCAGTGGCGAGAGTATCTCAGGAGATGCTTTCAAAAATTTATGCTGACGGTTTTGCACTCGAAATAATTATGACAAGGTCTTTCAATCATATTGGCCCGGGGCAAAAAGATCTATTTGTTATAGCATCTTTTGCAAAACAATTCGTACAGTTGTCAAAAGAAAATATAACTAAGAATACAATCACAACAGGAAACCTATCCATCATCCGTGACTTTGTAGATGTAAGGGATGTAGTAAAAGCATACTATCTTTTACTAAAAAAAGGCAAAAGAGGTGAAGTTTATAATATTTGTTCTGGAAACGGTATCGTTCTGAAAGACATTGTTTCATCAATGGCAAAAATTTTGAATTTAGACGTTGAGACAGTTGTAAATCCTGATCTGATTCGTCCTACAGAAAATAAAAAAGTTGTTGGCTCCTATCAGAAATTAAAAACAGAATTAGGCTGGGAGCCGGAAATCTCTATTGAAAAAAGTTTAAAAGATATAATCGGTTACTGGCAGAATGAAGCAAAGTAATTCAAAAATTATTTACTTGCTTTTTCAATACATTCCCAAAGTAACTCAGCGGTACGACTCCAGGAAAATAGCTTCTTTTGTTGATGCCCCTTATCAATTAACTCAGTTCGAAGATAATTACTATCCGCCAATTTGTTCATCCCATCTGCAATGCTTTCAATATTAAAAGGATCAACCATTAAAGCAGCATCCCCAGCTACTTCAGGCATAGACGTTAGATTAGAGCAAATTACAGGAACTCCACTTTGAAATGCTTCAACAATCGGCAAACCAAATCCTTCAAAAATGGGAACAAAACTTAACGCATATGCGGCGCCTAACACTTTTTGCAAATCATCATCAGATAAACGGCCGGTGAAAATTATATCATCCTTAAAGGGACTATTAGTATATGAATCTTCAATATCCGTTTTTTGCCAAAGTAAAGAACCAGCTAAAATTAGCTTGAAATCAGATTTTGATTCCTTTTTAAAGAGGTTGAATGCATCAATCAGGCGTTTGATATTTTTTCTCGGGTGCATTGAACCCACAAAAAAGTAATACGGCTTTCCTTCACTCCATTTTTCACGGACAGCAATTACTTCATCTTTGGATAAAGGAGAAAAATTACTGTTGATACCACAAGAGACATTGTCAATGATAGCAGGGTTTATTTTATAAAAATCGGCTATATCATTTTTACTATACTCAGAAATGGTTGCTATCCGTTTGGCTTTTTTCGCAAATCGTTTCGTGAAGAAACGATAATAGATACGATTCCTTAAGGCAATATCTTCAGGCTTATGTTCAAAATTAATATCATAAATAACCGGAATCTGTTTACAACCTGAGATCAAACTTAAGAAGCTGTCCATAGATACCATCAGGTCTGGCTTATGCTTCCGTAGAAAAAGTGTAAGTATCAATTCCATATAAATAACATATAAAACCGGATGTCGTAAAGCAGGAAATATTTTATGCTTGGTAACATTTGGAAAATCAAAATAGTTTTCAGTAAACTTTTTATCGCAAAGTATCTGAAATTGAATTTCCGGATGTTGCTGAATCAGATTAGCAACTGTATTGACTGTAAAATAGCCTATGCCATCGAGTTTTTTATTACGAAGTATCCAGCAATTAATCGCAATGGTCATAATTATCCGACGGGTTTTTGCAAATATGCCACTTGTTTTTACAGAAAGAAAAATTAATCTTTAAACCTTACTTTTGCCCCGTCAAATCACTGAATATATTATGAAAACAGCCCTTATTACAGGCATTACCGGTCAGGATGGAGCTTATTTGACAGAATTCTTGCTGTCTAAGGGTTATTCGGTTCATGGAATCAGAAGAAGAAGTTCGTTAATGAACACTCAACGAATAGACCATCTGGTGTTTGACAAATCGATTGCCGATAGATTTCATTTACACTATGGAGATATGACGGATTCCAGTAGTATCCTGCATATTATCCAACAAGTTCAACCCGACGAAATATATAACCTCGCTGCGCAAAGCCATGTACAAGTTAGCTTCAGCACCGCAGAATATACTGCTAACGCTGATGGTATTGGTGTTTTAAGAGTGCTTGAGGCAATCAGGACTCTTGGTCTGGAAAAGAAAACCAGGTTCTACCAGGCTTCCACTTCCGAGTTATATGGACTAGTGCAGGAAGTTCCCCAAACTGAAACAACTCCATTTTATCCAAGATCGCCTTATGGCATTGCAAAACTGTATGGCTACTGGACAACGGTAAATTACAGAGAGGCTTATAACATATTTGCCGTTAATGGAATTTTGTTTAACCATGAAAGTCCATTAAGGAGTGAAAATTTTGTAACCAGAAAAATAACGATTGGTGTTGCCAGAGCTGCATTGAATAAAGAAGGTTTGCTTTTACTTGGAAATCTTGATGCCAAAAGAGATTGGGGACATGCGAAAGATTATGTAGAAGGAATGTGGATGATGTTGCAACAAGAAAAGCCAGAAGACTTTGTTTTAGCAACTGGTATTACTACTTCAGTTAGAGATTTTATACAAATGGCATTTGCAGAAGTTGGAATTGAAATTGCATTTACTGGTTCAGGCGTTAATGAAAGAGGGTTAGTCTTAAAATGTAACAATCCAAGTTATCAGATAGAAATCGGAAAACAAGTGGTAGGAGTTGATGAACGATATTTCAGACCTGCCGAAGTAGATTTACTTATTGGTGATCCGTCTAAAGCAAAGAGCAAATTAGGCTGGAGGCCTAAATATGATTTGGCCGGTCTTATTAAAGAAATGATGGAGAAAGAGCTGATCTTCCAGAAAAAAAATCATTACTAGTCTAAACAATCTCACCACAAGGATTTTTATAACCGACCAGCCAACCGATTTAATAAATAAGAAACAAACATTACAGGCTTGGAAATAAATCCTGTTTTCAATACACTCGCAGGTAACAATTTCTGATGCTGAATTATTTTTCTTAATACAATGGGCACCTTACCGGAATAATACTGCGCTATCATTTTCTCATTTCTGATAGAGAGATTTCGAATTAATCTCCAGAAGTAGTCATAAACAAAAATATTCTTCAATACTCCTTTTTTCATCTTCTTCATGAATCTTATATTCTCAGGTATTTCAACATCCGGGTTTCTGAACACCGAAGCCGTAATCTGAGAACTACTCATGCCAATATTTATTAATGGCTCTTTAATTATAGCGTATTGCTTATTTTCTAATAAATAGCGGATATAAAATTCAATATCAACTACCCATTTAAAGCTATTATCATACCATTCGGCCAAATTATTCTTTATTAAAGTAGTGCTGGGGTGTCCAATGAAATTTTGTTTTAATAGATTATAAGGATCCTTATCCAGCATTTTCTTCTGTCTCGAACTAATAACATATGTAGCTGCTTTACTATCAGTATTTAGATACACATTTCTATAGCCGCTAAAAATAAACGAATGACTGTCGCTAATTCGATTTGCAAACTTCTCTAAACAATATTCATCTGCAAACCAGTCATCATCATGCATTAGTTTTATCCAAAGTCCTTCCGCTTTGCGTATTGCTTCATTCCAGTTTTCGGGGCTTCCAAGAACTTTTTTATTCTTACAGTATGAAACTTTAAACTGTCCTTCATATTCCTTGCAAAGTATTTCGACTTCGCCAGTAGGGCTGTCATCAGTTATTAGAACTTCAAAATCTTTGAAAGTTTGGATTGAAATAGAATCCAGCAATCGTTGCAGAAAGTCAGTTCGTTTGTAAGCCGGAATACAAATCGATATAATTACATTGCTCATTTCCGTTTAACTGATTTATGAATGTAACGCAAACCTAATGGTTTATACAAAAGGAATTTCAGTACCGAATAATAAAGGCGGGGTTTTGCAAATAATTTTTGTGTTGCTAACCAATTAAATTTATTGCGCCAGCTAATTCGATAATTTTTCAGAACGTCCAGCCATGCTTTAATTATTTGCTTATCGGCTCCAGAGTTGGCATACCCATTTATATAAACAGGCAATTTCTTTCCATGTAATTTGTGATAATCTATTGCAATTTTAACCCAGCTATCCCCAAAATCACCTCCCTTGGTTATATGGGTAATTAAAATCTCAAAGCTTACTGCTACCTTACAAATCGAAGCAGCTCTTGTACTAAAATCGATATCATAGAAATGAAATCCTGTAAGATTTTCCTGATCGAATGTAATTTGTTCCCATATCTTTTTCCGACAGCATATAAAAACCCCGTCAATACAAACTACTTCTTCTAAATTACTTTCCGGGCTAGGGTTTAATAGCACATGTTCATCACCCCAACTGTACCGGTGAACGATATTGGCACAATCCAACTCCTTTACACCACTATACCATCCCGAAAGATAACTTGACTTGTATTTGCTCCCTGCTACACCTATTACTCCAATATCAGGTCGATTTTGAAAAATTGAGCTTATTTTGTGGCCCCAATCAGATGTTTCAAACAATATGTCTTCATGAAGAAAACAAACATACTCATACCGGGCCTGGCTGGCCATTATGTTATATACTTCGCAGATACCTTTACTATCCTGCAAGTTGTCCCAGATGAGCAATTCATATTCAACACCTATGGTTGATGAAATGTTTTCTTTTACCTGTGAAAGATAATTTTCATTGATGGAGCAAATAACAATTGAAATCATAATTATAACAAAACTACCCGATACATTTTAGATAAACACCGACTTAAAGATGCAAAACAAATCCTTTATAAAAAATTCCTGGTTGGGCTTACAAAAAAAAATAAACTCACTTTTTACCAACCCTTACAAAGAAGTTAATCTAAATTGGCTAAAGCTGAAATATTACAAACATTTACCCACCGGGAATCTTCGTAAACACAGTCTCAAGGGCAAATATATTTACTTCTATAGTGCTACTGAGCTTTTGCATGGATTTAAAGAGATTTTCATAGAAAAAATTTATAACCAAACCTTACAAGAGCAGCCATACATTATTGATTGTGGTGCCAACATTGGCCTTAGTGTTATTTACATCAAAGACCAATATCCAGAAGCCAATATAGTTGCGTTTGAACCTGATGAAAAGAATTACGAACTTCTCTCAAAAAATATTGCTTCATTCGGCTATACAAATGTAATAGCCAGGAAAGAAGCGGTTTGGATAGAAAACACCACTCTTGATTTCTCAAGCGATGCATCAATGTCGAGTAAGATTGAAGCAAGCGGTTCGGCAAATACAAATAAAGTCAAAGCTACAAGACTGAAAGAACAAATTGACAGAAAGGTTGATTTTTTGAAAATTGATATTGAAGGGGCAGAATATGCAGTTTTGAAAGATATTGAGCCAACGCTTCACTGGGTAAATAACATGTTTATTGAATACCATGGAAAATTCAGTCAAAATCATGAGCTGGTAGAAATATTAGCTATTATAAACAAGTCTGGTTTCAAATTTTACATCAAAGAAGCCGCCAGTGTTTATGACCACCCTTTTATAATCCCTAAAACATCAAATTTATCTTTCGATGTTCAGCTAAATATTTTTTGTACAAGATAAAATGAATAACAATGAATGATCTCGAAAAGTTTTTTATTGAAAAAGAACACCGACTAATGCACAAATGGAGTCATTATTTTGAAATTTACGATCGTCATTTTCAGCAATACAGAGGCAGAGAAATAAATTTACTTGAAATAGGGATTTCCCACGGCGGTTCTTTAGAAATGTGGGATTACTACTTCGAGGGGAAAACAAATATTTTCGCCGTTGACATTAATCCAGAATGTAAAAAGTTTGAAACAGAAAATACTAAAGTATTTATAGGCTCTCAACAAGATGCCGCCTTTTTAAATCAATTAAAAAAAGACATCCCACCAATTGATATTTTAATTGACGATGGAGGGCATACGATGAAACAGCAAATCACAACTTTCAATATCCTGTACGATCATGTAAAAGATGGTGGACTATATTTATGCGAAGACCTTCATACATCGTACTGGAAAGACTATGGCGGTGGATATAAAAAACAAAAAAGCTTTATTGAGTTTAGTAAGAATTTTATAGACAATCTACATGCATGGCATTCCAAAAAAATTAAACATAATGAAGTAACAGATTCTGTGTTTGCCCTTCATTATTATGATAGTGTTCTTGTAATTGAAAAAAGAAAAATTACAAAACCTCATGATGTTAAATCAGGGCACCCTTCAATTATTGACCCCTATGCCAATGAACTTATAACTAAGAAATCGATTTAATACTATTAGATTACCGGGTTTCAATTATCTGAAGAAAATAGGATAGCCCTTCTCTTTTTTTGGCATCGAGTGGATAACTAAGATGAAGCTCATAATATTTTTTCAAATCATACAAATCAAAAGGTGTCGCAGCTACAATCTCATTAATATGCTGCAATCCAACAGCATTGGCATCATCAAATAATTTGATAAAATCATCATGTAATTTTTTAGTACTTACCCATACTGCAAACACAAATGGCAATCCTGTAATTTTTCGCCACTCCGAGCCAAGATCATAAATAAATGTAGAGATTTTACGCTGTTCAAAAGCCCGGTCGCCAATTACAAGCCCGGCTGTTGTTCCTGTAATCTGATTACGGTATTCTTCATTAGTTGCTGTAACCATTTCAGGGCTTATGCCCCAATACTCCTTCATCAGGAACTTTAATAATGCGACTGATGTCTGACTTTGATAATCAAGCAGCACTCTTTCAATTTCATGCATCGGAACTTCACTAAACAATGCAACGGAAGCAATTTCTCCTTCTGTACCAATACAATAATCAGAAACGATATGATATTCTTTCAATTTTGGCAAAACGGCTACAGGTACCAACCCTATATCAATTTCATTATTCAGCAACATATCTGCCAGGCGGGAAGGATAATTCCCAATTAATTCAATCTGGCTGCTAATCGGTTCTCTTTCTAATCCATACACCAGCGGCTTTGTATTCAGGTAGTTTACCACCCCTACTTTTATCTTATCCAATTCAGTTATTTTTGTGGCAGCAAAGGTATAGGTTGAAAGGTCTTCATTAAAAACAAATCATGGAATTAACTGCTCTTACTGCCATCTCACCCGTTGACGGACGCTACCGTAAACAAGTGCAACACCTGGATGAATATTTTTCTGAATATGCATTGATCAAATATAGGGTAGTTGTTGAGATAGAATACCTGCTTTTTCTGGAACTGAAAAAATTTTTCAAACTTCCTGGCAAAGCCAAAAAACATATTCAAAAAATGTTGGAAGATTTTGGTCCCGAAGATGCACAGGAAATAAAGCAAATAGAATACACAACCAACCATGATGTAAAAGCAGTTGAATATTTTCTGAAAAATGAATTAGAAAAAAATGGTGGCGGTGCTGCCAAAGAATGGGTGCATTTTGGTCTTACGTCGCAGGATATAAACAATACGGCCATTCCATTATCATGGAAACATGCCATTGAATATGAATACTTGCCAGGTTTGTTAAACTTGAATGCACAATTAAAATTGCTGGCTGAACAATGGAAAGATATTCCTATGCTGGCACATACACATGGTCAACCTGCAAGCCCAACTAAACTTGGAAAAGAGATTATGGTGTTTGTTGAAAGAATCCAGAACCAGATAGAACAGTTCATTGGTATTCCGTTTAGCGGAAAATTTGGTGGAGCCACAGGCAATTTCAATGCGCATCATATTGCATTTCCTAAAACTGATTGGGTAAAATTTGCGAATGAATTTGTAACAAGTATTGGATTAAACCGACAACAATACACAACACAGATTGAACATTACGATAACCTGGCTGCCCATTTTGATTGCATGAAGAGAATCAATAATATTCTTGCAGATTTTTGTAAAGACGTTTGGAGCTATGTTTCTATGGAATACTTCAAACAAAAAACAAAAAAAGGTGAAGTAGGTTCTTCAGCAATGCCGCACAAGGTAAACCCAATTGATTTTGAAAACGCAGAAGGAAATCTTGGCATTGCCAATGCAATTTTTGAATATCTTGCCAGCAAATTACCTATCTCAAGATTACAAAGAGACCTGACAGATTCCACCGTTTTAAGAAATATCGGAGTGCCCTTTGCGCATACATTGATTGCAATCCGTTCAATTGAAAAAGGTCTGGGAAAACTTGTTTTGAATGACCAAAAAATATATGCTGACCTTGATAATAACTGGGCTGTGGTAGCAGAAGCCATTCAAACAGTTTTACGAAGAGAAAATTATCCTAATCCTTACGAGGCATTAAAAGATCTTACAAGAGGAAATCAGCAGGTTGATAAAAAAGTAATACATCAGTTTATTGATACACTAAAAGTGACCGATTCGTTGAAAAAAGAGCTTAAAAAAATCTCTCCGCATAACTATACAGGTGTGCAATTTTAGACTATTTTTAAGCTACTTTTTCAGGTAAATTCATAAAATGAGGTTATGTATTCTTTTATTCATATTATTTCTCCGCTGCATTTGTTATGGCCAGTTAAATATACCTTGTAACAACTGGCTTGGTACTCCAACCGAACCTTCTTTTGTAAACATTGGAAATTTAAATGTTACAGGAACCTCAATTACTGTTGAAGCACTAATCAACAGAACACAAGCATATGCAGGTGGTATAGGTAACGGAAACGAAGGCGATGTTGTTTCCAAACATGATAGCCCAAGCGATGTAAATTATTTGTTACGACCCAATCATGGTTACATAAGAACTTCTAATGGCTTTTTTGGAACGCCGGACATTTGTGAAATTAAGATAAACAGAATTTATCATGTAGCGATGGTATATGATGGCAGCACACTGAAATTTTATAGAAATGGATTTCTGATGAGTCAGGTACCTGCAACTGGAAATTTATTTCAAAACAATTGGCCTACAAGAATTGGAAGGTACACAGGTACTATAACATCATCTTTTTTAGGCTATACAAATGAAGTCCGCATTTGGAATATAGCCCGAACACAAACAGAGATAAGGGCATATATGAATAATCCATTACCAGCACCCACAACTCAACCTGGTTTACTGGCTTATTATACGTTTGATAATTTATTAAACAAGCAAGGAAACCCTGCATGGAATGGAACACTTGGAGGTGCTGCTTCCATTAATCAATCAGTTACTAATTGTAATTTTTTTATTGACTCTTGTGTTACCAGAACAAGCATCGGGAATATTATAAATGATTATACACCAGTCATCGCATTAAATCCATGCGAAAACAAAATAACGGTAGAAGATGCAACAGCCTATAATGCAGGTGATACAGTTTTGCTAATTCAAATGAAGGGGGCAATAATTGATTCTACTAATACTGCAGTTTTCGGAACAATAACAGATTACAAAAATGCTGGTAATTATGAATTTAATTATGTAAAAAGCAAAGCCGGGAATATAATAGAGCTAAAAAATATACTTACACGACAGTACGACATTCCAATTGGAAAAGTTCAATTAGTTAGAGTTCCTTACTATGAAGATGTAAACGTTGCTTCTACTTTAACCTGTCTGCCTTGGGACGGTAGTAAAGGTGGCGTTCTTGTTTTAAATGTACAAGACACTATTAATTTAAGTGCTGATATTGATGTAAGTGGCAAAGGATTTAAAGGTGGTATTGGTTATAATTCTCAAAACGGCACATTAAATTGTTCGCAAAATAATTACCACTATCCTGCAACAAATAATACTATTGCAGGCCAAAAAGGCGAGAGCATTGCATCTCCTTCTTCAAATATTAATTATGGAAAGGGAAAATCTGCTGGCGGCGGCGGAGGTGGCTTAGGGCATAATAGTGGAGGCGGTGGTGGATCAAATGGAGGAGCAGGCGGATTTGGAGGCTACCAGTTAGACGCCTGTGGAAGTGCACCATTTGACAACCGAGGCATAGGAGGAAACGCAATGAATTATTCAAGTAGCCTGAATAGAGTATTACTTGGAAGCGGCGGTGGCGCAGGTCAGGCAGATAATCCCGGAAATACTCCACCTTCCGGAGGTGATGGTGGCGGTATTGTTATTTTACTTTCAAATTATTTAAAAACGAATACTCATAAAATCACCTCTAATGGTGACAATGCAACAACCTGTTCAACGCCGCCTTCAACAGATTGCCATGATGGGATGGGTGGTGGTGGCGCAGCCGGGTCAATCCTTTTAAGTGTGAACCAATATCTTGATAATTTAACAGCGGAGAATAAAGGTGGTAATGGTGCTGATATGGTTGGGTCTGTTGCCTTGGGAGGAAGAATTGGCGGTGGTGGTGGCGGTGGAGGCGGACTCTTGTTTATAACAAACAGCTTCTTGCCAGCCTCAATAAATAATTTAAATGCCGGTGGATTTAATGGAGTACTTGCTCAAGATGCTGGTAATGCCTGGGGTTCAACACTTGGACAAACTGGTACTACTCTATTCAATCTTGTAATTCCAGTTGCTACATCACCTTTCCTACCCAACATAGATTCTGTTCGCTTCAATGATAACGCAACAGGTTGCAGTACTTTTGATTTTGAAGGTTTGGGCTACACCAATACAAATCCTATCTTATCCTGGCAATGGAGTTTTGGAGATGGAAACACAGCAAACACACAAAATACATCACATACTTATTCATCAAATGGCACATACACCGTAAAGTTGGTTGTTACAGATATTAATGGATGCAAAGACAGTATTTCAAGAGATGTTACTGCTGGCAATGCACTGGATTTTGATTTTAATTATCAAACCGATATTTGTAATCCGCTTTCCATACAATTCACAGGTGTAGGTACTGATTTACAAAACCCTTATTGGGCATTTGGAGATGGTGCAACAGTTACCGGCATTATCAATCCTGTACATCTTTTTGCAGCTAATGGCAGTTACATTGTAAGGTATAGTGTTAATAACGGTATTTGTACAGACACAATAAGTAAAACAATAGACATTTCTATCATAAACGATAATATAATACTTACACTGGATACAACTATTTGTGCAGGAACTACAAAACAATTGCTGACCTCATCCTCTCTTGGTTTTTGCTGGAGTCCTGTAACTTATCTTGATGATCCAAACTCGCCAAACCCTATAACATCTACTCCAGAAAACATAACTTATTACTATACTGCTGAAGTACAAGGCAGTAATATTATTACCAATGGTGATTTTAGTGGCGGCAATACAGGCTTTACATCAGCGTATAACTATGCTACACCCAATGTTACAGAAGGGCAATATTTTGTTGGCCCAAGTCCACAAGCATGGAATGCATCTCTAAGTAATTGTGGTGACCATACCGGCGGCAATGGTAATATGATGCTGATAAATGGTGCGCCAACTCCCGATGTTAATGTATGGAGACAATCGGTTACCGTTACACCCAATACCAACTATGCATTTTCTACATGGGTGCAAGCTTTATGGCCTCCAAACCCTGCTCAACTAAAATTTTCTATAAATGGAAATGATATAGGTGCCTTAATTACAGCCAGTTTACCTACCTGCACATGGACGCAATTCTATACCACCTGGAATTCCGGCAATAACACAGCCGCCAATATCTCCATTGTCAATAAAAACACACAGGTGATTGGTAATGATTTTGCACTTGATGATATTTCATTTGCTCCGGTGCTTATTAAAAGAGATTCTGTAAAAATAATTGTAGACACTCCTGCCGTAACAGCTACCAACAGTACTGCCATTTGCGAAGGCACCTCAATTCAATTAAATGCTATTGGTGCTGCTACATATAGCTGGACACAGGGTACCACACTAAACAATCCTGCAATTGCAAACCCAGTTGCAACACCAACTTCATCCACACAATACATTGTAACTGGAACAACCATGAATGGATGTATTGCGAAAGACACCGTAGATATTTCAATCAACCCTAAGCCAGCTATTCTTACATCCAATGATACTACAATCTGCCAAACAGGTTCTGCACAGCTTGCAGCAAGTGGTGGCATTTCCTATAGCTGGTCTCCGGCCGCAACATTAAATAATAGCTCTGCTCCAAACCCGATAGCAAATCCTAATAACACAACAACATATTATGTAACTGTTACAGATAATAACAATTGTACCAACAATGATTCTGTAAGAGTAGATGTTCGTTCTTTAAGCAGCTTTTCCATAGATGCTGCAGCTCCGATTTGTCTCAATAAATCAGTACAGCTAAATGCAAATGGAGGAGACCTCTATTCATGGCAACCTTCTGGCTCGTTGAACAATCCAGGTATATTTAATCCTACAGCTTCACCAACAATTACAACTGCATATTCCGTATTGATAACAGATACCATTTGTGGAAACGCTTCAACTCTATCAACAACTGTAACAGTTTTATCATTGCCTGTCGTTACTGCCAGCCGATCAAATGATATTGATTGTACTTCTCCCCAAAGTCAGCTATCAGCAAGTGGAGCTTTGCAATATAGCTGGTCACCTGCAACTACTTTAAGTAATCCAAATTCAGGAAGTCCGATTGCCATACCAGGCATAACCACACAATATGTCGTTACAGGTTCTAATGCGAATGGATGTGTAAACTATGACAGTGTTATCGTAAAAGTAAGTACCGACAATCCTGCTGGCTATCTGATGCCAACAGCCTTTACACCAAACAATGATGGCAAGAATGATTGTTACAGAGTAAAACATTGGGGAACCATACTCGAACTTGAATTTAGTATTTACAATCGTTGGGGCGAAAGGTTATTCTTTACAAGAAATCCGAATGATTGCTGGGATGGGCGATACAAAGGCGAATTACAAAACCCTGCCGTATTTGTTTATATGATCAAAGCGAAAACAACCTGTACAAATGAAATTTTCCGGAAAGGAACATTTGCATTAATAAGATAAAATCATTCTTCTCGCTTAACCACAAACACCAGCAACTCAATCTCCCCTTCCATCTTTTTACCAACCGGAACAAAGCCATTTTTCTGTAACACTTTTTGCGAAGCAATATTCTCAGTTTCAGCTATTCCGTAAATTATTTTCAATGGTGTTCTTTCTTTAAAATAAATTAATCCTTCCGCTACTAGTTCAGATGCAAATCCTTTTCCCCAATATTCCGGAAGAAAGGAATAACCCAACTGTGTTTTTTCTTCATCATCAGGAATGGGAATAATGGCAAAGGAGCCAATGAAGCGTTTGGTATCTTTTTCTTCTACAGCCCATCTTCCCTGAAAGGCATGAGCAGGGGCATCCAATACTGTTTCATTAAAATACAGATCACTTTCTTCCTTATTTTTTACCGGACGTATATACCGCATCACATCTGCATTGCCTGTCAGCAGAAAATGATTATCATAGTCATTAACTGTAAAACTTCTGACAACTAAACGGTCTGTATTAAAAATAATGTTCATAAAAAAAGGCCTCCCCAAACCCCTCCGAAGGAGGGGCTTCAAGTCGTTTATAGTTTATAATTCATTCAAGCTAAAGTTGCGTAGCAACTAATCTGTGCTAATCTGTTTAATCCGTGGAAATCTGTGATTCTGTATTTCAATTCAATTCTCTCTTTAGTGATATTAATGTTATTCGTGACTAACAAAAATCTGCCAAGCAGATAATATCTGTGTTAATCTCTTTAATCCGTGCCAATCTGTGGTCATGTATTGGCCTCCACAAACCTCTTTGAAGAAGTTAAAAAAACCACAGCTTGTCCCGAATGTTTCGGGAGAGACACTAAGACACAGCGATACACAGAGCTTTACAAAAATTCCCCTTTCCATTCCCTGTAAAAAAAATATTTGCAATCGGGTTTTAGAACCCCCTTTCGGGGGGCAGGGGGGGCTTTACTTATGTATCTCACTCGTAAAATGAAACTCAATATCCGGGTTATTCGCAATCTCCGTATTCAAAAACCACTCACTCTGCGCCAGGTAAATCATGTTGCCATCTTTATCCTCACCAATATTCGCTTGCTTAAAACGAGAAAACTCCAACAATTTTTGCTGATCAGTAGAAGTGAGCCAGCAAGCCTTATAAAAAGGTAATGAATTAAAAATAACCGATGCACCATACTCATGCAGCAAACGATATTGAATAACTTCAAACTGCAGCTCACCAACACAACCAATAATTTTTTTATTACCACCAAACTGTGTAAACAACTGCGCCACTCCCTCATCCGTTAATTGGTTCAATCCTTTTTCCAATTGCTTCGCCTTCATCGGGTCTTTGTTCTCCACTTCCTTAAATATCTCCGGAGAGAAAGAAGGAATACCTGTAAAATAAAAATTCTCTCCTTCTGTTAGTGTATCACCAATTTTAAAATTACCCGTGTCAAACAATCCCACCACATCACCGGCATAGGCATCTTCAATAACAGATTTTTCACGGGCCATAAAACTATAGGGAGCATTAAAACGGACATCTTTATCAAACCGTACATGATGAAAATATTTACTCCGCTCAAACTTACCGGAGCAAACCCTAAAGAAGGCAATCCTGTCTCTATGCTTCGGGTCAAGGTTGGCATGTATCTTAAAAACAAAGCCACTCATTTTATCTTCTTCCACATTTACGGGGCGAACAGTAGTTTCCCGGCTGCGTGGTGTAGGAGCTATGCGGATAAACGTATCCAGCATTTCCTTTACGCCAAAGTTATTAACCGCACTACCAAAAAACACCGGTGCCACTTTACCATCTAAGTAGTTTTGAATATTCAATTCGCCATGCACCCCATCCACCAGTTCCACATCTTCCCGCAGTTGTGCAGCGTCTCTTTCGCCCAGTGTAGAATTTACCACTTCATCGTTCAGGTCACTAACCGTTATCACATCTTCATCAGCCGCCTTAGTACCGGCAGTAAACAATACCAGGTTTTTTTCAGATAGATTGTAAACGCCTTTAAATTCTTTACCGCTGCTTATCGGCCATGTCATCGGGTGCAGTGACAGACTTAATTCTTTCTCCACTTCTTCCAACAGATCAAAACGGTTCTTTCCATCCCTGTCCATTTTATTTACGAAAACGATCACCGGAGTATCCCGCATACGGCATACTTCCATCAGGCGGCGGGTCTGCGCCTCTACCCCGTTCACACTATCAATAACGAGGATAACACTATCCACCGCCGTCAGTGTTCTATAGGTATCTTCTGCAAAATCTTTGTGACCGGGAGTATCCAGCAGGTTTATCAATACATTTTTGTATTCAAAACTCATAACCGATGTAGCCACCGATATACCCCGTTGCCGTTCTATCTCCATAAAGTCGCTGGTAGCATGTTTCTTTATCTTATTGCTCTTAACCGCACCGGCCACCTGTATGGCCCCGCCAAACAGCAGAAACTTTTCTGTCAGCGTCGTTTTCCCCGCATCCGGGTGAGAGATAATGGCAAATGTCTTGCGCCGTGCTATTTCGTTGTGATACTTCATAAATGGCGGCAAAGGTAAGGCTTGAAAGGCATTTTTGGGGTGGCCAGCTGAAGTGCTACTATCGGCTTTTGTTGCGTCGCACTCTTCAGGTTTCTGTTCGCTACTGGGCAATTTGGAAGTCTCTAGAAAGAATGACTTAACAATGATATAAATTCTAAAAAATTAAACCTCTTGAAAATATAGACAAAAATTATTACTGCAATGCAAAGGGTTGAATAAAATTACTGAGTCTTAATTATTTAAACCAAAAAATGCTTCAAAGGACTTTTCATTCTAAGCTCTTGACAGCGAAAAAAGATTTCCGTACAGCTGGCATTTTTGAGGAAGTAGTTTCGCCATCTGAATTAATTCTTACTTCATAAATGCTAAAGTCATTTCTGAAATTAAAATACTTAGAATGAGTAGTAAAAAACACCTGCGAAATTTTGTTTTCTGCAATAAGTTCTTTTAAATGCTTTAATATTTCAGCCTGATACTTTGGTGAAAGGTTAAGTTCGATTTCTTCAATTAAAATAATCTTGGCATTCGAAGAAAATATTTTCGCCAAAATGTAAAATATTTGTTGAATACCAGTCCCAAAATTTGAAATGGGTAATCTTTTCCCATTTGATTCAAACATTGTAAATAACTCATCTTGCGATTGTGAAAAGCTTAACTCGTTTTTTATAAAAGGTGAATTTGCCTCACATTCTTTCAATTCAGGGTTGCCAGCAAGAGTAACTTTAAACTTACTAATAAAAACAAATAACTCTTTGTAGATTGAATGTGTCTCAGGATTCATGCTAAGACTATAAAGCCATCTATTGAAATTACGTGGAGACAATTCCCCATATTTGACAAACTCCGTCTTCTCCTTTCCAAAATACCTATCATTATCCAACAACAAAACAGAGTCAGTAAAAAGACTCATGACACTTTGAAATACATCAAACCTATACTCCAAAAGTAGTTCGTTTGGATTGTCATCAGCAACATAGCCCAAATAAATGGGGTTAGAATCTTCCCCCACTCCATAAAAGTTTCGGGCATTAACCTTAACATTAATTAGCTTAATTTGAGCAGAGTAAAAATTTAATTTCTTTATCTCACCCTTTATTATTACTTGAATATAATCATGATTATTACCAACAAAATATGTATTAACAATCTCAGTATACAATTCAGTTGAGACAACTAATTGAATTTCGCTTTTCTGTACTTTAAATCTAAATTCAAATGAAATCGTATCATTATTTGTATTAGCATTAAAAACGAAAGAAGCATTTTCGACAATTCCATCCCAAAAATTTAATAACTCACTACTTGAATCTCCATTTTGTTTTTTAGCCCTAAAAATCAATTCGATGAACTTCAGAATATTTGATTTGCCACTATTGTTATAGCCGTATAACATATTCAAGTTGGCAATACTAGATAGAGAAGTATTAACTAAACTTTTAAACCCGTCTACTTTCAAACTTTCAAGTTTCATAAACTACTATTTTTTATAATCCGAAAATATTTCAGCAATATCATCAATTAAATAACCGTAAGAGCTTCTACTGATTTTTTTATCATGAAAAGAGAGTAAAAGCAATATATGGAACTTAATAAACAGGTCAGTGTATTTAACTCCTTTAAACAAAGAGTAGGAGTTATTGATTTTTATAATATTGCCCTCAATTTTAATTGCAGGAAACAAGTCGCTCAAATCCCATACATCAAGGACCACTTTATAGGTCTTGTTCTTAATTTTCATTTTTTTCTGAAATGGTTCGTCTTTACTACCAACTTGCTTCATTACAGAAGAAACATCAGTTTCAATTTTTTTCCCAATTTTTACAATTGTTTGTTTTACTGATTTGGGGCTTAAAAGTTTTAAATTTTTAATTCTAGTTTCTTGCTTAGATTCTTTCACAAACTGATCAAGCTCAGCTTCCTTTTCTAAGCGAGTCGACATCGCTGCAAGCTTCATTATGAAAAATTCCTTAAGTTTCTCATAATCAGGATGAAAATTGAAGCCATCTCTTGAAACAGTAATTAACTCATTAAGCCCCTCAAGCAAATGTATTTCACCTGTAAGCCAATGAAGTCTGGACCTTGCACCACCGACCTCTGTACCAAGCCCGAAACTTGTCCTTTCGCCAACTCCAACATTTAGATTTCTTATTTTCAAATGTCTTGCCTCATAAGGGGTTACTGATTCCTTATCTGTACTAATGAAATATCTAAATTTGATTTTACCAATTTGTTTAACTTCTTTACTTTCTTCCAAAATGAATTTGCCATAAATTTTCCGAAATAATTGTTCTGAATTAAAATATACTCTAAATGGCAAGTTTGGAGAAAAATAAGAACTATAAATACTAAATCTAGAATCTTCATATTCAATTGGCAAGTCTTCGCAAAGTTTCCATTTAAATTTTGATATGCTATCAAAGCTGGAAACGGAGTGTTTTCTTTTCTTTATATCAGATGTTGGGTAAAAAAAACTAGAGCAAATTTGTGTAAATCCACTTAGAGTAATCTTAGTATAATTTTCTGTAAATCTTGATTTATCGAATTTTATCCCGCCCTGTATGTCTATGTCTGTAATGTCAATTATCTTATCTTGTAAAAAATATTTATAGCATGGCACTGATGCATAAAGCACTTCATTTGTATTCTTTTTCTTTGTCTCAATAGTAAAAGTTTTAAAGAAAGGGAAAACGGATAAGAAGCCAACGCCAAATTGGCCAATAATATATCTTCCCGAAGGTGTTTTTTCTTTTCTCTCTCGCCTTTGTCCAGCTATTCGTATGTACAAATTAAACTCATCTTCATTCATTCCTTTACCATTATCCTCAAGTATAATACTCTCAGCTTTAAAGTTTAATTTCAAATCCACTCTGGTAGAATCAGCATCATAACTATTTGTAATTATTTCCTTAATTGCATTAGGGAAATTCTCATACGTCTGTTCACTAAGAATCTTTACAATTCTTTTATCAACTGAAATCTGTTTGGGCCATATGTTTTTGTCTTTTGGCATTATCCTATTATTAATACTTCCCGATTGTTTTTAGCATCCCCATTTTGGTGATTTAAAGCATATTTATAATGCATACTTTCAGTACGAACCTGTTTACCTAATTTTTTCATAGTTTTTACAATAAAATCTATTGAGGGTACTCCACCTTTCTTGTAAGAAAAAACAATCTTACTGTTTTTAAATTTAGCCAATATTTCCTCAACTTTTTCATAGATATTCTCTTTTTTAAAATCGTTCTGTCCTTCAATATTAGCCAATCGTAAATTTATAGATTCATAATCAATTAGATTTTCCCATTCATTATAACGGGAAAGCCCTTCGAGAAAATGATAACATCGCAGATAGTTAGAAGATTCATTGGAGCCATCCTTTCTAATATAGGGAATGTCAATATAAACTAATTGGTAGCCATAAGGGTCAATATCAAAAATAGATTGATTAGTTGCTCGACATTCCACCCCGGAATCAAAAACAAGGCTATTAGCCTCACCAGTAAATTTTAATAAGTACTCATTGAAAGATTTTTCCCATGTTGTTTTATTCCCGAAGTTCCTTTCTACTTCGTTTGTTCTTATGTTCAAATTCTTTCTATGAAAAAGATTGAATGGCCGTTTAATGAGGCTTGCCTGGAATAAAGCATAGTAAGCTAATGCCTTCTTATATTGTAAAATATCAGGCTGATAGTGATTCATGTTAACGATATTATTCGTTATTTTATCAAGCCAGCGGTTTTCTTTTGGCAAATAATAAACATCGTTGAATGTTGAAGCAATTAGTTTCTTGTATATGATGGTAGGGTTGGTTGCTTTCAGGTCAATAATATCATTTGTAGTAAGTTTATGATGTTGGTTCTCTATGATTGCTTTACCAATTTGGTAATTGAAATGAAGCTTGTCATTGTAAGTTACAGCCTTACCCATTTTCTTAAGTAAATAACTGACACTCCCACTCCCACCACATGCATCAAGAACTGTATGAAAACGAAGCTCTTTTAAAGAGCTGTGTATCCAAGGCAAAATCTTTCGTTTGCTGCCTTGGTATCTGGTAGTCGGAAACTGTTTAAAATCAATAAGTTTTATAGCCACATCTTTATTCGTTCAGGTAAAGATATCACAACAGATTGAAAAAATCATAACTATCTTTAAGCCAAACTATTAGATATTAAAGACATAAACCTAAATGACTTGGATGTGATATTGGAATCGTTAGAATATACTCGTTATAATTTCGAAAATTATCAAAATTACCCTTCGTACGAATACAAACAACAAAGAATAGAAACAGTCAATAAAGTGATTTTTTACCATTCCCTACCGAGTCTTCCAAACTTTAAACTTCTTAGCCGACGACTCCAGCCCGGCCTTGTGTGTTGTGTGGACTTGGCGCTAATCTCTAATGCAACTCTGTATTACAGCGAGTGCCACAAAGCCATCTGCCACTCGTATGAAAAAAGTCTTTCTTAATTCAGTAAATTTGAATAACAATATTTCAAAATGAAAGAGGAAAATGCCATCCGGTTATTTGAGAAAAAAAAAGTACGAACCCTTTGGGATGCCGAACAGGAAAAATGGTACATCTCGATTGTTGATGTGATTGGCGTATTAACAAACAGCCCTAATCCAAATAATTATTGGAAAGTGCTGAAAAACAGGCTAAAAAAAGAAGGAAGTCAGTTGGTTACAAATTGTAACCAACTGAAAATGCAGTCTGCTGATGGCAAATACTACAAAACCGATGTAGGCGATACGGAACAAATATTCCGGCTAATTCAATCCATCCCATCCCCAAAGGCAGAACCATTTATTCGCCGTTGTTGGTCTTCCCAAACAAAGCACCACGCCGTTGCTGTGTGTTGTGTGCAGATATAGAAGAGGGGCAAAGACACCAGCAACAGAACTATAGGAAACTCTTATCCTATTCATTTCACTGTAACGTAACAATTGGATGTCCCCGAATCGTTTGTTGGTGTTTTTGCCATCGCACAAAAGCTATCACACAACACACAACAAAGGCCGCCCAATTGTTTGTAAAACCAATAAGAGCAGGAGCCATAGGAAAACCCTATCTTAGTTTTCTACATCTATGGCTGCAATCATTACAGAGTATCCGCAGTTTTTTACTGCCACCAATCTTGAGTGGAAGAAACTTTTACAACCCGATAAATACAAAGACATAGTGATAAGCAGTCTGCGATTTTTAGTAAACAATAAAAGAGCAAAAGTTTTTGCATTTGTGATAATGGAGAACCACATCCATCTTATCTGGCAAATGATGCCGGACAATGATCCGGAAGCAGTACAAAGAGATTTTTTAAAATATACAGCACAGCGGATAAAGAAAGATTTGCTGCAATTTCATCCCGAAGTCTTAGCTCATTTCAAAGTGGCAGCGAAAGACAGAGAATATCAGTTTTGGAAACGAAATGCCCTAAGTATAGAACTAAGAACAGATAAAGTGTATCAGCAAAAACTAGAATACATACATTGGAACCCGGTAAAAGCTGCTATGTGCAAGTTACCGGAAGAATATAAGTATTCATCTGCTTTACTCTATCAAACAGGAATTGATAACTGGGGGTTTCTTACACACCATCGGGATTAGCTAAAGACTAGTGGTTGCTGAAGGCCAAACACCAACCACGGCGTAAATACCCGCCAGCACGGATTTAAAAGACCAATATTGTTTTTATCTTCGGAAATAATCTCATGCTATGCGCTACCTTATCATCATGGCTGCACTTTTTGTTACAGCTAATCTCCAGGCTCAACCAAAAGTGAAAGACAGTTTCGCCATCAAAATTCTCAATACGGTAGACAAAGTACTTCGTATAGCAGAAGATCCGAAACACTATGCAATGGAACTCGCCGGCGAACCGATACGACTGAACAGGAACGGTGCTATGACATATCATTCGTCAGTTCCATTTCCGGGAAACGTAGAAACAGAATTTGAACAAACACATACCCGGAGAGACCTTGCCAGTACAGACTGGCAATGGCAAGTACGCCTCCTGAATTTTCCTAAAGGACAACAAACAGCGTTGATCAATGCAACAAAAATAAAAGTGGACAGTATTCTTCTTTCTTTCTCAGCAAGAAAACGGCCCCCGTATCCTGATGGCACTTATGAAGTGACCACTTATTCCTGGACGAATTCAAATTATTATGATTCGGATGCTTTATTCCTTATTGTAAGATTAAAAAAGAAACTGCATAACACCGAACAGCAGGCAATTGATTCGTTGCTGAAGCTTTACAAGCCGCTGATGACCGACACCAGGATTGCACATGATAAAGCAGGATCGTTTGCAAACTCATTCAAACTGGAAGATATCTCCGAAGCTAAAACGAAGGAAGCTTACGCCGGTGTGTTGAAAGAAATCGCCAACAAAAATCTCAGCGCAGCTTATCAGCTGATGTTGAATGCTCCTTCCTTTGTGGATTTGCAGGCGATATCGGCACAGTTTACGGAAGAACAGCGAACGCAGATCAGGGTGTTGGCAAGAAAAGATATCGATGCGTTTTATGGTAATAACAACAATCCATCCACCGACCCGGTGATAGAAAAACAAAAAGAGATCAAAGAAAAACAGCCCCCTGCCGATGCTTGCGAACGGAAAATTTGGGAACTATCTATCAAGCCTGGTTACTATGTTACTGGAAATAACCGGGTAGCCTATGTTCGGGATTATAGTTGTGCTACTGATCGCTATACTATAGTATGGAAAGATGCATCAAAGAACAGTCGGCTGGTTGCAGAAGGACTGTCGGTAGAAGAAATGAAAGCATACCGGCATACATCGGCAGCTCCTTTTATTGTTTGTTCCAATTGCCGTGGCATTGGCTATAGTATGGAATATGACTGGTACAAGATAAATGTAGCCAGCAATACTTATGCCCGCAGTAATGACCAACGCAAATACACTTGCGGAGTATGCGCTGGTGCAGGTCATATCAAAGTTAGGTAATGCTTAGTTTTTCGCTGCCGTTGATGCCCGGGATGCTTGCTACCTGCAGGCACGGAAGCAGTGTTATTCTCAAATGTAACTCCGTAGTACGACGTGTGCCACAGCCCACCACATTAAGTGTAAGAAACTCTTATCATATTTTTTTAATGCCTTATTTCGTTTGTTGATGTTTTGCCATCGCACAAAAGCCATCATTCATCACACAACAATGGCCCTGGATAATGTAGTATTGTAAACCCCAACCCTAAAGCGTCTTTTTACAAGCAGTCAGGATTTCCTCTACAGCTACAACCGTAGTAAAGGCAGCCGTTCTTGCTCTTGCTTTATTATACACATAAATGACCGGCAATTCGCTATATCCAAACCAGGTATCAAACTTAAAACTGTCATCCTTGCACATAAACACATTGGGCATACCGGTAAAGTATTTCTTTTTAAATGCTTCTATATCTTCAAATTCCGCCCAGCTTACATAAACTATTGTAATGCCTGAAAGCTTAGCGGCATGCTGTTTAATCGCTGCTGCCTGCGTAATACATTTTTCACAAAATGGATCAAAGTAGCATACAACGATAGGTTTATTTTGGGGTAAAGCTGCAGGGGTTATTTTTTCTTTTTTGGCATTTGTAAATGAAAAGTCAGGCAATGTTTGTGCTGCAGCACTAAAAGAAAACAATAAAGTGATAACAAGGAATGAAAAAAATTTCATGGCATTTCTTTAATAGAATAAATATAAGAAAAAATGACGTCCGCTTGTTTAGAAAGGGCATCTCCCTTCTCCCTGCCGAGTATTACAAACTTTGAACTTCGTAGCCGATCTCTCATCCCCCCGGTCTCGCCTGAGGTGATACTATCTGAAAATAAAATACCCGCCACCACGTAAAATAACCTAGCCGTTATCTCTTATTTTTATCACATGAATTACGCTATGCTGAAACAGTACCTGCTGATGGCTACAATCTTATTGTTGGTCAATTTATCTATGTCAGCACAAACCCCTGGCCCTGCAAAAACAAATACACCTGCAAAAAAACCCAATCCGGTTTGCGACAGCTTTCGACTCATTCTCAGCAATAGTGCCAGCGGATTTATCAATTACAGGTATAACGAAAAAGTCAACAATAATACAGTCACTTATAGCAGCACCTTGCCTACACTTGGTTTTGCCAAGCGAACTATTCAGATTGGGAATGTAAATAATTTTAAAAGTAAGGCAACAGTCACTCTCCCATTTTATCTGGCAATCAGCAATTTTACCAATGAAAATGAGGCCCGGCTATTCATTAAAAATTTCCAGCAAAAACTATTGTCTTGCCTAAAACCAACTGCAAAAGATACTTTACTAAAACCCGGTTTTACTTACTACAATTCATTTTACATAAAACAAAAAGCAGATAGTTTTATTACCGCCGAATTGATGATGCTGAGTGATATCAACTCTTATACTGCTGTATTTCGCCTCTTTCATAGTAAGGGAAAAACAGACAAAGGAAATATGAAGAACCCTCCCGTGGTGGTGAACAAAAATCATTACAACGAAGTACTGCCCTTGTTGCAGGCGTTACTTGATTATTCCCCTACCAGTTTCGGTGCCATTTGCGATCAATTACTAGTAAATCAGGAATGGAACCCCACCTTTTCAGCCACCTTAAAATATAAGGACTTTACCTCCCCAAAGGTGGAATATGTAACCAAGAATATATGGAACCAGTACACTACCCATTACTATGCTGCCAATGAAACCATTGCCAGGCAGCGGTTTAATGAACTGGCGGCAGAAATTGACCAATGCCAGGCTACTTTGCCCTTTCAGCAATTTAGTGCAGAGGATAGCAAGGCGGATAAAAAATGGTGGGTGTATAAACATAAACGCATTGATAGTTGGGGTGATAGCTATAAAAATCAACTGATTCTTACGTTAAAAAAAGCGGAGCAGGGTGAAGGATATATTATTCGATTTGAATTTAGAAAATCACCATAAACTAGTTCCCAAATTCGATTTCCTTGGTTTTCTTCCCTGCCGGTTCTTCCCAACTTTAAACTTCGCCCCGGCAGGTGTTCCCCAAAACAACGGAGTAAAAAGAAGCCCGTTGCTGCGCACCGGGCTTTCTGTTTTTTACGTTACCGTAATTTTTTCTTTGGATTCGCTTTCTTCTGTGCGGAGCTTTTCTTTTTAGTAGGCTTATTCTTCCTGGGTTCAGCGGTCTTTTTCGACATACAATTAAATTTAAGGTTAGTGAATTATTTATTTGGCTGCACCGTATTTCTTTCCATTCCTCTATGTTATCCTTTCAGAAGGAGTAACTGTACAGCCAGATCGAAAGTAAACAAAGATATGCCTATAATGGTAAAAATCATATATGATCAAGGTTAGCTCTGTTCTCCGTAGTCTTACATTCAATTAATAAATGAAAGCGTAAGAGTTGTACCCCAATCTGCACAAAAAAGAATAGGCCATGATTACTGTCTGCCTATCTGCAAGTAAGCATCTAAAATTGCAGAGGTAAGTTTCTTACATTTTTACTTTATCTTGAAGCATTATTTTTATATAAAATACAAAAAGAAAATGCCCACCTCAATCCGCCCTTTCCTTTCACTTTGCCTGCTTTTAGTTTTCATTACAACGCATCAACAAGCGGCCGCTCAAAAAATCGGTGAAACAAGAGAAGTAAAACTGGATTTATCCAATGTTAAAGCCTTTGAAGGGCTGGCTACATTCAAAAACATGGAAACAAAAGAAACGATTGTATATGATGTAAAATATATGACGATAAGCCGACGGGAAGATTATGAAAAAGCAAAGATGGCACTCAATGAATTATTTTCTCTTTGCCTTTACGAAAAAGATTATTGCTATTTCTATGGACAGCAATACAATGCCACACTGCTATTTACCACTGTTCAAAAAGACTCTCTTACAGAAGATAAAAAGTGGATTAAGACCGTAGCAACTAATACATGGTTAATAACAAACCTACAGCGAGACTTTGCGGAAGTGCGGCCTACTCTTGTATATGTATCACCAATGAGTATGGAAGAAGATGAAGATGAAACAGAATCAAACACTCAAATATACTTGATAGCAGGGAGCAATTATTATGCAATCGACACCATTACCCAGTCCGACACAAAATTTACCAAATGGGCTGGCAATAATTTAATATGTGATTTAGAAGCTAAATATAGTTACTCATTTCAAACTCAACACGGCAAAATTTCAGTTTCTGACCGACGTACTTACCAGCTTAGTAAAGAATATAACCCCAATATTCAGTCGATCTGGTATAAATTATTAGTTCAAAAATATGATAAAGGGGAATTGGTTTACAGAAGAACTTATCGCTATGATAAAACTGGAAAAGAAATGAAAGACGAATTCAATACTGCTTCCAATAAAGAACAAACATTGCGCTATCTCAATGAAAAATTAGGAGAGACAAAAGGATTAAAGATTGGAACTGAAAAACATACTTACCAGAATAATAACAAACTTTCTTTTTATAATAAAGAAATAATTTTGAAGAGAGAACTGGGGCAAAATCCTGGCAATAAATTTTGTCCGCCTAATAATTATGAAACAGTATTTTTCGAGGAATACAATTTCAATCCTGCTGATATTGTAAATGTAAAAGAAGGAGGTGATGAGGAAGGCCGTGCAACAGGCTATTTTCGCATTTATTTCAATACAGAGTCATGCAGAAAGTATGAAAAATATAGTTCCTGCGAAAAAAAGGATAAAGGGTATGAATGGGAACATAGTGATACCGAAAAAACAATATTGAAATCAATGATTGTCTATTTTGTACGTACTGAGCCCGGGCAGTTTCAACAAATTAAAAAAGCAATTTTGCATTTACGGGATTTGTATAATTAGTGAAATCAATTTTGTATAATTCTGCCTTGGCAAATAACCAACAAAATTTTTCGCCGTGGTTAGTGTAAGAACCTGCATGTGCAGATTGCTTCTGCCTTTCAGCACCCCACTCCATTAAAACATCACTTACGGCCTCGCAATGATGATCCTTAGTCGCAGTCCGTCATTGCGAAGCAAAGACCTAAAAAACAGTAACAGGTGTGAATGCAAAAAAGCAGTTGCAAAATAAAAAAACAAAGAAGTAAATCTGTTTTTTTTATGAATTATGCTTTGTAACGGGAAAATTCTCAGTCGCATACGCCTTATCATTTGGCCGAATTGGCCATTTCTTTTTCTCAGAGTACACCGCAATAAAAGATGCGCCAAAGTATAAAAGAAAAGAAGAATAAAAAACAAATAACAGTATTAATACAAATGAACCTGAAGCTCCGTAAAGTTGACCGATATTGCTGTTGATAAGTAACACAGTTAACACCACCCTTCCGGCTGCAAACAAAATGCCTGTAAAAAGCCCACCCAGCAGCGAAGCTTTCCATGACGGCCGCCCATCTGCAATAAAGCGAAACAATACTATAAACCAGGCAGACACTATAAGGACACCTGCCACTTCTCTTATAAAGCTTTTCAAATATTTACCACTATCCTGCCAGATGGTATTAATAAAATCTCCGGCTACAATTTCGATGCCCTGAAAAAAAACATCAGCGAGAAATAAAATACCTACAAAAAGTATTACTGCGAAAGACCTAAGTCGTATGCTTAACATAAACAATAAGCCTGGCTTTTCTTTTACTTTAATCTCCCATAGCTGATTCAGTGAATCTTTTATAACAATAAATAAGGTAGTTGCTACAAAAAAAAGGAAAATAAAACCAATGACTAATACATACCAGTTATTACTGAAACCTCTTATACTTTGTAATACCTGTTCTACCTGACTCGCCCCATCCTTTCCTAAAACATCAGAGACGCCTTCTAATAAACCACGACCCATATTTTTCCGGCCAATTAATAAACCAAACAATTGTGCCAGTAAAAATATAATAGGTGGTAACGCAAATGTGGTGAAAAATGCCGTGGCCCCTGCCAATCTTAGTGGATCATTTTTTCTGAATAACAGCAGGGAAGGCCGCAGACTGCTAAAGAAAATTAATACTTCATTCTTTTTCGATGAAAGTGCTGGCATAATATTTCATAAAGATAAATATTCCCTCCTTTTAAAAATTTACTTCCTTGCCGGTTGATTCAGCCTTATCTATTTCTTCGCCGATTTCTCAACCTTGTCAGGTGATCTTCAAAAAACAATACGCCGTGGCTGATGCCTGACTATCGCCAAATAAATCTTATTTCACCGACATTAAATTTTTTAGCACCATTGTTGTAACCTGTTCTTATAATTAAAACTTTTTGACATGGCAAAAATAATATTTGCAGTGGCGGGTCTTCTATTAGTAGTAGCCTGCACTTCAACAAAATTCACTACATCATCTGTAGAAACGCTGCCTCCCAACAGTCCGCAATATAAACCGGCTTTTGAAGGACAAACCAGGATTGCTGCAGTAAAAACCGGCACAGTTTATTCCAGTAAAGTGATTACAAAGTCTTTGGAAAAACCCTGGAGTATGGCAGCCTTACCGGATGGTCGTTTCCTTATCACTGAGAAAGAAGGAAATCTTCGTATAGTAGCCGCCAATGGTACAGCAAGTAATAAGATTACCGGAGTTCCTGCTGTGGATGCTGCTGGGCAAGGTGGTTTGCTGGGCCTTGCATTGGATCCTGATTTTTCCAATAACCGTATGATTTATTTTGTTTTCAGTGAGCCAGTAACAGGCGGCAATCATGCAGCCGTTGCAAAAGCAAGATTAAAAGATGATGAAACGGCGATTGAAAATGTAACAGTGATCTATAGGGTAACGCCAACGCACAACGGAGATAAACATAACGGCGGTAAATTGGCATTTAATAAAGACGGTCATTTATTTGTTACCTCCGGTGAAAGATCAGATATGATTACCCGTCCGCTTGCGCAAGACAATAGTACCAGTTTGGGGAAAATATTGCTGATTACTAAAACAGGGCAAGCCGTTACAGATCCATTGATGCTACCGAAACCGAACCAAAGGTCTGAAATATTTTCTAGCGGTCATCGCAATCCTTTAGGTATTGCTATTCATCCTACAACCGGTGATATCTGGGAAGCAGAAATGGGGCCTAAAGGCGGCGACGAGATCAATATTATTCGCCGGGCAGTTAATTATGGTTGGCCGGTTATTACTTACGGTATTGAATACAGCGGTGCTACCATTGGCGAAGGCCTTACGCATAAAGAGGGTTATGAACAGCCAATATATTATTGGGACCCTTCTATCTCACCCGGCGGCATTGCTTTTTATACAGGTAATAATATTCAGGAATGGCAGCATAATTTATTTGTAGCCAGTTTGAGTGGTAAGCATATTATCCGGTTAGTGTTGGATGGAAATAAAGTGACCGGTGAAGAACGTTTACTTGGCTCCGAAAATCAGCGATTCCGGGATGTAGCCATGGGAAAAGATGGTAAACTATATGCCATTACTGATGAAGGAAGAATGTATTGCCTGGGCAGAGAATAATCACAGTATTTAAAAGTAGTCTGCTCCCCAACCGATTGTCACTCCCAACTTTTTGTACAGATTGGGATGGGTATTAAAATTATGCTTCGCCTCTATAAATACAACGAGTGCCGAAAATAAATCCGGCACTCGTTATGTAAATTGAATTACTATCTTACTTTAATTTGAAGTTGTAACTGTACTTCCTGCAAGTCTGCCTCCAGTTGCATCTACTGTTCCATTTACAATGAACTTTATTTGTATCGCATCATCCCCTGTACCTCCCACAATACCTGATATCAATAAAGTGTACACTTTCAGACTTTCTACTGTTATAGTTCGGGAAACATTGATGTCACTTCCGTTACTTACGGTTACCGTAACTGCGCCAGCATCTATTGCTGTAAAATCAGATACAGTTGCAAACATTGCACTCTCATTTACTACATTAGTACCGTTCACTGCAATTGTTATAGATGGAGGTGTTGCTGTTCCCGGAATAGCGTTAATATAACGTACAAAACTTTGTGTAGTAGTAGATAGGCTATCGAAATTATCCTCTACTATTACCTGTTGTAAAGCAGAACCAGTATCTACAAGGAACAAAGAATAATACTTGCCGCTTTCAAAATTCAGACTATTATTTGCTGCAAGTCCATTTGTGGTGTAAGCCTCTATACTTTTTAATCCCGGAAGTAAAGGAACATATCCACCCGTATAACTATTAAATGGCAGTGCAGGACTTATACTGTTCCCAGAAGAAGCGAAACTAACCGTAGTGCCAGGCACAAGATTAACAGCCATTAACCCTGCACTGTCAACATTAATATCGTCGTCATTTTTGTTACAAGAAATAAATAAAAGGGCAGAAACTATTACAGCACTTAAAAATGAACGAGAAAAAATTGAATATGTTTTCATAGAAAAATATTTTTTTGATGAATAAATAATTATGCACCAGAAGAGGGAAAAAATAATGCCAGTTTTATAAATGGAGTATAACTTTTATTCTTGTTAACATATAGATTGTGGAACAAATCAATCATTACGTAGAAATAGGGGAAAAATGTTCACACTTCATTCTTGTATGCAAAAAAAGCGGTCAGTATTTTTTTATTAAATTTACTTTTGTATAGAAAAAAAATTAGTCATTTCTGGTTGTTTTAATTTTTTCAATTGGCAATTTGGTAGCGAATTACAAACAAAACAAATTAATAAAATACAGTTTGTTTGAAAACACAATGAGAAGAAAATCCGGTTTTAAAATCATTGAAATATCTTACCGAAAAAAATTTAAAAAGATTGAAGCAATTTTTGCGATTTAAAAGGTATTTTTATAAAAAAATATGTCAAAAACAAAAATTACAGTAAACAATAACGGTTCATTAAAAATCGATGGAGATTTTGAAGTAGTGGATAGAGACGGTGGTGTTTATAATCTTCAATGTAGAGATATTTTTCTTTTTGCCGTTGTGGTCGTTCAAACAATAAACCCTTTTGTGATGGTTCACACAATGGTCATTTTGAGCATGAAGCAAAGGCTTTTGATTTGCCGCCAAAGAAAACGGTATAATACTTCATTGCCTAATCTTTCAAACTTGCTATTTCGTAGCTGGGTTGTCACAATTTGCCCAACCTAAGCAGAAGCTCCAACACATCTCGCTGAAATTGAGATTTTATGATTCTCATATTAAAAAGTAATAACTCAGAATACTACAGGCTTTCTTTTTGAATCTATTATTTTTCTTTCCCTATTTCAGTCAGATATTTTTTCCCTTTGTACTAAATAACAACGCATCTGCATCATAAGCAATTAATACAATACTATAAATCATCCAGAATTTTAAAAAATAAAGAAAGTATTAAAAGTCAGCTATATAATGAAAAAAAGTATGTAATTATGAAAAAATAGGTGTTATAACTTTTTGTGTATTATTCATTTTACATTTATACTGAGTATTTCAGCCCCAATTTATGAATTAAAACGGCAAATATCTTTGAAGTACTACTCCATTTCATAATTAAACTATGAAAAATATATTATCTGCGAAAAAGAAGATAATGTTTAAAACTAGGAACAAAGTGATACCGAAAAATATTACTAAAATTAATGACACTCAATTTTGTACGTTTGGAGCCTTGTCAGATTCAACAAATTAAAAAAACAATTTTGTATTATTAGCTGTTCTACAAACAGCCATGAGCAGTGGGTGTCTTAAGACTGAAACAAAAGTTTATATATTTACGTTGCACCTAATAGTAAGATAAGAGAATACATCTTTCATTTAAAATAATCAACCATGACAAAATTGGCAGCATCTTCGGGCATCATAATTCATGAAGTAGGTAGCCAATTATACATCAGCAAAAAACCAGCAAACTGGACCAGCACTTTCCTTTTTGTAACAGGCCTGCTTAGTTTTATTTTATTGGCCAACGGCATATTACAACTAACACTATTTAAAGACCAGATTGCAGAGGCCCCTAAATTGGGTGCTATACTCATTCTTGTTGCTGTTGTTTTCGTTATAGCTTTTTGGAGAATATGGGTATATCAAAAGAAAGTCAATGCTTTTCCCCTAGAGTCATTCCAAAGAATAGCTATCTTCGATTTTGAAAGCAACAACCTACTTGATGATCAACAAAATATCCTCACTCCCCTTAATAAGGCGTACCTGATACGTAAAATGCAGCTTACATCTAGTTCGCCTGAGTTATTAATTCGCTGGAATAATGGTTCGCTAAGTATTGTAAAAGGAAATCCTTTTTCGGGTGGAATAGCAAGCATCGAAAAACTATTACTGTCAAAAGGCATAAGGAAAAAATAGTACTAGCTTTTAAAAGTAAAGATGCATAAATTCAATCACTGTAAAAGGTCTGAAACATTCAATCCTAATAGCACTTTTTCTTTTTCTGTGCAATCCTAGCTGTTTTAAATACACCTACATAGTAATAGTCCAAATATTACGGATTGGCAGCAATTACAGATCAATCTCGTTAATGCTTATGTTTTTTGCCCACAATCTTTTGCAGAGTCAAAGGTGTAAAAGCCATGTACAGACTAATACTTCTTCTTTGACAGAACCTATCACAATACTTTAACAGTAAAATTCCATTCTTCTTAATGGAATTTATTTGAGCGTTGCATCCTAACTACATCTGTTAAAAAAATTACAGCCCTCTGAATAACCAATTCAGCAAACTTTAAAACCACAATCATGTTTAAAAGATTCAAACTCGTTGTGTTCATAATGTTAACAATTGGCATTACACAACAAACTTTTAGCCAGCAATTAAACTACGTAGGCATTCAAACCGAAAATTTCAATTACTATGCATCTAGTCAG
>Ga0138256_10000842_pt1 | contig 33208 bp, 33 predicted proteins | sample KNB2016incub_MG_FD_105486 | JGI IMG/M metagenome (GOLD analysis project Ga0138256, IMG submission 105486) | Active sludge microbial communities from wastewater in Klosterneuburg, Austria - KNB2014incub_MG | ecosystem: Engineered > WWTP > Activated sludge > Unclassified | place: Austria... | reverse complement strand
TGGTGCAGGCCATCAAGGAGATGCCGATGATCAACATCCAGGTCGACGGCACCACGATCATCAAGAAGAAGGACATCAACATCGGCATGGCCGCCGCGTTGCCCAGCGGGAACCTGATCGTGCCGGTGATCAGGAACGCTGATCGGTTGAACCTCACCGGCATGGCCGCCGCGGTGAACAACCTGGCGGCACGGGCCCGCGCTGGCAAGTTGAGCCCCGATGAGATCGGCAGCGGCACTTACACCATCACCAACGTGGGCACCTTCGGCAACGTGCTGGGCACGCCCATCATCAACCAGCCGCAGGTGGCCATCATGGCCACGGGCGCCATCAAGAAGAAGCCCGCCGTGCTGGAAACGCCTGCCGGTGATGTCATCGCCATCCGCCACATGATGTTCTTGAGCCACAGCTACGACCACCGGGTGGTGGATGGCGCGCTGGGCGGGCGCTTCGTGCGGCGGGTGGCCGACATCCTGGAAGCCTGGCCGCTGGACCAGGAATTCTGAGCGGGATCGCGCTTGGGCGGAGAGCGACCGCCAAGTGGTCGGCGCCATCAACACCCGCCCGTGGGCAGTGAGTTTTGAACACCCACCCCCCCTTGGGAAAAAGGCTACTTTCGCCACCAACCGTAACCAACGGACCCCCAACCGCTTTGCCATGAGGTATGGTCACGCAGTGCTAACGATCTTCTCGTTCTTGTCCCTCACCCCCGGTTCTTTCGGCCAAGGCGACAACACGTCCTATCAGTGGAAGTTCGAGGAGGCCTGCAAGCTCAACGAGGAGAAGTTCCACAATCAAGCGGCGGATATCTGGAAGCAACTCGTGGAAACGCAGCCCGAGAACAGCAACCTGAATTGGAAGCTGGGCTACTCCTATATGAGTTCTTACAACCAGAAGGCGAAGGCGCTGCCCTATCTGCAAGTGGCGGCCGACCGGCGCGTGAAAGGCAACGGCGGGTTCAATGCCACCGGTTATGACCCCTTCGAGAGCCGTGAGACCAATGCCCCGGTGGAGGTGGACTACTGGCTGGCGCGCGCCTACCATCTGGACGGCAAGTTCGACAAGGCCGATGAGTACTACACCAAGTTCTCCACCGAAGTGGGCGACAAGCACTTCCTGTACGGTGCGGCCCAGCGTGGCCTGCAGCAGACGGCCAACGCGCGCCAACTCATGGCCGCCCCCAAGACCCACACGGTGAGCAATGCAGGCCCGGTGATCAACAACGATCATCCGGACTTCAGCCCGGTGATCAGCGTGGACGGCAACGCCATGTTCTACACCAGCCGCCGGCTGCGCGCCGACAGCAGCAATGCGAGCATCGTGGATCCGCTCGCGGGCCTGCCCTTCGAGAACATCTACGTGAGCTACAAGGACCGCAATGCCAATTGGCAGACGCCCGAACCGCTCAATATCAATGCGGCCGACAGGCACTTCGCCACGGTGAACGTGAGCGCCGACGGCCAAACGCTGTACATCTACCGCGATGACGGCGGTGACGGCAACCTGTACGAGAGCAAACTGGTGGGCGAACTCTGGAGCGACCCCGTGCTCATCGGCAGCGACGTGAACACCAAAGCTTGGGAGACGCATTGCGCGCTCACGGCCGACGGTAACACCCTCTACTTCGTGAGCGATCGCAAGGGTGGGGAGGGTGGTCGCGACATCTACCGCGTGGTGAAACTGCCCACGGGTGAATGGAGCAAGGCCCAGAACATCGGCAAGGTGCTCAACACGCCCTACGACGAGGACGGCGTGTTCATCCACCCCAACGGACGCACGCTGTACTTCGCCAGCAAGGGCCACAACAGCATGGGCGGCTTCGACATTTTCACCACCGAACTGCAGGACGACGGTACTTGGAGCGCTCCGGAGAACATCGGCTACCCGCTGAACACGGTGGACGACGATGTTTTCTTCGTGACCACCGCTGACGGCCGCCGCGGCTATTTCAGCAGCGACCAGGCCGGGGGGTATGGCGAAAAGGACATCTACTTCGTGGACTTTCCCGAGAGCATGGAGGCCGAGGGGCTCACGGTGCTCAAGGGCTTCATCATCCCGCCTCCGGGCGAATCCCTGCCGCCGAGCACCATCCTTTATGTCACCGACAAGAGCACCGGCGAGGTGAAGGCCTACAAACCGCGCCAGCGCGATGGCGTGTACGTGGCCATTCTACCGCCCTGCAAGGAGTACAATCTGGATTACCGGGTGAACGACAAGACGGTGCACACGGAGGACATCTTCGTGGAGTGCGAGAGCACGTACCAGGAGATCAACAAGGAGATCTACCTCAACCCCGTGTCGCTCGCGGGTCCCGCCAGCATCGTGGACCTGCCCAAGGGCGCCCCCCCCGGAAGCAAGGAGAAGGGCGTTCCTGTGGGCGAGGCCGGCAAGGAGAAGGGCAAGGCGGGGGCCAAGGAGAAACCGCTCACCGACAAGGAGGTGGCCGAGAAGGCCAGGACGCATGTGGCGCCGGATGCCAAGTACACCGACGAATACGCCAAATACTACGCTTACAACATCAAGGACATCGACCAGGGCGAAGCCGAGTGGCAGAAGTTCATCGATTCCGTCGTGGGCATCCTGGACAAGGACGGCACGGCGCGCATCGTGATCGAGGGCAGCGCCAGCCGTGTGCCCACCAAGACCTTCGGCACCAACGAGAACCTGAGCAACCAGCGTATGGAGGACGCCCGCAAGCGCCTGCTGGAAGCGGTGAAAGCGCGCGGCAAGGACGAGACGAAATTGCTGCTCGAAGCCGTGAACCACCTGGTGCAGGGCCCCAAGTACCAGGGCGACTACAAGAACACCGACAAGTACGGCAAGTTCCAGTACGTAAAGCTCAAAGTGCGCTGATCCACACCTGTTGAAAACGAAGCCCTGCCCGGATCGCCGGGCGGGGCTTCGTTTTCCCGACCTTTAACGCATGCTCCTCACCCTTGATCGCCCGCTGGCCGTCTTCGACCTGGAGACCACGGGAACCCGCATCGGTCGTGACCGCATCGTACAGATCGGCATCGTACGGCTGATGCCCGATGGCTCCCGCGAACGCTACCAGAGCCTGGTGAACCCCGGCATCCCCATCCCGCCCGCGGCCACCGCGGTCCACGGTATCACCGACCTGGACGTGGCCTTCGCGCCGCGCCTGGAGGACATCGCCGTGGAGATCCTCGGCCACCTCGCGGGTTGTGACCTCGCGGGCTTCAACGTAATCCGTTTCGACGTGCCCTTCCTGGCCGAGGAATTGTTCCGCGCGGGCCATCCGTGGGAAACAGCGCACCTGCGCATCGTGGACGCGCAGCGCATCTTCCACAAGAAGGAGCCGCGCGATCTGAGCGCCGCGCTCAAATTCTACACGGGCCGTGAGCACGAGAGCGCCCACGACGCCCTGGGGGATGTGGAAGCCACGGCTGACGTGCTCCTCGCGCAGTTGGAGCGCTACGCCGACCTGCCGCGGGACGTGGAGGCCCTCGGCGCCTTCAGCGGCGACCGCGACCGCAACCCCGACGCGGCGGGCAAGCTCAAGTTCGACGAGAGCGGCCATGTATGCCTCAGCTTCGGCAAGTACAACGGCTGGACACTGGAGAACATCGGCCGCAACGACCCCGGCTACCTGCAATGGCTGATGACCCGCGCCGAACTTCCAGGCAGCACGTTGGCGGTGATGAAGCAGGTACTCGCCCAAGTGGAGAACTGAGCCATGAAGGTCATCTGCATAGGCCGCAACTACCGCGAACATGCCAGGGAACTCGGCAACGATGTACCCAGTGAGCCCGTGTTCTTCCTCAAGCCCACCACCGCCTGCCTCTATCCGGGGCAGCTCATCCGCCTGAAACCGCACCTCGGGGAGATCCACCACGAACTGGAATTGGTGGTGATGGTGGACAGTTATGCGAGCAACGTGCCTGCGTCCATGGCGCTGGGCCTGGTGGCCTCGTTCACCCTCGGGCTCGACCTTACGGCGCGCACCCTGCAGAACGAACTGAAAGCGAAGGGCCTGCCTTGGGAAAAGGCCAAGGCCTTCGATGGTAGTGCCGTGCTGGGCGAAGTGGAACTGCCCATGACGGCCAGCACCGACCTGCACGGTTTCGAGATCCAGCTTAAGCGCAACGGCGAGGTAGTGCAGCAGGGCCACACGCGCGACATGATCTTCAGCGTGGCCGACATCATCGCCCACGTATCGCGGTACATCACCCTGGAGCCGGGCGACCTCATCTTCACGGGAACCCCTGCCGGCGTTGGTCCCATCGGCCATGGCGACCTGCTCGAAGGCTACCTGAACGGCAACTGCGTGCTGCGCGTGAACGTGGAATAGCCGCGGCACGATCCCCGCTCCGCTGGGTACCTTTGCGCCGCTTTTGTACAAGAGACCATGAAAGACACCCGCATTGTCCACGTTGGCGGCATCGCCTGCGGCAGCGATGACCTCTTCCTGATCAGCGGCCCGTGCGTGATCGAAGAGGACAGCGTGATGCTGCGCACCGCCGAGAAACTCAAGGAGGTGAGCGAGCGCCTGAAGGTGCCCGTCATCTTCAAGAGCAGCTTCACCAAGGACAACCGCAGCAGCGTCGAATACTACCAGGGACCCGGTCTTGAGGAAGGGCTCAAGGTGCTCCAGCGCATCAAGAAGGACTTCGGCTTCCCGCTGCTCACGGATATCCACAACCCGCAGCAGGCCAAACCCGTGGCCGAGGTGTGTGATGTGCTGCAGATCCCCGCCTACCTCTGCATGCAGACCTCGTTGATCCTCGAAGCGGCGAGGACCGGCGCGGTGATCAATATCAAGCACGGGCAGTTCCTGGCGCCCGACAACATGATCAAGCCCGCGGAGAAGGCCAGGAGCGTGGGCAACGACAGGATCATCCTCACCGAACGCGGCTACACCTTCGGCTACAACGACCTGGTAGTGGACCCGCGCGCCTTCTACCTGATGCGGCAGACGGGCTATCCCCTCGTGTTCGACATCACGCACGCCATCCGCAAGTACGGCATCCCCAGCGCCGACCCGCGCGGCGGCAACCGCCCTGTGATGCCCACCATCGCCCGCGCGGGCGTAGCGGCCGGTGTCGACGGCGTGTTCATCGAGACCCATCCCGATCCCGCCAAGGCCCTCTGCGATGCCGCCAGCCAGCTCAGCATCCACGACCTGGAGGAATTCCTCAAGCCGCTGCTGGATATCCACACCGTGGAAGTGCGGCACCGCGCGCAAGTGCCTGCCTGACCTCCTTCACCTCCTTCACCTTCTTCACCACCCGCACCCGCATTATGGAACTCTACCTCGACAGCGCCGACCCCAAGGAGATCGACGAGGCCTTCAAACTCGGCTTCCTCACCGGCCTCACCACCACGCCCACCTTCATGCACCGCGGCGGTGTGAAGGACATCGACAGGATGATCCTCGACCTCGCCAAGAAGGTGCCCATCCTGCAGGTGGAGGCCTTGGGCGAGACCGCCGAGGAAGTGGTGAAGGAGGCCAAACGCCAACTGAAGATGGGCCTGAAGAAGGAGACCACCGTCTTCAAGATCCCCGTGAGCCTGGAGGGATTGCGCGCCTGCAAAATGCTGCGCAACGAGGGTATCAAAGTGAACGTGCACCTGGTGTACACCATCCAGCAGGCCTATATGGCCATGCAGGCCGGGGCCAGCTACGTGTGCCCGCTGGTGGGCCGTTTGCAGGATCAGGGCCACGACGCCCTCGCGCTGGTGGAGCAATGCGTGCGCGCCGTGAACTACTACGGCTACGACACGAAGATCATGTTCAGCAGCGTGCGCACCGTGGAGCACGTGCGCAACGCCGTGGACCTCGGCGTGCATACGATCACCGTTCCCTGGAAGCTGATGAAATTGCTCACCGACAACCATTTCACCGCCATCGGCACCCAGCAGTTCTACGTGGACACGCGCCTGATCACCATGAAGGTGAAGGACGTGCTCGGCCGCAGCAACCCCGTGGTGAAGGACAGCGCCACCGTGAGCGAAGCGCTGGTGGAGATGACCAAACACGGCTTCGGCGCGGTGATGGTCACGGACGCGAAGGGCAGGAACGTGGGCGTCTTCACTGACGGCGGCCTGCGGCGAGGCATCGAGAAGGAGGGCAACAAGTTCCTCACGAAGAAGCTGAGCGCACTGAGCTTCAACGCGCCCTTCACCATCAGTCCCGAGGCCCTGCTCGACGAGGCCCAGAGAGCCTTCAAGGAGCACAAGGTGGACACGCTGAGCGTGAGCGAGAACGGCAAACAGCTCGGCATGCTGGACATCCAGGATCTTATGAAGGCGATAGCGGGGTAGGATGGTCAAGGGTGAGCATCCGATCGATCGGGATCCGTTCCTTGAACTCGGTACCGAACTGCTGTTCTCCCCGGACGAGCTGAAGACCCGCCTCTCCCGCATCCGAGCGGTCCTCTTCGATTGGGACGGCGTGTTCAACGATGGCTGGAAGGACGTCGACGGCGGCAGCCCCTTCAGCGAGGTGGGCAGCATGGGCGTGAACATGCTGCGCTTCGGGCTGTGGATGCAGCAGGGCGAGCGCCTGCCGTACGCGGCCATCATCACCGGGCAGCACAACCCGTACGCGGAGCGCTTCGCCCAGCGCGAGAGGATGCACAGCCTGTACATGGGCTTCCTCAACAAGATGGATCCTTTCGATGCCTTCCTGAAGAAGCACGGGCTGCAGGCCGAAGAGGTGGCCTTCTTCTTCGACGACGCCATCGACCTGGCCGTGGCCGACCGCTGTGGGCTGCGCGTGTTGATGCGCGGACAGGCGGGCGAGTTCTTCGTGAAGCACGCGGTGGCGCGTGGCAGCGTGGACATCATCACCGCCTTGAGCGGCGGGCAGAACGGCCTGCGCGAAGCCACCGACGCGCTGCTCACCCTCACCGGCCGCTATGCCGACGCCATCGACGGACGCGCGGCCTTCAGCGTGGCCTACCAGCGCTACCTGGCCGAGCGGCAAGCGGTAGTGCCCGAGGTGGTGAAGGCCGTGCGGTAGGGCCAAGACCACGGTCCACATCTATCGAGGAGAACTCAATAGTCGCCACGATCATGGCCGCCTGACCGGGCACATGGCATACCTGCGCCCTCTCCTGGGTTGACCGGTGCGGCTTATCTTTTCCACCGCCCCGGTTAACGTTGCGGTCCCGATAACGATATTGGCGTTCCTGTATACCTGTCCGCTCCTGCCCTGATGCCCGCGTTGAGCACCATCATCACCCTGCCCGGTGCGGCTGACTTCGGGCGGTTCGAGGAGGTGGTGGGCAACTGCTACGAGCCGGGCGGTCCGCGCGCCAGAGGTGGTCATGAGCCCGAGATGAAGGACCTGGTGGCCTGTGTGGTGGTGCTGGACGGTGGCCAGGCCGTGGGCCGGTGCGCGTTCTACTTCAATGCGGAGGCAGAGGCCGGACCGCGCACGGCAATGGTCGGCAGCTATGAGTGCGTTCGCGACCCCGGCGTGGCCAACGCGCTGTTCGAGGAGGTCCGGGCATTGGCGCGGAAATACCGGATCGAACGGATCATAGGTCCCATGGAGGGCAGCATGTGGAACAGTCACCGCTTCAGCGATGCTGATGAACGGCAGCGCTTCTTCATGGAGCCGTACCACCATGCGTACTACCCGGAACAGTGGCGGGCCGCAGGCTTCATTCCGATGGCCCGATACGTGTCACGCATCGACCGTGAACTGGCGGTGGACGCGCTGGCCATCCGGTTCAAGGACGAGGACCTGGCCAACGCGGGCATCGCCGTGCGGCCTATGAACAAGGTGAAGCTGGTGCACGAGCTGGCGCTCATCGGCCGGTTCAGCATCGAAGCGTACAAGAGCGACCCGCTGTACACGCCGATCACCCTGGAGGAGTTCGTGCTCAAGTACCATCGGATGGGCCACCTGCTTGTACCGCGCCTGGTGCTGATGGCGGTGGACAGGAAGGACGATCTGCTGGGCTTCATTTTCGCGGTTCCGGACATGTTCAGCCCGGATCGCACCGGCCTGGTGGTACTCGCCAGCGCGCGTCGCAAGGACGCGCCACAAGGGCTGGGAACGCACCTGCTGCGCAAGCTGGAGCAGAGCGCGGTGGAATTGGGCTTCACCAGCGCGGTGCATGCCTTTCTGCGCGCGGACAGCGGCCCGGCGCTCCGGGGCGCACTGCTGCCGGGTACCGAACCTTACGGATCCTACACGCTGTTCGAGCTGCGCCTCGGGGGTGCGTGACCCGATCCCGCGCGGCGGGTCCGCGGCACATCCGAGGCGGCCGCCAGCATCCTCCGGAATTCTTCCCGCGGCACCTCGATGGCGCCCAGCGACCGCGTGTGCGCGTTGATGTACTGCGTATCGAACAGCGTGAAGCCGTTGCCCCGCAGGTGCGAGACGAGGTGGTGGAAGGCCACCTTGCTCGCGTTGCTGGCACGGCTGAACATGCTCTCGCCGAAGAATGCCCGGCCGATGGCGACGCCGTAGATGCCGCCGATGAGATCATCGCCCTGCCACGTCTCCGTGCTGAGGGCGTGGCCCACCCGGTGCAGTTCCGTGTACGCGGTGATCATTTCCTCGTTGATCCACCGGTCTTCCCGGTCGGCGCAGGCGCGCATCACATCCTCGAAGCACGCGTTCATGGTGCATGTGTACCCGTGCGATCGGATGTAGGAGCGCAGGCGCGCGTTCGGTCGCGGCCGGTCCAGCGGGATGATCGCGCGCGGGTCGGGGTCGTGCCAATACGGGCCGCCGCTTTCGTGCGCCATGGGGAAGAGCCCTTGGCCGTATGCGCGGAGCAGCAAGGCTGCGGAAAGGACGGGCGTGCTCACGGTGCCTTCACCAGCTTGCGCAAGATCTCCGCATGGCCGCTCAACGAGGCGCGCAGGGTGCAGGGCCCATTGGGCAGCGTGGCCAGCGCGGCGTCCTCGATCCGCAATTGCTGGTAGATGCGTGGCTCCAGCGCGATGCTGCGCGACAGGATGGTCCGGCCGGCGGCATCATACAGCTCGATGGTCAGCTCGTCCGCATCGCCGGTGAAGAGGTCGATGTTCAGCGCGGTCGTGAAGGGCTGGGGGTAGACGTTGAAGAAGGTGGGCGCGCTGAGGCCGGTGAGGTCCGCGCCGCCGAGCAGCAGGTGCGCGCGCCAGAAGTCCGGGATGCCGAAGCCGAGGCTGTCGTTGGGCGCGTGGGCACAGGAGGCGCTGCGGCGGACGGCGTCCATGATGGCGTGCGCGTCGCGGTCGCGGTGCAGTTGCCACAGACAGGCGACCAGGCCACAGACGAGCGGGGAGGAGAAGGACGTGCCGTTGATCGCCTCGACGTCATCACCGATGCCGTTGACACCGATGGTGCCGAGGCCCACCGCGCACAAATCCGGCTTCACGCGGCCATCGGCCGAGGGTCCGCGGGAGCTGAAAGCGGTCACTTGGCGGCTGTTGTCCACGGCGCCCACCGAAAGAACATCGATGGCGTCCGCAGGGGTGCCGATGCGGTGCCATGCGGCGGCACCGGCATTGCCCGCGCTTACTACAGGGATCATTCCTTTCCGGGCCGCGATGCCCGCCGCTATGCTGATGCGCGCGGTGAGGCCGTCGAGGTCGGCCCAGGTGTGGTCCATCGTGCTATCGTCGAATTGGGTGTAGCCCAACGAGGTGTTGAGCACGTCGCAGCCGATGCTGTCTGCGATCTCCGCACCACGCGCCCAATTGTCCTCTTCCACGGGGAACTCACTGTGGACGTCCTCGGTGCGGAGCAGCACATAATCCGCGTTGGGCGCGGTGCCCATCAGCCTGCCCGGAAGCCGCCCCGCCAGCACGGACAGCACGGAGCGGCCGTGCCAATGCTCGCTGTAGACATCGCAGTTCCCGCATACGATGTCATCGGTCAGCTTCACGCCATCGCGCGCGAAGAGGTGGGCGAAGGCGGCCATGGAATCCGCGCGGTCGAAGCCGGAATCGAGCACACCGATGAGCAGGCCTTCGCCGCGCGCACCGCCCAGTTCGTGCAGCAGGTGGCCGTTCATCATGCTGATGGCGCGCAGCGACGCCCCGTAGGTGCCGTCCAGTGTGGCCGCTTCCGCCGCGCGCTTCGTGCCGGGGAACTTGTCCGCGATGCGTGGGCGGTGTTCTCCGGCGGGCCGCAGGGCGCGCACTTCCGCCACGAAGGGAAGCGAGGCGATCGTGTCCAGTGCGAGCGTGTCCGTGCTGCGGATGGTGACGGCGTTGAGCCACTTGCTCACGGTGTGGATCTCGAACTGCCCGGCGCTCAGCAGCCCGCTGATGTACGCGGGATCCACCGGCAGGTCCAGCTCGTCGATCGGGATGTTCTGCCGGGCGCGGCGTTCGATGGCGCGCGGTCCCAGGAATTCCTGCGGCGCGGCGATGCTGTACGGCGTGTTCGCCTTGTCCGTGAAGCGTATGAAATGGGTGGCCGGGGCGATCTGCGCGCGTGTGCCAGCCAGTGCGCACAGGAAGAGCAGGGCCAACGCCGCGCGCCGCATCATCTATTGATCGCCGTAGGCGGTGATCGCGTAGCGGACATAGAAGCGGTCGTATGTCGGCGTCTGGATGAAGGGCTGGCTCTCGATGCTGTCCACCTCGTGCTCGATCAGCCCCACGCCCTTGGCCCAGCGCTCGGTGTAGTTCCGGGTATAGAAGTTGTCCGGCGGGTAGGTGCCTTCAACCGTCACCGTGCTCGCGAAGCTGAGCCCATTCACACTGTAAGGTTGGTCCACCGCCGTATAACCGATCTCGAACCCGCTCCCGGTGTTGCGGGCATTGGTGTTCCACTTGGTCTGCGTCCGTGGTGGGAAGTAGAGTTTCACGCGGCGCATGTTCTCCTCGGTGCGCTCGCCCCACACCTGCTCGCGGGCCTGCCACCACACATCCTTGGGCAGCCACGTGCCGTTCGGGTCGCGGGTGTAGCGGATGATGCGCTGCACGGAACGCCCTTCGTTGTCCGTGAGTTCCTCCACGAGTTCCTCGCGCAGATCGTAACTGTAGTGGTTCGTGTCCCCCGCATTGTTCTCCAGATGGATGCGCAGGCTGTCCACGTGGTACTCCACCCAGTGCCCGATATGCACCGGGAAGTAGTCGTGCCCGAGGTCCCCCTCGGCGGGTTCATCCTTCTTGCAGGCGGACATGGCGCTGAGCGCAGCGATGGCCAACAGGGTGTTCCTGGTGTTTTTCATGCGTTCGCGGGCTTGCGGTCGATGAAGCCACCACCGATCACGTCGTTCCCATCATAGAAGACGGCGCTCTGCCCGGGTGTGATGCCTGCCACGGGCGCGTGGAACTCCACTTCCACATGCTGACCGGTCATGCGGATGGTGCTGGGCGTGCCCTTGTCCTTGTACCGCACCTTGGTCGCGGCCTCCAATTCGCCGGTGAGGGCGGGGATCTTCTGGAAGTTGGGCGAGCGTACCCATGCGGTCTGTTTCAGAAGGTCGTCCTTGCCGCCGAGCACCACGGTGTTGGTGTCCGGGTGGATGTCGGTGACATACAGGGGCGTGCCCGTGGCGATGCCCAGGCCTTTGCGTTGGCCGATGGTGAAGAAGGGGTAGCCATCGTGCTCGCCCAGCACGGCGCCGTCGGTGCCCACGAGCTTGCCGTGCGCGAGTTTCTCGAAGGCGGCCGGCATCTTGCGCTTCAGGAAGCCGCGGTAGTCGTTGTCGGGGATGAAGCAGATCTCGTAGCTCTCGCTTTTCTGCGCCAGGCGCTCGAACCCGCTCTTCGCCGCCAGCTCGCGGATCTCCGTTTTGCGGTAGCCACCCACGGGGAAGCGCGTACGGGCCAGGTTCTTCTGTTCCAGTCCCCAGAGCACGTAGCTCTGGTCCTTGCTCTCGTCGTGGCCCTTGCTCACGATGTGGCGGCCGTTCTCTTCGCGCACTTTGGCGTAGTGGCCGGTGGCGATCAGCTCGCAGTCCATCATGTCGGCGCGCTTCAGCAGGGCCTCCCACTTGATGAAGGTGTTGCACAGCACGCAGGGGTTGGGCGTGCGGCCGGCCATGTACTCGCCGGTGAAGTTGCCGATGATGCTGCTGCCGAATTCCTCCCGTATGTCGAGGATGATGTGCAGGAATCCCCGGCTCACCGCCAGCTCCCGTGCATCGTTGATGCTGTCCAGGTCACAGCAGCCCGTGATGCGCTTGCCCGTGCCGCCCTCGGCGTAATCCCAGGTCTTCATGGTGACGCCCACCACCTCGTAGCCCTGCTCGTGCAGCAGCAGCGCCGTTACGGAGCTGTCCACACCGCCGCTCATGGCTACGAGTATGCGTCCGTGTTTGCTCATGTCATTTCCGGTTCTCAGCAGGTAGCTGGCAGCGGCACTGTGCTGCCCGCTGCCTACTGCTTGCTGCCAGCTTCTTTCCCGGCTTGGTACATCGTCGTTCTCAGCGATCTCCCCTTCTCGTCCCATTCCTTCACCTCACCCTCCAGCAGGTCGTTCTTGTACGTGCCCTCGCGCTTCTTCGTCTGAGCTTCGAGCACGCGCTCGGTCTCGCTGCTTTCGGCGCCGTCGGGTCCTACCTTGATCGGCCGTTCCGTCCAGTGCCCGTTGTCGTGGTACTCGGTGAACTTGCCCTCGCGCTTGCCGAGCTTGTACATCTCTTCCAGCATCAATTGGCCGTCGGGGAAGAACGTGCGGAAGGTGCCGTTCTCCTTCTTCTCCTTCACCACCTTGTCCTTCGCGTAGAGGATCTGCATCAGTATGCTCCCGTCCGCATTGTAATGTTTCCACAGCCCATCGCGCAGGCCCTTGGCGTACTGGCCCTCGATCTCCTTTTTGCCGTCCTCAGAAAAGACGCGCATGGGCCCCTCGGCCTGGTCGAGCGCGTAGGCCGTGCTGGTGCGCACCTGCCCGTTGTCGAAGAACTGCTGGCAGTCACCGTCGCGCACCCCGTCCTTCCAGGCGCAGCGCTCGGCCACCTTGCCGTTGTGGAAAAAGGCCTCCTGGTCGCCGTGGAACTTGCCGTTCTTCCAGCGCTCCGTGCCGCGCAGCGCGCCGGTGGCATCGTAGTAGTTCCAGGTGCTGTCCTTCTGCTCGCCCGCGTAGCGGCCCTCGGCCATCAGCTTTCCGTCCGGGTGGTAGTGTTTCGCGTGCGCGGCGTTGCCGCCGGTGTACCAGCTCACCGTACTCTCCAGCTTGCCCGTTGTGCCGTAATAGGTGAAGGTGCCCGTCGGCTTGTCGTCCTTGAACTGGCCGGAGTAGCGCAGTTGTTCGCTGTCCGCCCAAGTGCGCTCCCACGGGCCCTGCTTACGGCCTTGCGCGTCCTTCTGGTTGACGGTGACGGGAGGCTGCGCGAATGCGCCCATGGTCAGGCCACAGGTGCAGGCGAGTAGGAGTGGGCGGAGACTCATGGTTTTGCGGTCGCGAAGGTACCTTGGGAACGCGCTGTGTCCGGCAAAAGGTCTGCCAGCGAAGGGGCATGACGGATGGCGTCCATCTTTGTCCGCCCCCATGCGCTTCGCCTTCCTCTCCGCCTTCCCGCCCTTTCGCGGCGGCATTTCGCGGTTCAGCGCGGAACTTGTCACGGAATTGCGGCGCACGCACGTGGTGGAGGCCTTCACCTTCACGCGGCAGTACCCGGGCCTACTCTTCCCCGGCACCTCGCAGTACGACACGGACGCGCCGGACACGGTGCATGCACGGCGTGTGCTCGACAGCATCGGGCCGCTCTCGTGGCCGCGCACAGCGCACGTGATGGCCGCCGGGAAACCCGACGTGGCGGTGCTGCGCTATTGGATGCCCTTCTTCGGCCCGGCGCTCGGCACCGTGGCCAAAGGCCTGCGGAAGCGCGGCGTCAAGGTCATCAGCATCGTGGACAACGCCGTTCCGCACGAGCCGCGCTTCTTCGACCGGCCCTTCACGGATTACTTCCTGAAGCACAACGACGGCCTCATCGCCCTGAGCGAACGCGTGCGGGCGGACCTGCTCGCGCTGCGGCCCGGCGCGCGCACGGCCCTGCTGCCGCACCCGCTGTACGACCACTTCGGTACGCCCTTGCCCATGGCCGAAGCGCGCCGGCAGCTCGGCATCGCCGACGATCGCAAGGTGTCGCTCTTCTTCGGCTTCATCCGCGATTACAAGGGCCTGGACCTGCTCATCGATGCCCTGGCGAAGCTGCCGCCGGACCACGTGCTCATCATCGCGGGCGAGCCGTACGGGGACATGGCGAAATACCATGCGGCCATCGCGCGGCATGGGCTGCGGGAACGCGTGGTGGACCGCATTCGCTACATCGCCGACGCGGAGGTGCCGCTGTTCTTCAGCGCGGCGGACGTGGTGGTACTGCCGTACCGGAGCGCCACCCAGAGCGGGATCACAGCCATCGCGTACCATTTCGGTGTGCCGGTGATCGCTACCGATGTCGGAGGATTGAAGGAGGCGGTCGAGGACGGGCGCACGGGCATCATCGTTCCGCGTCCCGACGCGGACGCGATAGCCGGGGCCATCGCACGCTTCCACACCGAAGGCCGTGCGACGGCGTACCGTGCTCGCATCGCGGAGCGGCGCGAGGAATTGTCGTGGAAGCGCTTCGCCGAAGGCTTGGTGGACTTCACTTCGGCGCTCTGAAAAGGGTGCGAGGGTGGACGAGTGCGAGGGTGCAGGAGTGCGACGGCCAAATTCTCCCTCACGCTTTCACTCTCGCACCTTTGAGCTGCCACTGGCACGCTCTTCGATCCGCACTTGCTTGAGCCCGAACCACGCAGCGTAGTCCGCGTTCACCAGGAAATCCGGCGTGCGCAGGTCCAGCACGTAGATGCTTTTCGGTGGATCACTGATCAGCGGGATCTCCGCGATGCGCTCGGGCCCGGTCGTGGCCGCACGGAGCCGTTCGTAGCGCAGCCACAATTGCGCATCGGCGCGTTCGGCACGGCCGGTGAAGATGTCGCCGATGGCCTTGCCGCCGTTGCCCGTGGCGCCGAGGTCGAGCAGGGCGAGCAGGACGAACACGAGCGTGACGCGCGGCTGGTCGCGTGGGTGTACGCTCAAGCGCAGGCGCGGCACGTGCATGGCCACCACGCTGAGGTTGAGGAACCAGAGCGGCACGAAGAAAAAGCAGGCCGTATTGATGGTGCGGTGCTGGCCCAGGATCCCCGTGCTCCAGTAGGCGGGGAGGGCGCACAGGAGGATCGCGCCCCCGACCGCCGCCATGGTCATCCATGGCCGCAGGCCGAAACCGTCCGCCAGGCCCGGGATGCGCTCCGCCAGCCAGCGCCGGTGCAGCAGCCAGAGCGCGCTGGCCAGCAGCAGGGCGGGGCAGGCGGCCCAGGTGATGCCGAAGCGCACCGTCTGCAACGCGCTCATGCCCAGCGAGGGGAGCAGGCGGTGGCGCAGAGGGAATAACGATCCCCGCCCTTCATTACCGGGTGCCATCGCCACGAGTACCGCGCCGATCAACACGACCAGCGTGAGCAGCAGCAAGGAGGTCGCCGGCCTTCGTCCCTTCGCCAGGGGGAACGCGCACAGCAGCAGCGCGCCCAGGACCGCGAAGGCCATGCTCACCTCGCAGCAGCCGACGATGAAGAAGAGCAGGGGTGCGGCCATGACAGTGCCCCGGGGTTTGCCGTCGCGCAGCCCGCGCACGAGCAGCGCGGCGGCGAAAAGGCTGAGCGCGTTGGGCAACTGGTAGGAAACGGAACCGGTGTACCAGTAGAAGCCCTCGGGCATGTCGGGCATCAGATGGGTGAAGAGAGCGGTCCAGGTGAGCGCGAGCAGGAGCGCGTCCGTGCGGCGCATGCCTGTGGCCATGGCGCGCAGGAAGGCGTACGCGCCCGCCAGCGTGAGCAGCAGCAGCAGCGCGGGTATCATCCGGTAAAGCCACAGGCCGCTGAAGCCCATGCGCATGGGGCCGAAGAGCACGAGGAAATTGCTGGCGTAGCGCCCGTTCCAGTGCTGATACTCCCACAGCGTCGCGTTCCAGGCGCCGAGCGACACGTCCTTCAGCGCGTAGCTGAAGTCGTCGGCCATGGGGTGGCTCCAGCGGCCGAGCCAGGCGTGCAGGCCCAACAGCAGCACGAGCGGGAGCATGACCGCCCACGGGAGAAGCCGCCGTTCCATGTCGCGCGTTCAGATGCCGAGGCGGCTTTCCACGCGGTAGGCGTTGCGCTCCGGCGAGTTGCGGGCCACCAGTTCGGCCACGAAGCCCGCCACGAAGAGTTGCACACCGATGACCATGGCCACCAGGGCCAGGAAGAACAGCGGCTGTTCGGTCACAGGCCGGGAGACCTGGGTGCCGCGCACGAAATTGAGGTAGAGTTTATGGCCCACGATCCACGTCGTGGCCAGCGCGCCGAACGCGAACATCAATGTGCCCATGGCGCCGAAGAAGTGCATGGGCTTCTTGCCGAAACGGAAGACGAAGGTGATGGTGAGCAGGTCCAGGAATCCGTTGATGAAGCGGTCCAGCCCGAACTTGGTGGTGCCGTATTTGCGCGCGTGGTGCTCCACCACTTTCTCGCCGATGCGGTGGAAGCCCTCCTTCTTGGCGATGAAGGGGATGTAGCGGTGCATCTCACCGAAGACCTCAATGGACTTCACCACGTCGCGGCGGTACGATTTGAGGCCGCAGTTGAAGTCGTGCAGCATCACGCCGCTGGCCCGCCGCGTGGTCCAGTTGAAGAGCTTCGTGGGGATGGTCTTCGAGAGGGGGTCGTAGCGCTTCTTCTTCCAGCCGCTCACGAGGTCGAATCCGTCCTGAGCGATCATGCGGTACAGGTCCGGCACCTCTGCGGGGTCGTCCTGCAGGTCGGCGTCCATGGTGATCACCACGTTGCCCTGCGCGGCCTGGAAACCCTCGTTGAGCGCGGGGCTCTTGCCGTAGTTGCGGCCCAGTTTGATGCCCTTCACGCGCGGGTCCTCGGCATGCAGGCGCTCCACCACGTCCCATGAGCCGTCGTTGCTGCCATCGTCCACGAAAAGGATCTCGTAGCGCAGCCCCATGCCGCCGATCACCTGGTGGAGGCGCCCGGCCAGTTCGGGCAGTGACTCGTGCTCGTTGTAGAGAGGGATGACGACGGAAAGGTCCATGCGGGGCGTGGCGAAGGCGTGCAAAGAAAGCCCGCCGGGGGCATTGGCGGGCAGGCGGTGCCCGGCTTCACGACCCGCACTTCATCCCTCGGTTCACCGGGTGAGGCGTGAAGTGCAGGCAATGACGGCGTGCCCGGCCGGGCATTCACGGCCAGTGGTGAAAAACGACGTTGATACATACGGGTGGCACGGCCCTTGCCTTTTTCGGGGCGGACTACATTCGCCAACTTCCCGAACCACCCGTCATGCATAGACTCTCCACCTTCGCCTGCGCAACGCTTCTTGCCGCCTTCTCCCAAGGCCAGACCCGCGACATCGTCATCTTCTCCGAAATGGGGGAGAAATTCACGCTCATCATCGATGGTGACGCGAAGAACGGAACGCCCGCTGCCCGCGTGGTGGCCACCGGGCTGAAGACCGAGACACCCGCCATCCTCGTGAAGTTCTCGGATGCGGGCATCCCGCCGTTGAAGCAGAACGCATGGTTGGAGCCGGACAAGGAGTACACCCTGAAGATCACCACCAACAAGAAGGGCGAGCGGGTGCTCCGCATGCAGGGCCAGGCGGCCTTGGGCACGGCCGCTGCTTCCGGTCCATCGTCCACCTTCGTTGAGGACCCCCCGGCCGATGCGACGCCGACGGTCATCGTGGATACGCGAATCCCTGAGAATACGCAGAGCGTTGGTGGCACGCAGACGGTGACCACCACCACGCAGACCATGGGCACCAGCACCGGTGTGAACATGAACATGGGTATCAATGGCGTTGGGGTCAACATGTCCGTGGGTGTTTCCGACCCGCTCATGGGCACCACCATGACCACCACAACGACGACCACCACCACCACGGCCACGACCGCCACGGGGGTAAGCGGCGACCCCGGCGGGGTGGCCATCGTGGAGGAGCCGGTGTATCGCATGCCGGGCTACAACGGCCCTATCGGCTGCACGTCCCTGCCCATGAGTGATGGCGATTTCAACGAGGCGAAGACGGCCATCGGTGGCCAGGGCTTCGATGAGACGCGGCTGACGGTGGCCAGGCAGATCGGCGACAACAACTGCTTCAGCACCGCGCAGGTGAAGGCGATCATGGGGCTCTTCGGTTTCGAGGAGACCCGCCTGGACTTCGCCAAGTACGCCTATGGCCGCACGCACGACATCGGCAACTATTACAAACTGAACGACGCGTTCAATTTCTCCAGTTCGGTGGATGAACTGAACGCCTACATCAAGGGCCGCTGATCGGCGGGCCATCATCGAACAGGGCGCACCACCATGAAGCCGCTCTTACTCCTTGTCCTTTCCGCCACGCTCGGGGCGCTGGGCATGGCCTCGTGCTCGGGATCGAAGTCCATGGCCAAGAAGGGCGAAAAGCTCGACGCCGGCGGGCTGTACGCCGAAGCGGCGGACATGTACCTGCAGAGCCTGATGCGCAACCGCAACAACGTGGACGCGAAGATCGGCCTCAAGAAGAACGGCCAGCTGCTGCTGAACGACAAGCTCGGCGTGTTCTTCCGCTCCTTCGCCGGGGGCGACAGCAAGGAGGAGGCCGTCAATGCGTACCTCGCGGCGAAAAGCTACGCGGACCGCGCGGGGCAGTACGGTGTGGTGCTGGACATCCCGGCCAACTATACGGCGGACTTCAACGATGTGAAGGGCCGCTACTTAGTGGAGCAGTATGAAAAGGGGCAGGAACTGATGGCCGCGAAGGACTACAAGGGGGCCGAGGCCGTGTTCGCGAGGATCACCGCCCTGGAGCCGTCCTTCAAGGATTCGGGCAAACTGCAGGACGTGGCCTACCTGGAACCCTTGTACGCGAGCGGCAAGGACGCGTTGGAGCAGGGGCACTACCGCAAAGCGTACACCGACCTGGAGAAAGTGACGGCCAAGGACGCCGCGTACAAGGACGCCGCCGCGCTGAAGGCCGATGCCGTGACCAGGGGCCGCTACGCCATCGCCGTGCTGCCCTTCGGGGGCACGCGCAAAGGCGAGGCCGTGCGGGCGCAGGCGCTGGCCATGAATTCCCTCACCGGCATCGATGATCCCTTCATCAAGGTGGTGGACCGCGAGAACATGGAGCGCATCCTGGAGGAGCAGCGCTTGAGCATGAGCGGGGTGATCGACGAGGCCACGGCCGTGAGCGCCGGCAAGCTCATCGGTGCGCAGGCCGTGCTCATGGGCACGCTGGTGGACTACCGCGAGGAGACCGGCACCGTGAAGCGCGGGACCCGCGATGGCTTCCGCAAGTACGAGCAGCGCGTGCCCGATCCGAACAACCCCGGCCAAACGATGATGGTGGCGCGCTATGCCCCCGTGAAATACACCGAGTACCAGCAGGAGAACAAGGTGATCGCTTCGTTCAGCTACAAGCTCGTGTCGCTGGAGACCGGCGAGGTGCTGTTGAGCAAGCTGGTGGACCGCACCGTGAGCGACGCGGCACGCTACGCCACCTACGATGGCCAGGCCAACGTGCTCTACCCCGCGCAGAACGGCGTGGTGCATACGCCGGGGTACAATTCGCTCCAGAGCCTGCTGAAGGCCCCGCGCACGCCGCGGCCGGTATCGGAGCTGGGCGGCGACGCCTTGCGCCAGGTGACGCAGGGCCTGTCCGGCGAGGTCCTCAACACGCTCAGCACAAGGATCCCGTGAGACCGGTCCTTTTTTCCGCGCTGCTGTTCCTGGCCGCCTGCAAAGGCAGGCAGGAAGCGGTGAAGGAGACGGCGGCCGCCGAGGCGCCCAGGCCCGCATGGGTCCTCGCGAGGCCCCCGGGGGACCTTGACTACATCGGTATCGGCAGTTGCCCGAAAGCACGCGCGGACTTCCAGGAAAGCGCCAAGAAGAACGCGCTGAACGACCTGGCCAGCGAGATCAGCGTGCGTGTGGAGGGGAACAGCCTGCTGTCGTCGCTGGACACGCGGACGAACTTCTCCGAGACGTACAACAGCACGATCCGCACCACCACCAACGAGCAGTTGGAGGGCTACGAGCTGGTGGACACCTGGCAGAACGACCGGGAGTACTGGGCATACTACCGGCTGGGCAAGAGTGAGTACGCGCGCATCAAGGCCGAGAAGAAGGCCAAGGCGCTGGGCCTGGCGCAGGACGGGTACGCGCGCGCCCAGGAGCGGCTGAGGGCCGGTGACCTGAAAGGGGCCTTCGACCAGGACCTGCGCGCACTGATCGCCATGAAGGAGTATTGGGGCGAGAACGATCGGGTGCTGGTGGACGGCCGCGAAACGCCCTTAGCCAACGCCATCTTCGCTGACCTGCAGCGCCAAACCAGCAACGTGCGCTTCAACGCCCTGCCCGAGCGCTGCTTGCTGGAATACACGAACCGCTTCAAGCGGGAGCTGCTCATCGCGGCGACCTTCGTAGAAGGCCCGGATTCCCGGGACCTGGTGCAACTACCGGTGAGCATCAGCTGGCCGGGCACCAGCGGCAAGGTGACCGAAAGCCGCAACACCGATGACGAAGGCCGCGTGCGCACCACCGTGCAGCGCGTAGAGGCCGGTGCCGCCGCTGCGGATGTGCTGGTGCGCCTGAACGTGGACGAACTCGTGAGCAAGGAACTCGATCCCGTCTTCGTACGGCCGCTGGTGGCCAGCCTCACCATACCCGAGCTGCGCGTGCCGATCGACCGCACGATGCCCAGGGTGCATGTCACCGCGATCGAGACCAATTTGGGGCAGCCCGTGCCTGCGGGGATCGCTACCGGGATCAAGGAGGAATTGACGGCGAAGGGCTTCCGCTTCACCGGCCGCCCGGCCGATGCCGACCTGCTGCTGGACCTGCGCGCCTCCACCCGGGAGGGCGGGGAGTCCAACGGGTTCTTCACCGCTCTGCTCGATGTTACCTGGTCCTTCCGCGACCGCCGCACCAACGAGGTGGTGGCCGAAGGCGGCAGGCAAGGGGTGAAGGGCATCCAATTGGACTATGCGAAGGCCGGGCTGGACGCTTACAAGAAGGCCGGTAGCGACCTGCGCAAGGAACTGGTGAACGCCATGCTCGGCAACCTCTTGTAGGATCGGGGCGCAATGCCCAAGTTTGGCACACCGTTCGCAAAAGCACCACAGAACACCGCACAACGAAGGAACAACGCATCAAGCATGAAGACCATGACCACCAACCGCACGCTCTCCATCGCGCTCACCGCCCTGCTGCTGGCCGGTGGTCTGGGCGCCTGCAAACCCAAGAAGGACAAGGCCCAGGCCGAGACCACCAAACCGCCCAGCGGCGAAACGGAGGTGAACGTGTTGTGCTCCGGTCCCGAATTCTTCACCAACGACCAGGTGTTCCGCGCCAACAACCTGGGCGAGAGCATGGACCAGGCCACCAGCAAGAAGAAGGCCCTGGCCAACGCCCGCGCCGATCTGGCCAGCGCGATCCAGACGCAGATCAAGGGCGTGATCGACAACTACGTGAACAGCCGCGAACTGAACAACAAGGAGGAAGTGTCCGAGCGCTTCGAGGGGCTTACCCGCGAGGTGATCGATCAGAAGCTCGCCGGGGTGAAGACCATCTGCGAGAAGCAGGTGACCGTGAATGCCACCGGCAACTACAAGACCTACGTGGCCATTGAACTGAGCGCACAGGACCTGCTGGCCGCTTACAACGAGCGCCTGAGCAAGGACGAGCGCCTGCGCGTCGATTACGACTACGAGAAGTTCAAGGAGACCTTCGACAAGGAAATGGAGAAGCTGGGCAAATAATCCCATCTTCCATGGTTGCATCGGACCCCGGCCACTCGCCGGGGTCCAGTCGTTCCTGGCCGCGGTGGACGCTCATATCATTTGGACATCAGGTCTTTTCCGGAATGGTGACATCTGCATGTGTTTTTCGCGATTCCGGCTCAAGGCCGGAATGACAACCCTCTGGAATGAAGGATGTCACTGCGGGCTTGACCCGCGGTCGCGCGGATCATGAAAGAGGTCTATTCAAAGACGGCCGAAGATGAGCCGCTATTTTTTCGCAGGACGGGACGAAGAGGTCATTGCATACCCGGAACTGCGGAGCGGCCTCCTCGGCGAAGTGATGCGGGAAAGGAGCAAGCGGATCGGATGGATCCGAGTGTCCAAGTGGTATCAGCCCTTCGCTGGGAGCAATCGCTCCTCCACGCGCGTGAGTTCGGACCGGCGCCGCTCTTGAGGGTGCTGCTCCTTATAGGCGGCCTCAGCGGCCAGCGCCGGCCGCAGGAGCCGGCCGGCGGCCTCCCGATCGCCCATGTGGAGCGGGGTCATGGCCTCGGCGGCATCGATGTTGAAACGCAGGAACGGATCGTCGATCAGCGACCGGCTCCATGCGAACGCGGCTTTCCGCTCCGCGGCATCGAAATCGGAGTAGCCGTACTCCCGCTGCAACAGCGCCGGTGGTATCGCGCTCCGCAGCCTGAATTCGACCGCGGTGCTGCCCGCGATGTGGTGCACCGTGTCGAAATGCTCACGGAAGCGGTACATGAGCAGGTGGATCCATACCGAATTGTAGTGGACGAAATCCTGATGCACGATCCACGACACGCCGGGGACCAGGTCCGGAAAGAACTTATGGAGCACAGCGTTCGCCGGCCCCCAGGTCTTCATGATGTCCACGTGCATCAATTCCACCGACCCCTACGGTTCCTCAAAGCGCGTGAAGTCCCCGGCATGCGTTTGCAGTTGAGCGGCCCACGGCGCCATGTTGCGCTCGAACACCTGCAGAAAGGACCCGCCGACGGGGACGTCCGCGAGTTCCGGGTACGGGTAGTGCTTCTTCTGATAGCCCGTCATTTCGAACTGGTCGAAAGCATGCACGTGGTGGCCGCGCGCCGAAGGCCGCTGATTGGCCTTGAGCCCGCCGCCATGGCCGCCGTGGATCAGCCCAGCCAGGTACCCCGGTCGAGGATGGTGCCCGCTCCGGTGTACCGGTCGCGTGCGGCCTGGAACAGATGATCCCGCTCCGAGGGCAGCAGCATGGACCGCACGGTCCACCAATCGGCAACAGGGTGGCCAGCGAGCCTGTACAATAGTCTTTTCACCGCCTGACGCATGCGCCAAAAGTGGGAACTTCCGGATGCGGGGGCGTGTGGCCAACGCGCTCTTTCCGCAACTTCGCCGCCGTTCCGCCGCGATGCGGAACACAGGACATGAACAACCGCACCCTCGCCTGGGCCTCCGCCATCCTCGTGCTCGCCGTGGCACTCGGCGCCTTCGGTGCCCACGGCATCGAGACGCGGGTGGACATACGGGCCTACCACAACTGGCAGACGGCCGCGCAGTACCAATTCTACCATGGCCTGGCGCTGCTGGGGCTCGCGGCCATCGAAAGCCGCTTGACCGTCCGCATCGTGAACACGGTGCGCATCCTCTTCATGCTGGGCGTCATCTGCTTTTGCGGCTCGCTTTACATCCTGGCCACGCGCGAAATACTCGGTACGGATGTGCTCACCCGCTTCCTCGTCCCGGTAACGCCGCTGGGCGGTGTGCTTTTCTTGGCGGGGTGGGCGGTGCTGTTGGTGGGGGCGTTGAGGCGGGCAGGAGGGGAGCGGCCTTGAAAATGCTTGGTTGCGCAACCAAGCATTTTCAAGTCCCATACGGTCCAACGATCTCCTATTTGCTTGGTTGCGCAACCAAGCATCGCGGTGAATGCGGCTATGTACGTAGCTTCTAAGCCTCATTGATGGTGCAATTCGATGTTATTTGTGCATGTATCTGATTGATAGACAGTGAATTGATAATGCATGGTTGCGCAACCAAGCAAAATGGCTGGCCCACATGGGGACCGCGTGAAGAATGCTTGGTTGTGCAATCAAGGATTTCCCCCCTCGCTGTTCAACCCCGGTTGATATCCCCCGGCCCTGCACCCCCCGGCCCATGCCCATCCCTCTAATTTCGCGATCCCTAAACCAAGAACAAGCAAGTCATGAACGAGTTCGGAAAGAAACCGGCGAACGCGGACCTGGCCAGCATCGGCCTGAAGCACCTGGGCGACGTGTACTGGAACCTGGAGCCCGCCGAGCTGATCGAGCACGTGGTGCAGAACGGCCAAGGCATCTTCGCCAACAGTGGCGCCATTGCCGTGGATACCGGCGAGTTCACCGGCCGCAGTCCCAAGGACAAGTTCTGCGTGGAGGACGCGAAGACGAAGAACACCGTATGGTGGGGCGACGTGAACATCCCCATCAGCGTGGATAATTTCGACAGGCTGCAAGGTAAGCTGATAGCCTACCTCACCGGCCGTGACGTTTACGTGAAGGACGCGTACGCGTGTGCCGACCCCACGTTCAGGCTGAGCCTGCGCGTGGTGGCCGAACTGCCCTACAGCGCGCTGTTCTCGAGCAACATGTTCCTGCGCCCCACGGCGGATGAACTGGCGGGCTTCGCCCCCGATTGGCACATCATCTGCGCCCCCGGCTTCATGGCCGATGGCCCCGCCGACGGCATCCGCCAGCACAACTTCGCGGCCATCGACTACACGAGGAAGATCATCCTGATCGGCGGCACCGGCTACACCGGCGAGATCAAGAAGGGCATCTTCACCGTGCTCAACTACGTGCTTCCACAGGAGCGCAACGTGCTGAGCATGCACTGCTCGGCGAACATCGGCAAGGACGGTGACACGGCCGTCTTCTTCGGCCTCAGCGGCACGGGCAAGACCACGCTCAGCGCCGATCCGGAGCGCCGCCTCATCGGCGACGACGAGCACGGGTGGAGCGACAAGGGCGTCTTCAACTTCGAGGGCGGCTGCTATGCCAAGTGCATCGACCTCAGCAAGGAGAAGGAACCGCAGATCTGGGATGCCATCAAGTTCGGCGCGCTGCTCGAGAACGTGGAGTTCCACGAGGGCAGCAGCGAGGTGGATTTCACGGACGGCAGCAAGACGGAGAACACCCGCGTGAGCTATCCCATTGACTTCATAGACAATATCGCGGTGCCCAGCGCGGGCGGCCACCCCAAGAACATCTTCTTCCTCACGTGTGATGCGCATGGCGTGCTGCCCCCCATCAGCCGCCTTTCCCCAGGTCAGGCCATGTACTGGTTCATCAGCGGCTACACCGCGAAGGTGGCCGGCACCGAGGCCGGCATCACCGAGCCCAAGACCGTGTTCAGCACCTGCTTCGGGGCGCCCTTCCTGCCGCTGCACCCCACGAAGTACGCGGGCATGCTCGGCGAGAAGTTGAAGAAGCACGACGTCCGCGTGTGGCTGGTGAACACCGGCTGGAGCGGCGGCGCCTACGGCACCGGGGAGCGTATGAAGCTCAAGTTCACCCGCGCCATGATCACCGCCGCGCTCAATGGCGAGTTGGACAAGGTTGCCTACAAGGAGCACCCCGTCTTCGGCGTGAGCGTACCGGCCGATTGTCCCAATGTGCCGGTAGAGATCCTCGATCCGCGCAACACGTGGAAGGACAAGAACGCGTACGACGCGCAGGCCGAGAAACTGGCCCGTGCCTTCAACGACAACTTCAGCAAGTACAAGGACGGCGCCAGCGCCGAGATCCTCGCCGCCGCCCCCAAGGCCGCGGTGAAGGCGTGATCCTTTCCATCCAGTAACGAATGAACCCCGGCCGAAGGCCGGGGTTCATTCGTTGGAAGGCACCCTGTTTCTCGTAGGCGGCCGGGAACAGGGGCGGCCGGATACCCTGCTTCTGGCCGGTGTCAGAACTGGAAGGTGACCAGCAGCATGACCAGTACGCAGGCCTGGCTGAGCGTGGCCCACTTGGGTTCGATGGCGCGGAAGATGTTGAGGGAGTGGTTCTGCTTGTTCATGTCAGTATGTGTTTATCGTTGGTTTGATGATGCGAAAATGGGGTGGGCTCCACGGGGCGGGATGTGGCATCGCGCAAGTGGTGGGTTCCAGCGAGCGCATGGACGCCCGGGTCCCGTACCTCGTCGTGGAGCGATCGCGGCTGGTCCACCGGTTTCCGGCAACGAACGGGCCCCGGCATTCGCCGGGGCCCGTTGTTGAAGGGGCACCATGCTCCACCAAGCGGCCCGGAAGAAGAACGGGCCCGATGCCCTCCTCGGGGGATCTTTCAGGGGGCGATGGCCACCACCAGCAGGATGAGCATCATGGCCTGGCCCAGGGTGATCCACTTGGGTTCGATGGTGCGGAGGTGGCGGGTGTAGGTGCGGGTTTTCATGGTCGTTCGTGTTTTTTGGGTGTTGTTCGGTTCGTGTTGGACAGGGTATCACTGGACGAGGTGGTGCCCCAGTGCGATGATCAGTGCGAGGGCGGCGGCCTTCAGCAGGCCGGGCCAGGTGGGCTGTGTAGATGGTGCGTGCGCCATGGCGATCAGATCAGGGCGAATTGGGCGAGCATCAGGAAGAGGATGAAGATGCCGGCGTGTACAAGGTCGAGCCGGGTGAAGGTGACCTGGGGCCGACGTTGTCTGGCGGAAGGGTATTGGGGGCGCATGGGTGTGGGTGGTTTTGTTGCTCCGACGGGGCGAAACTGGAACCATCGGCCCGCAGCATGAAGCGCCGTCGCGCAACTGGCGTCGCTGGATGAGTGGATGGCGGCCACCGCGTTCAAGGGTAGATTCGCGCGGTGCGTTGCCCGCGTACGATCCTTGCCGCCGCTGCTCTGCCCGGTCTGCTGCTGGCCTGCGGCCCGCGTTCCAGTGGTCCCGCAGCCACATCACAGGGCTGGGCCGCGTGGCGCCACGCGGACAACGCCTATGCTGACCGGTTTCAGGTGTGGCAGCGTGGCGACGACCGGTTCCTGCTCGTCTTCGGCCACGGCGGCCCACAGGACACCGTGGGCCGCTACTGGATCAGCGAGGACGCCACTGCGCCGCCACCGGTCGCCGCCGTTCGTTTTGATCCCCGGCTGAAGGAAGTTGCCACGGGCAGCACCACCCACGTGCCGTACCTCGCCGCCTTGGGCTCATTGAACGCGATCATCGCCTGCGCACATGTCGGCCAGGTGCGCGACACGGCCTTCGCCGGGTGTGTTCGCCAGGGCCGTGTGCGCGAGATCGCCATGGGTGAGGGCCTGGATCGGGAAGCCCTGATCGCCATGCGGCCGCAGGCGCTTTTCGGCTACCCCTTCGGGCGTGGCGACGCGGGCGTCCTGGAGCGCGCGGGTATTCCCGTCATCGAGGTGAGCGAGTACCTCGAAGAGCACCCGCTCGGCCGCGCCGAATGGCTGCGCTTTTTCGGTGTGCTTTTCGGCAGGGAGCGCGAAGCGGACAGCTTGTTCGCCGGGATCCGTCAGCGGTACGAGTCCGTCCGCGTCGAGAACACGGAAGGCGATCGCGCGTCCGTCCTTTTCGGGAGCGTGTGGAACGGCCAGTGGTGGGTGCCGCCCGGCAACAGCTACATGGCACGTCTCATCGCCGATGCGGGCGGGCGCTATGTCTTCGCCGATCGTACCGGCAACGGCAACATCGCGGTGGACATGGAGACGATGATCACCGTGGGCGCGCAAGCCGATACCTGGGGCATGATCGCCAACGTGGACGGTGAGCCTTCCGTGCGCGACTTCACGGGTGGCGATGCGCGCCTCGCGGAATTCAAGGCCGTGAAGGAGGGACGGCTCTTCATGGCCAACGCGGCGAACGAGGACATCTTCGGACAGGCGCTGATCGAACCGGACGAGGTGCTCATGACCCTGCAGGAGAACGTCCACCCGGGCCTTGTCGTGGACCACCCGTCCGGCTACCGGCCGAAGTACTTCGCGGGCATGTACAAAGAGGTCGTTCCCCCGCGGATCCGGATGGAGCGCTTCGTGGTGCCTCAGTAACCGATCCCCAGCTTCGTGTAGAGCTTCGACAACAGCCACGCGGGGCCGATCATCAGGAACTGGACGTCCTTGAGGAAACTCGGCTTCTTGCCTTCGATGTTGTGCCCGATGAACTGTCCGATCCACGCGGCGGTGAAGAGCACGAGGCAGATGGCCCACAGCGGCCACGGCGCGTTCACGTCCAGCCACAGGGCGAGCCACAAGCAGAAGGCGCACCACACGGCCACGCCCACCAGCAGCGGCACCGAGCGCATGCTGTAGAAGAGGAGGCAGAGCAGCACGGCGGCCTTGGCCCATAGATGCCCGCCGATCACCGGCAGCACGGGGGAAGGGATGCTGGCGAAGAAGCCGATGACGGTGAAGAAGATGGTGGGCACGCAGATCCAGTGGATCAGTTCGTTGGTGGCGTTCTGGTGGCTCTCCCCATACTCGTCCAGCCACTGGTGCATGGTGCGGGCGGTGGTCATGGTCGCGGGATGTTCAGGTATCGTTCAGCGAGGATGCGCGCGTGGTGGTCGCTGTGCCCGGCGATGGTCCAACCGATGGCGCGTACGGTGATCCGGTTGTTGTTCGCCGTGCCGCTCCGGTCCAGTGCCTCGCTGGGCAAGCTCCGGAAAAGCGCGAGGGTGGAGGCGCGCACGAGGTCGAGTTCGTCCAACAGGTCCTTCAGCGCGCGGCGATCGGCGTGCGATGCGGGCGTGTACGCGTTCTCATCGAAACCCGGGAGCGCCGTGCCGTCTTTGCGGGCGAAACGCAGCGCGCGGTAGGCGAAGATGCGCTCGGCGTCGATCACGTGCTGCACCACTTCCTTGATGGACCACTTGCCCGGCGCGTAGCGGTGCTCCGCCAGTTCCGTCGTCACCGTGGCCAGCGTGCCGTGCAGGTTCCGTTGTGCGGCGCGCAGGGCGTCGAAGAGGTCAACGCCCATGGCCTCGGCCACGTAGCCATGATAGAATTCCGGAAGATCGGCCAGCGGCGGCCGCGCGAGGGCTTCCATGCGCCCGAAGATAGCTGGAGAAGCGCGCGTACTTGATGGACCGGGGCAAAGGACGCGCGGGGTGGATCTCGTTCACCTGGTCAGGTCCACCACCACCGGTTCCGCGCTTCCGCCGATCTCCTTCAGCATCAGCATCCAGCCCGTGCCCATGCGCCACCAGCCATCGCGGGGGCAGGCGGGGTCGTCCAGGGCGATCACGCCCACGTCCACGCCGGGGCCACAGGCGCGGCGGTACAGTGCGCGCGAGCGCCGGGCATGCACGCCCATCGTCATCACGTCGCACGCGGTAATGCCGTCGGCCCTGGCGCGCACGGCGAAATGATTGGCGTTGGCCCAGCTCCGGCTGTCCGGATGGCCGTACGTGGGCACGGCGATGATCTCCGTGCGCACGCCCAGCTTGCGCAGGCGGGCGGCGCATTTGTGGGCGTACGTTGGCCAGGCCGCTTCCTCCGTTCCATCGGGGTGAATGAAGACTGCGGTGTCCTGCGTCCGATGCACGTTCTCGCCGTTGATGCGCAGGTAACGGATGAAGATGTTGTCGTTGTCCATGCCGGATGATCCCGCATGGATAGAAGCGATCCGCAAGCGACGGGCACGGATCTCCCGATCGGTCAGGAGGTCGGCATGCATGGGTTCAACGTCCGCTGCCAGCACGGTATCCCCGTCCGCGATCAGCAGCACCCGCGCGCCGGGTACGCCGGCCACGTTGACGGCGATGCGTCCCTGCACGGGAGTATCGAAGCGCGCCTCGATCGCCTCGCCCGCTTTCAGGTAATACGCGAAGGGACGCACCGAGCCCGTGGTGTACACGCGCCGGTAGCGCAACGAATCCGTCCATCGCGGTACTTCCTGCAACGGCTGTTGTTCCATCCAGCCCTCCACCACCAGCACGTCGCCACCACTGCGTTCGGTGATGGCCAGGTACGGGTGCGCGGCGGTGAGCATGGCGCCCAGTATCGCCACGGGCCCGGCCACCAGCCAGAGGAGGAACTCGCCGCGTTTCATTCCTCGCCGCCGATCGCGTTCTTCAGCTCCATCAGCTCCGCGCGGGTCTTGCGGTCGCCCGTTACGAGGCATTGCAGGGCCCCGGCCTCGCACGTGCGCAGGGCCTCCTCCGCACGGCCCAGGTCGATGAGCAGCAGGGCGAGCTGGTAATAGCAGGCGATGTACTTCGGGTCGTCGGTCAACAGGTGCTCCAACTGCTCCACGGCCTCCGCCATGGCGCCGGATCGCTTCAATTCCAGTGCGATGGCGTAGCGGATGAAGGCCTCGCCCGGCTCCTCGGCCAGCATCGCGCGCAGTTGATCGAGGCGGGAGCCCATGTGGTGGTTGGTGGTACGTGGGCTCAGAAGAAGCGTATCGTGAGGTCGATCAGCTTCTGCTTGAAACGGTCATAAGGCATCAGCAGCAGTTCCAACGGGCCCGGCATATGCTGGGTGAGCACCGCCCGGGCGTTGGAGAACTCCTCGAAGCCGAAGCGCCCATGCCCCTTGCCGATACCGCTGTTGTTGGATCCACCGAAGGGCAGGTGAGGATTGAAGAAATGGACGGCCGAGTGGTTCACGCAGCTGCCGCCAGCGCGTGTGTTGTCCAGGATGTGGCGGATGTTCTTGCGGCTGCGGCTGTATACATACAGGCCCAGGGGCTTCGCGCTGGCGTTGATCCGCGCGATCACCGCGTCGATGTCCGTGTAGGCGATCACCGGCAGCACGGGGCCGAAGATCTCGTTCGTCATCAGGGCGCTGTTCTCCGGCACGCCCGTCATGAGCGTGGGCGCGATGTAGTTCTGTTCAGCGTCGAAGGTGCCGCCCATGCGCACTTTCCCGCCCGCGGCCACGGCGTCGTCCACATATCCTTTCACGCGCAGGAAGTGGTGGGCGTTGACGATGCGGTTGTACGAAGGCTCGCGCTGCGGGTCGCCGGTGTAGAATTTCTCCACCTGCTCCTGTACCTTGCGGATGAACGCCTCTTCCTGGCTTTTGTGGATGAATACATGGTCCGGGGCGATGCAGATCTGGCCGTTGTTGAAGTACTTGCTCCAGGCGATGCGCCGGGCGGCGAGGTCCAGGTCCGCCGTTCCGTCCACGATGGTGGGGTTCTTGCCGCCCAATTCAAGCGTCACTGATGCCAGGTGCTTCGCGGCGGCGGTCATCACCACCTTGCCGATGGCGGGCGAACCGGTGAAGAAGATGTGGTTGAAGGGTTGTTCCAGCAGCGAGGTGGTCGTTGCCACGCCGCCCTCGACCACGGCCACTTCCTCTTCGGGAAAGACCTCCGACACGATCCGCTTGATCAATGCGGAGGTGTGGGGTGTGAGTTCCGAAGGCTTGGCCACCACGGTGTTACCGGCCGCGATCGCGCTGACCATGGGGCCGAAGGTCAGGTTCACGGGGAAGTTCCATGGCGAGATGATCAGGACGACGCCCTTCGGCTCGTGCTTGATGCGCGAGTTTGACCCCAGGAAGGCCAGCGGCGTGGGCACGCGCTGGTCGCTCATCCAGGCAGACAGATGCCGCTTCGCGTGCTTCAGTTCGCTGGTCACGGCGTAGATCTCCGCCAGGTCCACTTCGGTGGGGTGCTTGCGGTAATCGTCGTAGAGCGCCTCTTTGAGAGAGGGCCGGTAATTCAGGATGGCCTGGTGCAGGGCATTCAACCGGGCCTTGCGTTGGCGAACAGTGGAGTTCGCAATTGGCGCCTGAGCGTTCCGTTGAAGGTTGAAGATCCGTTGGATCTCCGCTGCGGGCGTTTCGGCCACGATGTTCGCTGGGGCCGTGCGTGTGGCGGGCATGATCCGGGTCTCAGTGTTCATGGTCACGGTCGTAGCAGCCATGGCCCTTTGGCCAACCGCAGGCAGTATGGACGATCCGCACAGGCCGGTCAAAGTTCGCGCCGGCGCCGGGAATGCTCGTGGGCACAGGGCCCACATGCCCCTCAAGGTGCCGGGTCCGTTAATCGAAGAATTGGTCCACGAACGCGGTTACCCGGTTCGCGTTGTCCTGATACTGCTCGTAGGTCGCCCAGGCCGCGTGTCCGCCCCCGGGGTAGATGGTGTCGTAATGCCAGAGGTTGTTCGCCTGTAAAGCCGCGCGCAGCGGTGGTACTTGTGTCGTGGGGATGAGCGGGTCCTGATCCCCATAGAAGGAGATCGTTGGCGGCGCTGCCGGAGTTACCCGCGCGGCGGGGCTCACCTCGGTGAACAAGGACTGGTTCCCCGCCTGGTCATAGGCCGCGTTGCCGATGAAGGTCGCGAACAACCCGAGGACCACAGTGTTGCCCAGCAAGGCCGGATCGGAGAAGTCCGTCGGCCCCACCGTATTGATCACGCCTTTCACATAGTGGCCGGGATCGAAGGCGTAGGCATAGAGCATGGACAGGTGCCCGCCCGCCGATCCCCCGTACAGGCAGTATTGTTCGGACACGCCGTACACGGGCCGCTGGATCTCCGCGAGGGCCGCCGAGATGTCCTGGATCTGCTTCGGATAGCCGGGGCTGGCTACGGTACCCAAACGGTAATTGATATTGATGATCGCGTGGTCCGGGTAGTAGGTCTTGAACGAGGCCATGGTGGACGTATAGTCGGCTTTGTCGCCGGCCGCCCAGCCGCCGCCGTGGATCAGTACGAAGACCTTGGTGGAGATGCTGTCCCTGTTCGCGGGCAGGTACACGTCCATCTTCTGCTTCGCATCGTCCCCGTAGGCAATGTTGGACAGGTCGTACGCCTGTGCCGCGTCATAGTGGACGTCGCTGTCAGGGGTCTCTTCCTTCTTGCACGAGGTGATCGCGAGCAGGAGCAGGAAGGCGCACAAGGTCTTTTTCATGGGTCGGGGCCGGTCTGATCTCAGAAGCGCAGCGAGCGCTCTTGGAGTGGAACGGTCCCAGTGCAAGTGTAGTGCCTGTTGGCGCTCGTTTTTCCGGCCGTGCGGTGCCCTCGGCGCACGGGCCACGAGCGGGGCGGCAGCTTCAGGTCCCGCGTAGCGCAGCGGTCACCATGCCTTCTTCATCCCCCGGCGCGATCCATGTCCACGATGTGTCGCGCCGCAGCCAGGTAAGCTGCCGCTTGGCGTAGTTGCGCGTGTGCTGCTGGATGCGCTTTGTGGCCTGTTCCAGCGTCAGCGCGCCATCGAAATGCGCGAAAAGCTCCTTGTAGCCCACGGTGTTCAGCGCGTTCAGGTGGCGGAAGGGCAGGAGGGCGCGCGCCTCGTCCACGAGTCCTTCGGCCATCATGCGGTGTGTACGGGCATCGATGCGGGCGTACAGTTCTCCACGCGGCAGGTCCATGGCGATGCGCACGATGCGGAGGTCGGTGCGTTGCTTCGGGCCGGTTCGCTGGGCGCTGGCCGCATTTCCCGAAACGAGGCATATTTCCAGGGCACGTACCACGCGGTGCGGATTGTTACGGTCGATGCGTGCCCATGTGGCCTCGTCCAGCCCGCGCAATCGCTCAGTCAGCGCGGGCAGACCCTCATGGTCCATCCGTTCCTGCAATTGTTGGCGCACAGCGGG
>Ga0138256_10000840_pt1 | contig 33258 bp, 28 predicted proteins | sample KNB2016incub_MG_FD_105486 | JGI IMG/M metagenome (GOLD analysis project Ga0138256, IMG submission 105486) | Active sludge microbial communities from wastewater in Klosterneuburg, Austria - KNB2014incub_MG | ecosystem: Engineered > WWTP > Activated sludge > Unclassified | place: Austria... | reverse complement strand
TGCGCGTCGTCGCAGGAATCGTCCATCGGCGCAACTCTACGCGTCCGCACACGTGGAGCGTAGCGCTCCCGCCGCGGCGCCCGGCCGGCATCGAGCGGCGTGAAAGTTGCGACGACGCTGCTCACGAATCGCGGGTCGCCAAGCCCGAGCCAGATTTTCGGGCCGACATCCTGGGGACGCGTGGCGGGGATGCGCCGGCGACTGCCGGGACAAGGATACGGTGAAAGTCTTGAATTACTTTACAAAACAATAACTTATATTTCATAAATACACTGGCGGGCAGACGATCGGTCAGCGTTGAACGTGGCAGCGAAAGAAATTGGGTTACGCCTCTTGACACTGAGCTAGTGTTGTAGTTGAATACAACACCAAGGCGAGAGGCGAACTGCATGGTGCAGAGCGCCAAGCCCGTCAAGTTCTAAGGAGATTCAAATGCCTGCCAACGTTGTAAAGACCTTTGCCTGTGCCGCCATCGCTGTTGTTCTGGCCATTGCGGTAAGTTGGACGTTCATCGATTCAACCTCGCTGGTGCGCTGGAATGGCACTAGCACGCATGTCGCAACGGTTGTGGCGAGTGCTCTGGTACGCTAGTCCAGTCGTTGCCCAATACAGGGCACACTGAAATCAGCCAACAGGCCACAGCTGGAGCGCGCATGGATCCGCAATGGGACGACAGCCAGCCGATCTACCGGCAACTGCGCGACCGTGTGGTAGCGATGATCCTCGAGGGCATCCTCAAGGAAGGCGATCCGCTACCCTCGGTCCGCAGTGTCGCGGCCGAGTTTCGTCTCAATCCGCTGACCGTGTTGAAGGGGTACCAACAGTTGGTGGATGAACAGCTGGTGGAAAAGCGGCGCGGTCGTGGCATGTTCGTCACCGATGGCGCAACCCGTGCCCTGATGAAGGATGAGCGGCAGAACTTCCTCGACGTTGACTGGCCGAAAATCTACGCCACTATTCAACGCTTGGGGCTCTCGCCCGATGACCTGTTGAAGCACGGTGCCAGCGCGCCCTCGCAACCGTTCCCGACGCTCGCGTCGCAGGGACCCGGCACGAATCAGGATGCAGACAATGACAACCGTGGTTGAAGCGCGCGGTCTCACCAAGAATTATGGCAGCACGCATGCGCTGCAAGGCGTCGACCTGACGGTCGAAGCCGGCCGGATCGTCGGCCTCATCGGGCCCAACGGTTCCGGCAAGACATCCGCCATCAAGGCGATCCTCGGGCTCACTGCGTTCGAGGGCGACCTCCGGGTGTTAGGACTCGATCCGCGCCGCGAGCGCGACGCACTCATGCAGAACGTATCGTTCATCGCGGACGTGGCGGTGTTGCCGCGCTGGATCAAGGTGTCCCAGACACTCGACTTCGTGGCTGGCGTGCATCCACGCTTCGAGCGGGCTCGCGCCGAGGAATTCCTGCGCAAGACCGACATCGGCATGAGCAAACGCGTGGGCACGCTCTCCAAAGGGATGGTGACGCAGCTGCACCTGGCCCTGATCCTCGCGATCGACGCCAAACTGCTCGTGCTCGACGAGCCAACCCTCGGGCTCGATCTGCTGTTCCGTCGCTCGTTTTACGACACGCTCTTGAATGACTACTTCGATAAAGACCGCACCATTCTCGTGACGACTCATCAGGTCGAAGAGGTCGAGCATCTGTTGACCGATGTGGCGTTCATTCAGCACGGCAAGATCGTGCTGTCGCAATCGGTTGAATCGCTGGGCGAGCGCTTCGTGCAGCTCGTGCCAACCCCCGAAAACCTGCCGCGCGCTCGTGCGCTCGGACCCTTCTATGAACGCGAGGTATTCGGCCGCACCGCCATGATGTTCGAGAACCGCACTGCAAGCGAACTGGCGCAGCTCGGCGAGACCCGTACGCCCAGTATCACCGATCTGTTCGTCGCCCGGATGCAGCCACCAGGTGCCTGGGTATCCCCGGCTGCGGAGGTGGCGGCATGAACAGCCTGATCACGCTCGTGCGACGCGAGTTCTGGGAGCATCGTGCGCTGTGGTTGGTACCGCTGATCGTTGCCGCTGCCGCCATTCTGCTTACCGCGATCGGCGGTAGCATTTCGACTCGCGGCGTAGTCCATATGTCCATAGATGTCGATGGTACCGACCAGCCGGTCCAGCAGCTCGATGCTGAACGACGGGCCGGACTCCAGACCTACATGAATTTGTCGCCACAGAAAAAGCAGACGCTGTACCTCATAACATTGCTGGCGTTCGTCGGCCTCGAGATGCTCGCGATCGGAATTGTCGTGTTCTTCTATCTACTCGATTCGCTCTACAGCGAGCGCAAGGACCGCAGTATCCTCTTCTGGAAGTCGATGCCGATATCAGACACGTCCACCGTGCTCGCAAAATTGCTCGTCGGGCTCGTGCTTGCACCGTTGATCGCATTGTTGTTGGGGACGGTCACGCAGTTGGCATTCAGCGGGATCGCGGCCCTGAAGTTCAGCAGCCTGACGCCTGGCAACTTCCCGCCGATCTGGGACGCGGCTGTCTGGTTGAAGGCGCAGGGCTTGATGCTCGTGACATTCGTTGTGGCCGTGCTGTGGTACTCACCCATCGCCAGCTATTTGTTGCTGGTTTCCGCATGGGCGCGTCGCAATGTGTTCCTGTGGGCAGTACTGCCGCCCGTCATTCTCGCGTTCGGCGAGCGAGCGCTATTCGGCAGCTCGTACATCAGTGCGTTCATCGGTCGCCGCTTTATGGACGTGTGGGGGATGTTCAGCTTCGAGGCCTCGTTGGGCGCCGGTAAAGGCGACGCCGCCGCTGCTGCGGTACTGCCGCTCGATCGAGCGCTGCAAGGGATCAATACGACGGGATTTCTGCTCAGCCCAAGCTTGTGGCTCGGGCTTGCTGCGGCGGCGCTACTGCTATTCGGTGCAATTCGAATCCGCCGCTATCGCGACGACACCTGAGCGTCCGCCGCAAGCTCGGTTGATCGATCGCGTTTGCGTTATGCGAGCACTCTGGCGACACTGACGGGCGGCGCCGTGCCGCTCGTTTGTTGTGCGGAGGTCTTGTGATCAGATTCAACGTCCTGCTCGGCGCGGCGTCGCTGGCACTTCTCTTGTCAGTGACTGCCGGCGCCGGCGAAACATTCAAGTTTGATCCGTCGAAATACTCGCAAAAGCCGACCGGTTGCGATGTCCTGGCCTCGCACCCGGACGATCCGTTTCATGTTTTGCCGGGGCTCGAGAAGCCGCAGATGGATCTGCCGGCCGCGATCGCGGCCTGCGAGGTTGCGGTCGCACGCGATCCCGCGAATCCCCGACTACAGTATGAACTCGGCCGCGTCTATGGCTATTCGGGGCAGGGAGAGAAGGCGGGCGAGCATCGCGAAGCTGCCGTCGCCGCCGACTATCCGCAGGCGTTGTTCGTCATCGGCTATCTGCATCTCGAGGGACTGAACAAGGCAACGAAAGATGTTTGCCGTGCCGCTCAGCTCATTCATCGATCGGCGCAATTTGGCCGTATCGCTGGGCAGCTCGGCTACCCGATGTGGTATATGGAAGGGCGGTTCAAGGGCTGCGATACGCCGCAGGACAAGGCGGAGATGCTGGAATTCCTGGATGCAGCCGCCAAGAGCAGCGACTTCTATCAGCAGTCGTTAGCCAAGCTGCTGAAGCGGGATCTCATGGTCTATAAGCCTCCGAAGAAGTGAACGCGCCACGACGTCATATTTGTTAGGCACCTAGCCTCGACGCGGCGCGCGACCAGCGCGCCGCGTCGAGCGTGACGCTGCGGGCGAGCGTGACGCCCATACGGCTTCACCGCGACCGCCGCGATTGCATCAGCAGCACCGGAATGCGATCTTAGGGCACAAGATGTATACCCAGATCGAGCGCACGTCGACCGGACTCGAGTTGACGCTCAGCGGCGCGTGGCTCGCCGCCAATCTTCCCGCCATCGACGCGGAATTGAGCGCCATCGACTGGCGCGGGGCGGGCGCACTGGGAGTGTCCACCAGCAACGCGGCATTGCTCGATCTATCGGGAGCGTGGCGCCTGCGCAAGCTCTTGCGGCAGGTGCAGGCGGCTGGCCGGCAAGTCGAATGGCGCACGCCAGAGCCGGAGTTGTTACACCTGGTCGAGAAGACCCTCGATCAGGGTGGGCCTCCTGTGCCACCGCAGTCGTCGGAATCTGAATTTCAGCCGATCTCGGCGCTCGGTCAGCAAGTCATGGTGCGCGTGGAAAACGCGAAGTCGGGCCTCGATTTCATCGGCCGGGTAGCCGCGATGAGCACTACCGTACTCACGAGTTTCCGCCGTTTGCGGCCCATCTCGATCGCGCGCCATGTGTATGACACCGGTATCACGGCGGTACCGATCGTTTCACTGATCGCATTTCTCATCACCATCATCATCGCGTATATCGCGGCGGAAGAGTTGCGGCAGTTCGGCGCCGAGATATACGTCGTCGACACAGTGACGATCGGCGTGCTGCGCGAGTTGGGAGTACTGCTCACGGCGATCATCGTTGCGGGTCGCTCCGGTAGCGCGTTTGCCGCTGAGATTGGCGCCATGAAGCTCAATGAGGAAGCGGATGCCTTGCGTGCGAGTGGTGTAAACCCGATCGAGGTGTTAGTGCTGCCGCGCGTGGCTGGCCTCGTCATTGCCTTGCCGCTGCTGACAGTGATAGCTGATGCGATCGGGCTGACTGGCGGCGCGGTACTGTGCCGACTCCTGCTCGATATGCCGCTGGTGCAGTATCTGACCGAAATGAAATCCGCTATTGGCCCGACAACCTTCTGGGTTGGCATCATCAAAGCACCGGTGTTCGCGCTTCTGATCGCACTATCAGCCAGCTATCGCGGTTTGCAGGTGCGTGATTCATCGCGAGAATTAGGGCGGCTCACGACCGTCGCGGTCGTGCAGTCGATCTTTCTCGTGATTTTCGCCGATGCGATTTTCGCCGTTGCGTTCTGGCAGCTTGATATCTGAGCGATGAGTACGGCGTCGACACCAGCGATCGAAGTGCGGGGGCTGGTGAATCGCTTCGGCCGGCAGGTTGTGCACGACGGACTAGACATGACGGTCGAGACCGGCGAGGTCTTTGGCATCGTGGGCGGTTCGGGCTCGGGCAAGTCCGTGTTGTTGCGGACTATCCTGGGCCTGCATCAACCGCAAGCGGGTGAGGTGCGTCTCGAGGGACGCAAGTTGACCGGCTTGTCTGAGAAGGAGCTGCACGGCTACAAAGCGCGCTACGGAGTCACTTTCCAACAGGGCGCCTTGTTCAGCTCGCTCACCGTGATCCAAAACGTGCAGTTGCCGATGCTGGAACACTTGTCGCTCGATACCGCGACACGCGATGCGCTGGCGCTACTGAAGATCCGCCTCGTCGGACTCGCGGAAGCAGACGCACACAAATACCCGTCGCAGCTCTCCGGTGGCATGGTCAAGCGTGCCGCGCTGGCGCGCGCCCTGGCGCTCGATCCGCCGCTGCTGTTTCTCGATGAGCCGACGTCCGGTCTCGACCCGATCAGCGCCGCAGCTTTCGATTCCCTGTTGATGGATCTGCAGCGCCAACTCAAACTCACGGTTGTCATGATCACCCACGACCTCGACACCATCTTCAGAACCTGCAATCGTGTCGGCGTGATAGTCGATCGCAAAATGGTCACCGACACACTGGCAGGTATCACCGAGTACCCGCATCCGTGGCTTCAGGCCTATTTCCATGGCGAGCGCGCCGAGCGCTCCGGAGCTCAACGTGGAGCGTGAAGGTAATTACGCCGCCGTCGGCGCGTTCGTGCTTCTGGTGATAGCGCTGGCGAGCTTTTTTGTCTACTGGTATGCGGGTGGCCGTGACCGCCGCGACAACGTTCGCTACGAGATCTACTTTGGCGGCAGCGTGAGCGGTCTCAACCGCGGCAGCGCGGTACGCTATCTTGGTGTCGATGTGGGCCGCGTGGCTGACTTGCGGATCGATCATCGGGCGCCGGATCGTGTGCAGGTGATCGCTGACATTGACGAGTCGGCACCGATTTCCGACACGACCGTCGCGGAGCTCTCGCTACAGGGCGTCACCGGGCTGCTATACATCGATTTGTTGGCGGACCGCGGCAACAAGACCCTGATGGAGCCGGTACCGAGCGACGTGTATCCGGTGATTCGATCGGTGCGGTCCAACCTCGATTTGTTCCTCGCCAGCCTGCCCGAATTGGTCGGCCGTGCGTCCAGTACCATCGACCGGCTCAACGCCATCATGTCGGACAAGAACATCGCGTCGATCACGACGACGCTCACTGGTCTCGAAACTACGGCCAGTGCGCTACCTGAAACGACCCACCAGCTGGGTGCCCTGATGACCGATCTGCGCGCCACCAGCGCGGAGATTCGTGCAGCCGCGATCAGCGTTCGTACTCTGGGCGAGGATGCAGGACCGGACCTTGCGGCCGCTGCCGAACGGGTGCGTGTGGTGGCGGACAACCTCGCTAACACGACGACCAAACTCGATGCGATGATCGCCGAGAACCGCACCGATATTCGATCGCTGCTGCGCGCCGGGCTGCCAGAGTTCGAGCGCTTGCTCAGCGACAGCCGCAAAGCCGCGAACGAGTTTCGCGAGCTGTCGCAGAGCCTGAAGAATGAACCCTCACAGATTCTGTTCCAGCCGCGGTCACGCGGGGTGGAGATTCCCCGATGAGCTTGCCACTGTCGAATCGAGCCTTTTTTGTCCGGGCCTTGCTGTTGAGTGTCGTTACGCTGAGTGGTTGCGCTTCGGTGCTGACGAGTAACGAGCAGCCGGTACAGACCTATGTGTTGCGTGCACCGCTGCCGGTAACGGACGTCGCTCGGCAAAGCGACGCTACGGCCGCAAGCACCGGGCCGCGGGCGGTGCTTCAGGTCCGTCGGCCCGAGGCTAGCACCGGTCTTGATACCGACCGCATCGCGGTCGTGCGCGCCGACCGGCGCTTCGACACCTATGCGGCGAGCCGTTGGACCGATCCCGCCCCCGACATGCTTGAGTCGTTAGTGGTCGAAAGCCTGGGCAGCGCCGGGCAATTCCGCGCCGTCTTTGGCGACGCGGGCAGTTTCGCACCGGATTACACCTTGAATCTCGTCTTGCGGCGCTTCGAGTCCCAGTATGGCGCGGACGGTGGTGCGCCGACAGTTGTCGTGACGCTCGATGCGGCTCTGGGGCGCCGTAACGATCGTGCGTTGCTGAACGTGTTCACCGTGCAAGCAACGCAACGTGCAACCGCAGATCGCATGACGGCGGTGGTTGCGGCATTTGAGTCAGCTACCCAGGATGTCCTCGCGCAGCTGAGCACCCGTCTTGGCGCCGCACTTCAGAACGTCGACACGCCCGATCCTTCCATCAGTCGATAGAGCCAGTAGCTCGACTGCGCAGGATCGGCCCAGGTCGGGTAATCCGCGGTGTACTCCGAGTCAGGGGCATCCCGATTCGACCAAAGTCGATCGAAATAGCCGGTGACGTGTTCGGCCAATGGCGCTCTCGTTGGCACTTCTATGGCGACGTTCGCTTCAAGATTGAAGTTGTTGAGATTGCGCCGCGTGAAATTGGCCGATCCCAAGGTGAACCACAGCGATGCCGCGTGCTTGATGACTAACAATTTGACATGAAACTGCTCGCCGTGCGTGCGATACCAGCGGATCTTGATCGCCCCGTCGCTCGCGGCAACCAGCTCGCTGGCAACCGGCCGATTGGGAATGCCCGACTTGGTGCGGCCGAACGCATCCTTGTTGGGGTCGAGAATGACACGTATCTCGACCCCCCGCGCCGCGGCCTGCAGTAGCGCCTCGATGATTGCGCGATCGGCCAGATAGAACATCGCGACGTCGATCGAATCGTGCGCCTCGGTCGCCGCTAGCCGCTGCAGCACGGCTGCTTTGATCGCCCCTTCAGTCAGTGCCTGCGCGGTCGCGTAAATCGGGGCCGCAGGCGTGATGCTGGGCAAGGCACCGAGCGGTTCGGGTGGTTGGCGGTCGTCGGCCGCCTCGTAGGGGCGCAAATTGCCGCGCCAGCCGGAGAACCGGGCGATTTCGATCTCGCTCTGGAGCAATGGTCGTAGCGCATCGCCGCTCAGTTGTATTGCGACATTGGAGTGTGCGCTGCTCGCATCATGCGGGTTGGCTGAGGTGACGATCCCGACCAACTTGCCTGCGCCGTCGTCACCGATCACGAGCTTTCGGTGGTTAGCCTTGAAATTCAGGAGCCGCGCCCAAGCGCGGAACGTGACGCGCGACGGGCCGCCTTCGAGCGGATTGGGCAGCCAACCAGGGCCACTGCCGTCACCTGCCCACCAATCTATTACGGTGCGCCAGAATCCCGAGTAGAGGGGGTTGGAGTCTCGCAACCGATCGAGGTCCGTCAGGATCACGTCGATACCGGCAGCGCGCAGCGCGCGCAGATCGGCGGATGGATCGCCACCGTAGACATCGTTGATCGGATCCGTCACTAACAACACGCGCAGAGCGGGGACGGCCTCCTTGCGTGCGATGAGCGCATCGCGCAACTGGCTCGAGAGAGGCCGATAGACTTGCCCGGGCGCCAGCGCACCGCTTTGATGGTTGAACAGAAAGAAATCGAGTACCAGAAAGTCGTTCGCGTTACCGATGATCTTTAACACGTGATCGAAGATCTGCTGCTCAACGAGCGGTCGGCCGTAAGCATCGGCGTGTGTCAGGTCCGTCAGAAATCGAATGTCATCAGCGGGCAGCGTCGTGACCTGACCGGTTACGTCGACGCCGCGCGGCAGAGCGTTCAAACTATGCCGCGCACCGTTGATCGCGCAAATGCCGATGAAGAGCAGCAGCGCGACGGAAAACGAGATACGCCAGCGGCCGCGGCTGCGAGGCGGCGTCAGGGAAGCTTGCTCGTGATCAGAATCGTTCGCTTGGGCCTCGTGCCGCATTCCTTGCATTCTATAGTTGGGCAAGCACCCGCGCGGTCTCGGTGTACGATCCACTCACGTATAGAATTTGTACAGGATATTGCGGAAAGTACCTAATCATAACCTTGACGCGAAGTGTGTACAATCGCTGTGTCAACCGTCCAATCGGACGAGCGACCCCCCGTTCGGGCGGAGCTTAAAGCTCCGCCCTTTTTTATGGGCGGCGCCATTTGCGAGCGCACTCCGGCTAACTAACCCCGTTCGGTGCCGCGGTCCGTTCAGTGGGACAGCGGCGCATCTTGCGACCGAACGGGAGATGACATATGCAAGAGCTAATTCGGTGCACGAAACTACGGTCAATCGCCGGGCACGTTGCGAGTGGCTGTGTGATGCTCGCCGCGCTGTGCATGCTGACCAGCACCGCACACGCCAGTGTCCTGGTCGATATCGTCGCCGCAAACGGCACGCCACTGCGACAATTTGCCGTGGGCGATCACGATTCGGCGAGTCGCAGCTATCTGGAAGCTGAGCGGGGTCAGCGCTATAGAATCCGACTTCGCAATACGACTGCTGAGCGTATTGGTGTGGTCGTGGCGGTTGACGGGCGAAATATCATCTCAGGCGCACGTTCCGAGCTCACCGCAAACGAGCCGATGTACGTGCTGGGCCCCTGGGAGAGCGCTGACTACTCTGGTTGGCGCACAGATCTCGAGTCAGTAAATGAGTTCTATTTCACGGACTGGGCGGACTCCTACTCAGAAGCATTCGGTGATCGCTCGGCGCGCGGCGTGATCGCGGTGGCGGCGTATCGGGAACAGCGTGTCGTATTGCAGGAGTTGCGCGACCGCAGATCACGAGCGGCCGACGAAGTGGGCCAGTCGGTCGAACGCTCTGCTCGTGCCGCACCTTCGGCGTCGGCCGACGCGGCGACCGGCGCCGCCGAATCTGAGCCGGGTACCGGCTATGGCGATCGGCGTGTCGAGGGTGCCGTCCGCGTCAAGTTTCGCGCTGCACCGCACGAGGCTGCTCGCGTGCTGATCAAATACGAATGGCGCGAGACGCTCTGTCGTCGCGGCATCCTCGATTGCGAGCCCGCTAACAGGCTGTGGAAAGACTCACAGCTGGGGTTCGCTCCCGCCCCGCCGCGGCGCTGAACCAGATGCGCCGGGCGAGACTAGGAAATCTTCTGCGACATGCCAGCGATGCGCAGCTCGTTAGTGAGATGCCCGAATGCCGGGCCGCTCAAACGTTGGCGCTCGAGGAGGAGTCGCAGCTCCTCGAGTGTACAGGGCTCGCCGAACAGGCGGCCTTGTCCAAACGGACAGTGGTGGGCGCGCAAGAAGGAGAGATGCGTGGTCGACTCGATTCCCTCTGCCACCACGTCCATGCCGAGGCTGCGACCCATGTCGATGATCGTGCGCACGATCGTGGCGTCGCTTTCGTCGTCGCCCACATCGCGCACAAACGATTGGTCGACCTTGAGCGTACCGATCGGGAACTGCTGCAATGCGGAGAGCGACGAGTAACCAGTTCCAAAATCGTCGATCGAGAGATGCAGACCCATCGCGTACAGCTCATCGAGCAGCCGCACGGTCCGCTTGGCATCGGCCATCAATGTGGTTTCGGTAATCTCGAGTTCGAAATTCGACGGCGCAACGCCATGCTTGCGAAAGACGGAGCGGAATCGCAGGATGAAACTGGCCTGGCGCAACTGCTTGAGCGACAGGTTGAGCGAGATGCGGCCAGGTGTTTCCACCGACGCTTGCAACTCGCGATAGTCCATGCAGACGCGATTCAGGACCCACTCGCCGACTTCAAGGATGAGATTCGTTTCTTCTGCCAGCGGAATGAACTGCCCGGGCGGAATGTCCCCATGACCCGGCAAGCGCCAGCGTAGTAGTGCCTCCGCTCCAACGATGCGCCCGTCGCGAAGATCCACCTTCGGTTGGTAGCGCACCAGAAACTCATCACGCTCGAGTGCGCGCCGCAACTTGCTCTTCAGCATCAAGCGCTCGACTGCTGCTGCGTTCATCTCCGGTGAGTAGAACGAGAACGAGTTGCCGCCATTCTGTTTGGCGTGATACATCGCCGCATCGGCATTGCGGATGATGTCGATCACGTTGGTAGCATCGCGCGGGCACAGCGCGATGCCAACGCTGCCGGTTAGATAGACTTCCTGATTCGAGACCTGGAACGCACGGCTGATATCGGCGAGCAGTTTGCGTGCGAACTGCGCGACCGTGCCGCGGTTATCCTCGTCGACCGGGAGGTTCTCGATGAACAACGCGAACTCATCGCCCGCAAGGCGGCCCGTAACGGTGTCCTTGGGCACCGTCTGCCCGAGTCGCTCAGCCAGAATCTCGAGCGCACGATCGCCCGCCGAGTGACCGAAGGTGTCGTTGATCTCCTTGAACCGATCCATGTCGATATACAGGAGCGCCAGCGCCTGCTTGCTGCGCAGGGCGCGCGCGATCGCCTGCTGCAGCAGGTGCTGAAACTGCATGCGGTTCGGAACTTTGGTGAGCGCGTCGTAACGTGCGAGATAACGGATACGCCGTTCCGCGCGCTTGCGATCCGTGATGTTGCGAGCGACGAAGATCGTACCCTGATACTGCGGGTCGTCCGATGAAATCGCCGAGCCCGACAGCAGCACCGGGATCGACTGTCCCTGCCGTGTGTGTACCACGGTCTCGCGTGTTTCCTGTGCGGCTTGCAGCAAGTCGAAATCTGCACGCTGGTCCTCGGCAAGAATTGACGCGATGGAGCGACCAACGAGTTCTTCCTCGCCGAAGCTCATCAGTTTGCAGGCTGCATGGTTCGCCATCCGGATAACGCCGTCGGGCGAGGTGACGAACACCGCATCGGTCATGCTGCTGAGTACGTGCGTGATGTAGTTCTTGCTGACCGTATTCTGGCGAAGTTTGTGCCGCATGCGCTCGAGCGCCGCTTGCAGATCGCCGATTTCGTCGCGCCGACCGACATCGAGCGGACGCGAGTAGTCACCCTGCGTAATGCGCTCGGCGCCCTTTACCAGCTGCGCCAGTGGCTGCAGCAGCCGACGTCCCGCCCACCAAGCAAGCGCCAGTCCCGCAATCAATGCGATGGCGCCTAGCGCGCCCGCCGCGATCAGTCCTTTGACGAGTTGATCACGACGCATACTCGCGAGGCGCAGTTCAACGCGCGCACTGCCATCGGTCGCTTGTGCTGCGCGTACGGTCACTGCGACTTCACCGACACTGTGCGAGGCGCCACCCAGCGCGCCAGCAGTGGCGCGGATCTGGCGTAGTGCCGAACGGGTTAGCTGATCGTTTGGCGTGTCGCTGCGTTTGAAACTGAACAGTTCTTCGCCGGAAAGGGTGTGCACGCTCAAATTGACAATCGTCGCGTCGGTTGCGAATTGGTTGCCAACGCGCTCGATGGCCGCTCGATCGAGGGTCAACGTTGGAACCGCGACCGCCGTTGCGAGCTCTTCGGCGACCGCTGCCGCGCGCAACCGCAGTTCCTCGCCGACCCGCTGGTTGGTCGTGTCCTCGAGAATGCGGTGAATGCCTTGGTAGGTGGACCAGTTCTGATACGCAACGATACTGGCGACCGCAGCGAGGCCCAGCAGCGCACAAACGGCCGCTACCACGACATACTTGGTTCTGAGGCTGATGCCCACGGTGCGTACAGCGCCCCCGGTCTGGTCCGTCGCGAAATCTCCTGTCATCTTAACTGCCGATTTGCACTAGCGGCTATGCTTATGCCGTTCTATAAGGCGCTTGTGTCGGCTCGATGCGACAATGTCTCAGGCCGGATGCATTAAGCATCCCTCGAATGTGGGCTATGAATTTGGAAATCATCCCGATTGACGTATTTTCGGACCTGGTTTGTCCCTGGTGCTACGTTGGCAAACGACGGCTCGAAGCGGCGCTCGCTGAACGCCCCGCGTTGCGGTTTGTCGTTCGCTGGCTACCGTTTGAACTCAATCCTGAGCTACCTGCCGAGGGCATGCCGCGGGCCGAGTATCTGCGCATGCGTTTCGGGGACGCAAACCGTTTCGCGGCGGTGCAGGTACAGCTTGTCGAGCTCGGCCGTGGTCTCGATATCGATTTTCGATTCAGCGACGCCGCGTGGCTGCCTAACACCCGGCGCGCCCATGCATTGTTGCAACGTGTCGGCAGCACGGGCTCGCCGTCTGCACCGGAACGGCAGGGTCGACTGCAGGAGCGATTGATGGCGGGCCACTTCAGCGCTGGAGAGAACCTGAGCGATCCCGAATTGCTGGTGAGGGCCGCTGTCGAAGTGGGCTGCGACGAGGATATGGCGCACGCCGCCCTGGTGGACGAGACCGTTCTGGAGCAGGTCGTGAGTCTCGAGCACGCGGCGCAGAAGGCCGGCATCAGCGGTGTGCCGACCTTCATCTTCGCCGGGCGCTATGCCTTCTCCGGCGCGCAGGAACCGGCGGCATTTCTCGAAGTCTTTGACCAGCTGCGCACTGATGGGGGCGGCCAGAGCACGAGCGCATGATGCGGCCCTTCGATGAACTCGAGCTTACCGGTCGTGCGTGCACGCACTTGCTGGAACTGTCCGAGCCCCGCTGTCGACTGCATGTCGATGTGGTAGCGCCGTTTCTCGCACTGCGTGCGGCGGCGAGCGCGGCAGGCATCGATCTCGTGCCCGTGTCCAGTTTTCGCGATTTCGATCGGCAGCTTGCGATCTGGAATGGTAAGTTTCGCGGCGAGCGAGCGTTACTGGCGTCCGACGGTGCGCGACTCGACGCAGTCACGCTCGATTGCGACGCGCGGATCGCCGCGATACTCGCATGGTCGGCCTTGCCCGGCGCCAGTCGGCATCACTGGGGCACCGATTTCGATGTGATCGATGCTGCGGCGACACCGACCGACTACCAACCGCAGCTTGTTCCGGCCGAGTTCGCGCCGGGTGGCGTTTACGCGGCGCTTGCGAGGTGGCTCGATACGAGTAGCAGCGCCTTCGGCTTCTTTCGTCCCTACGTGACGCCGCGAGGTGGCGTGCAGCCCGAACCGTGGCATCTCTCGTACGCGCCGCTCGCCGAGCAGGCACGACGGCAGTTCACACCGGCGATGCTGGCGAGCGCGTTGCACAACAGTGAGCTGGACGGTCGTGAGCAGGTGCTCACGCAACTGGACGCTTTGTTTGACCGCTATGTGGCGCGGATCGATCCACCGGACAGCTGTGCGCTGCTCAGCCCCACGCTTTCCTGACAGCACCGACCATCAGTGCGCGGGTATTGGCCATCGGGTCGTCTATCGCCGCGAACACGGGCGGTTGACGCCGCAATAGGCGCCAGTTTTCGCTGCGTAAGACCTGCCGCAGGTATTCGACATTGCGATCGATCGCCTCGATATACGGATTGCGGCCGTCGAACAGAATTTCCAGGTAGCGGTACGCGTGATCGAAAGCGATCTCCAGCCGCTTGGCGCGCATTTCAGCCATGAACTGCGGCGTCTGGCGCAACAGATCGAGGCCAGACGCGTACTTCACCTGTACCGCGCCATTCGCCGCAATCGGCAACGCCACGCCGCCTAGTACGAATTCTGCGTACAGGCGGTCGCGACATTTTTCGAGGTAACAACGATCGGCCATTTGTGCGAGCAGGTCGCCCGTTCCTACCAGGTGGCCGATGCGATGGTCGCGAGGATCGGGCGCGCAGATCTGCGCGAACGAACGCTCATAGCCGGTGTAATGGATGATTTCGGTCGCAACGGCCGTCCAAGACGACAGACCTACTTTTGGTAGGTAGTCCTCGAGGAACGCTGCGCCGCGCGAGACGTGCACACTCGTGAACTCGGCGCCATTGGCCCGCTCGCGTTCGGCTGATTTGCGCAGGTAGCCAACGTCGTGAAATAGCGCAATGATGATGCCGACCATCGCGCGCTCCGCACCGAAACGCTTGGCCGGGTCCGCCTGCAGTTCGTAGCCGCAGATCAGCCGCGCCGTGGCGAGCGTGATGTCGAGTGTGTGCTGCTGGTCGTGGTAGACCGTGTCGACGCCGAAATAGCCGGGCATCCGTCCGGTGAACATCCGGTCGAAGTCGTCGAACGCCTGCGTGAATAGTGGAAATGACTGCCCGGGCCAGACGCTGGCGAACAACTCCTCAATCGCGTGTCGCACCGCGAGTGCCGAACTGACTTGCACTGTGCCGGTGACGTCGTGGTCGCTACGCCGCTGCTGCATCGGGGGTACAGGTGACTAGGATGGACGAGTCTAGGCAGCGCAACGGCCAAAAACCAGCAAAGCTGCGCGATCTGCAGACAGGCCGTGACGTGCGTCACGTTTGCGCGCGGATCGTCAGTCGAAGTGCGCGATCACCGGAGCGTGATCGGAGGGCCGATCGGCGCGCCGCGGCTCCAGGTCGATGACGCACGAACGGCAGCGCGCGGCTAACTGTATGCTTGCGAGGATCAGATCGATTCGCAACCCATGATTGCGACGGAACGCGGCTTGCCTATAGTCCCACCAGCTGAAGCGCTGCGCCGGTTGCTCAAAGCGCCGGAACACGTCGGTGAATCCTGCTGCCAGCAGCTCCTGCAAGGCGGCGCGCTCGGGCGGGCTGACGAGATTCCGTCCCTCCCAGGCAGCCGGATCGTGCACATCGGCATCCGCTGGCGCAATGTTGAAGTCCCCGAGCACAACGATTGATGGGTGCTGTTTGATCTCCTCCACGAGCCAGTCTCTGAGAGCTGCCAGCCAGCGCAGCTTGTACTGGAACTTCTCGGAGTCCACGGCTTGCCCGTTCGGTACATAGACATTGATGACGCGATTCGCGCCGATCGTAGCTGCCAGCACGCGGCGCTGCGGATCATCAAGACCCGGTATGTCCGTAATTACGTCGGCCGGCGCCGTGCGCGTCAGCAGCGCCGTGCCGTTGTAGGTTTTCTGGCCGCTCGAGATCGACTGATAGCCCAACTTCGCGATCTCCGCGTGTGGGAAATCGGCGTCGGGTAGTTTGGTTTCCTGCAGCGCGACAATATCGACGGGCGTACCCGCCAACCAGTCGGCAAGATGCGGCAAACGGACGCGCAGTGAGTTCACGTTCCAGGTTGCGATCGAGAAGCTCATGGTGCGAGCCCGAGCTGCTTCAGTAGTGGTTCGATCGCGGGCGCGCGGCCGCGAAATTCGACGAACGCATCGAGCGCCTCACGACTCCCGCCGCTCGCGAGGATGGCGTCCACGAATCGCCGGGCTACCGTCTGATCGAAACAGCCGCAGTCTTCAAAGGCCGAAAACGCGTCCGCGGCGAGCACTTCGGCCCACTTATAGCTGTAATAGCCGGCCGCGTAGCCCCCGGCGAACACATGCCCGAAGTTGTGTGCAAAACGATTCCAGTCCGGCGGTTGAACAACCGCTACCTCGCGCCTTACCTCGGCCAATAAGTCCAATACCCGCGCGCCGGCCGCCGGCGCATATTCGGCGTGCAGGCGGAAATCGAACAGCGCGAATTCGAGTTGACGCATGGTGGCGAGCCCGGCGTGAAATACGCGCGTTGCCAGCAGCTTGTCACGCGTGTCATTTGGCAGCGGCTCGCCGCTTTCGATGTGCTGGCTCATCGCCGTCAGCACGTCCGGGTGCCAGGCGAAGTTCTCCATGAACTGGCTCGGTAGTTCCACTGCATCCCACGACACGCCGTTGATACCCGCGATGCTGGGGTAGGTAACACGCGTCAGCAGATGATGCAGGCCGTGGCCGAATTCGTGAAACAGCGTGACAACGTCATCGTGGGTCAAGAGCGCGGGCTGGTTGGCCAATGGTGGGAGGAAGTTGCAGACTAGATAGGCGACCGGCACCGTGATTTGGCCGTTCAGCGAGTGTCGGCCGACACAATCGTCCATCCAGGCGCCGGATCGCTTGTTAGTGCGGGCATACGGGTCGAGATAGAAGCTGCCGATGATGGAATCATCCCTGTGGATATCGAAAAAGCGCACGTCCGGGTGCCAAGCCGACACAGCCTTGCGCTCGATGATCACGATGCCGAACAAGCGCCGCGCGACGGCAAACAAGCCGTCGAGGACGCGCGGTAGCTGAAAATAGGGACGCAGCGCCTCCTGGGAAATCGCATAACGTTGGCGCTGAAGTTGTTCGGCGTAGTAGCCGATATCCCACGCCTCGAGTTTGCGCCCCGCAAAAGCCTCGAGTTCGGCCAGTTCGTGCTCGGCAAACTGACGTGCGGAATTCGCCATAGCCTGCAGAAAATCGAGCACCTCGTGCGGCGTCTTGGCCATGCGGGTGGCAAGCGCATATTCGGCGTAGTTAGCGTAGCCGACCAGTGTCGCGAGCTCGTGCCGCAGTGCCACGATCTGCTGCATCAGAGGCGTGTTGTCATATTTGCCGGCCGTCGGCCCGCGATCGGAGGCGCGCGTGCTCCACGCCTCGTAGAAATCATGCCGCAGCGTCTGGGACGCGGCGTCCGACATCACCGCGACAAACGTCGGCTGCTGCAGCGCGAGTACCCAACCGCTCAGGCCGCGCTCGCTGGCGAGCGCGCGCGCCTGCTCGATCACGGCGGCGGGCAGCCCGTCGAGCTCGCGCGGATCAGTTACCGTTCTACTCCAAGCATTGGTGGAATCGAGAACGTTTTCGTCGAACTTGGACTGCAGCTGTGACAGCTGCATCGATACGGTCTTGAAACGCGCCTTGCGGTCTGCCGGCAGGCCGACGCCCGCCAGGCGAAAATTACGCAATTGATGCTCGAGTACTTGCCGTTGGTCGCGATCGAGTTTCGAGCCCTCGTGTGCTGCGATCTCTCGGTAGGCGCGGTACAGTGCTTCGCTCTGACCAAGCTCGGTGTAGTAGTTAGTCAAGAGCGGCAGACAGGTATTGTAACTGGCACGCAGGGCTGCGCTGTTGTGCGCGCTGTTCAACAAGCCAATCGGTGACCAGACTTTCGCGAGACGATGGTTGAGCGCTTCGATCGGCTCGACCAGTGTCGCAAATGTGGGTTCGGGCAGCGCTTCGAGTGCGGCGATTGCCTGGCGCTGCGCCGCGAGCAGCTCGCGCATCGCCGGCTCGATCAGCTCTGGAGTAATTTCATGGAAAGGCGGCAGCGTGTCGCCGCGCAACAGTGGATTCATCATGGATCAGCGATTCCTCAACTGAGTACGGCGAGTACCGGCGCGGTCTCGGGTCGTACGCCTCGCCAGAGAAAGAAAGACTCTGCTGCCTGTTCGACCAACATGCCCCAGCCTTTGACCGCCTGCGCGCAGCCGCGCTGCTGTGCCCAGACCACGAACGGTGTGTCGGTCTTGCCGTAGGTCATGTCGTAGCAAATAGTGTCGCGTCCGACGATCGAGGGCGATAGGTCGGGCACGGCGCCGGTGAGTCCAGCGGACGTCGCGTTAATGACGAGATCGAACGGTTCGCCAGACAGATCGGCAAAGCCGCAACCGCGCACGGTGCCGAGATCGGCGAACAGCGAGGCGAGATTGATGGCCCGGTCGGCGCCACGATTCGCGACGATCAGCTCCGCGGGCTGGAGGCCCAGGAGCGGACCCAGCACGCCGCGCGCTGCACCGCCTGCCCCCAGTATCAGCACGCGCCGATCCGCAACCGGTACGTTCAGGTTCCGTTCGAGATCGCGCACCAGACCGGCGCCATCGGTGTTGTCGCCGACAAGATGATGATCACCTTCGATCATCAAGGTGTTGACGGCGCCGGCTCGCTCGGCTCGAGCCGTCAACTCGTTAGCGAGATCGGCCGCAGCTTCCTTATGTGGTGCCGTGACATTCAGCCCCTTGCCGCCGTGCGCAAAGAACTCCAAGACCTCGCCGCGGAACTGCGCAGGCGCGATATCATAGAGTCGATAGGTCAATCGCTGGTCGGTCTGGCGCGCAAAGAGGCCGTGGATGAAGGGAGACCAGCTATGGCTGACCGGGTGGCCGACGACGCCGTACTGATCCAATGAACTGTCCCTCGCAATATTGGCCCTCAATGGCAGGTCTTTATACATGATCGAAGCGGAGGCCGGAAAGCGCGCCGACAAGGGGTTTAGCCACCTCCTGGAGGAACTGCGGCCGGATCTGGTTCGCTTCGCCTATTGGCTGGCGAGAGATCGTGCGGTGGCCGAGGATGTCGTGCAGGAGACGCTGATACGCGCCTGGCGGGCACAGAGCGACCTCAAGGATCGGGGCGCCGTAAAATCCTGGCTGTTCACGATCGCGCGCCGTGAACATGCACGTTTGTTCGAGCGTAAGCGCTTGCCAACCGTTGAGCTGGATGAACTCGTCGTTGCCGAATCCGACGAGTTGGCCCAACAGCCTGATGGCGAATGGCATGACTTGCGGCGCGCGATCATGGGCCTCGCCGACGAATATCGCGAACCGCTGGTCATGCAGGTGCTGGGCGGCTTCACGACACAGGAGATCGCTGATCAACTGGCGCTTACCCAGCAGGCGGTGCTGACGCGGCTATTTCGAGCGCGCAACCAGTTGCGGGCTGTTTACCTGACATCCGACGATGTAGCGACAGAATGACTGAATCGACGACTAACAATTCGAGCGCCAGCGCGTACGACTGCCAGCAGGCGCGCTTGTGCATCGGAGCCGAGCCGACTGTCGTGCCCGAGGTGCTGGCGAATCACTTGCGGGATTGTGAGTCCTGCGCGGCTTATCAGCGTCAGATGCTGCGGCTCGAGCATGCGATCACACGGGCGCTGGCCGTACCTGTCGCACAGACGATGGCGATGGACGAGGCGCGGCGCCGGTCCGGGGGCTTCGAATCAGGCGACAACCTGGCGGCGCGGCGACCGCCCGAAAGAGCAACGCAGGCACGTGTACCATTTGCGCGTCTGGCACTCGCAGCTTCTCTGGTGTTGGCAGTGACCATTGGCATTTTGTTGTGGGCCGCACGGCCTGATCAGTCACTCGCTGCGGACGTCGTGGCACACATTGAGGGCGAGGCGGCAAGCTGGCGCAGTACCGCGACGGTCCCCGATTCCGCACTTGCGCTCGTGCTGCGAAAGTCGGGCATCGAGCTCGCGCCAGGGGCGGTTGTTAGCTATGCGCAGAGCTGCTGGTTCCGCGGCAAGTTCGTGCCGCACCTCGTGGTGCAATCCGCGCGCGGGCCGGTAACAGTGATGATCCTGCCGGGCGAATATAGCGCTGCGCGCGAGCGCTTCGATGAAGCACCCTATACGGGTGTCATCGCGCCGGTGCAGGGCGGTTCGGTCGCCGTGCTGGCGCGCGACGGCGTCGGCGACGTCGACGCCGTGCTCGAGAATTTCCTGGTCGCGCTCAAACCGCCGGCGGCGCGATGAGGCTCACCGCAGATCCCGCGCCTGAGTTGTCAGCGAGAATCCGCTGCAGCTCTGGTAGCCACGCACGCATGCGATCCTCGATCCGCCACGGCGGGTTGACGATCAACAGCGCTGAACCGGCGAGACTTGCACGCGCGTCGCGCGGCGCACGCCACAGCTGTGACAGCAACAGTGGTCTGGTAATTCTGCGTGCAAGACGTGTGACCCAGCGCTCCAGATCGTCGAGATGCTTGATGGGCGCCCATACGCAGAATACACCGGTCGCGAAGCGCTGCAGTCCATTCGTTAGTGCCTCGCCAACTCGTTCGAAGTCCGCGGGTTCTTCGTACGGTGGATCGATGAAAATCAGTCCGCGTCGTTGCGGCGGTGGTAGCAACGCTTTGATTGCCTGATAGCCGTCGCTGCATGCTACGTGCGTGCGCGCCCGAGCCGCCAGTGACTCGCGCAGCGCGGCGCATTCGACCGGGTCGGATTCGTAGAGCGCTGCGCGATCAAGCTCGCGCAGGACGGCAGCGGCGAGCATGGGCGAGCCAAGATAGGTCGCCGGCTTTGGACAGCCGAGTGCCAACCAACGCACCAGCTCTGGCGACCGGGGCGTCGCACCCAGTACTTTGCCGATGCCGTCGCGCCATTCCGCCTGCGCCGGATCCAGCGCATAGGATCCCCGCCCCGCATGCGTATCCACGTAGAGGAAGCCCGCATCCTTTCGCAGCAGTGCATCGAGCAGGGCTACCAGAGTTACGTGCTTATGGACGTCAGCGAAGTTGCCCGCGTGGAAGCTGTGTCGATATTTCATACTTTTGGGGGTGAGGTCCATACTGGCCTGGTGCGACTGCCGCCCCCTCAGGAGACTAAGCCATGATCAAGGAAATTTCCGGACTGCCGGCTGGCGTGATTGGTTTCGAGTTGAGCGGCACGGTAACCGCCAAGGACTACGAGTCGGTGCTGATGCCGGCCGTCGACGCCGCGTCATCGGGCGGTCGGAAGCTTCGGCTGCTCTACCAGATCGGCCCCGACTTCGAAAAATACGATTTGGTGGCAATGTGGGACGATGCCCGGATCGGATTGAAGCACCTCGCGTCGTGGCAGAAAATCGCTCTGGTGACGGACGTAGACTGGATACGCTCCGCCGTCAGTGTCTTCAGCTTCGCGTTGCCGGGGCGCGTGCGCACGTTTGCCGTCGCGCAGTTGGCCGACGCCAAGAACTGGCTGGCTCAGGCTGAGTGAGAAGCCGCCAGACGTGGTCTCGTGCGAGCTGGACTTTGACCCAAACTGCATTGCGCCTGCGTTTCAAACATGAGGACGCATGATGGCATCGATTTCAAAATTTTCAGTCTTGACGCTTGCACTGGCGGCGAGCGTCACGATGGCATGCGCGGGCGATCGGCCGCCGGCCTCCAAGGACCTGCGGCCAATGCAGCGCCTGCCCGAGACCCCGCCGGCTGAACCAGCAGCGCCGGGCGAGGCGATTGCGACTGAGCGCGTACCAAAATCACTGCGCGCAGCCGTCCTGCAGCATGCTCGGACGGGCCTGGCGGACAAACGCGGATCGCTGGTCATCAAGTCGGCGCGTCGGGTCACCTGGAACGATGGTTCGATGGGCTGTCCGCAGCCGGGCATGTTCTATACCCAGGCGTTGGTACCCGGCTACCTACTCGTCGTGAGCGATGGCGACCGAGAGATCGCTTACCACACCGACCTCAAGCGCAACTATTTGCGATGCGATCAACCGCTCTCGCCGCGAGCCATGCGTGAACAGGCAAAGCCACCTGCTGCGCCGCCGCAACCGAGCGACCCCGTGACACACCCCAAAACGCCTGATACTTAGGGAACCAGTTCACACTTCGCCAGGGGTCGCTGAGAGTTCTCTCACGATCCCCAAGGGCGAGCAAACCACCGCAGTACATGGAACATAAGATAGTGCCCGAGAGAGGGTATCTATCTGATGGAACAACGTTCGGCGGCAACTGATTGCCGGATTCCGGCTATCGCGCGTCTGCGCGACAGATTGGCCGGACCGGCCAATTCGTCTGCGAGTGCCTGGTACCAGAATCCAGGCGACGCAGTGTCATTTGATCGTGTCCGCGAAATTCTCGATCAATCGCAGGATTTCGATGCGATCGTTATCGACACTAACAATCCGGACCAGGCGGTGGAGTGGTTGCGGGAGTTGCGCGCACACTCGCAGTTTGGCCATCGCTTGCTGTTTCTCACGCAGGACTTGGGGACCGAAGTGGCGGCGCTGGCAGACGGCGTGGCACCACCACCGACTCGAATGCGTACCGATGTCGAGGTGTGGCGGTCGCGTTGCGCATCGCTGATGCACGACGGTTACCTCGACGAAGAGGAGCGACTGCTGGCGTTTCTGTATCTACGTCCGGATTTTCAAGTGCATCCGGTGGTCGACACGCGCGATCAGGGTTACTACCGCTATCCATTGCTCGATGCCTTCTCACCCTCGGGGCACGACGGCTTGGCCTGGTCGGATGGCCTGCGACGCGCGCGCTTGCTCGAGCCCGTGAAGCTCGTTGATCGTCTGCGCCAGTGTTCGAGTTGCACGAGTTCGCACCTCAACTACGTCGACATCTGTACTGAGTGCAAGAGTATCGACATCGGCGAGAACATCTTCCTGCATTGCTATACCTGCGGCAACGTCGCGCCGCAAGAACAGTTCGTTGGTCGTGCAGGACTCTGCTGCGCGCGCTGCGACGCGAAGCTCAAGCACATCGGCGTCGACTACGATCGTGCGCTGGAGAGCTTCAGCTGCAACGAGTGCTCGGCCCGATTTATCGAGCCAACTGTCGAAGCGCATTGTCTGCATTGCCGCGCCAGCTCACCGACGACCGAGTTGCCGGAACGCCGCGTTCATGCGTTTCGACTGACGGATGAAGGCCGGCTCGCCGCTCGCAGCGGTTCGCGGCGGCAATCGCCAGCGACCCACGATACGCAACTCAACCTGAACTCAGCCTACTTTGAACAGACGCTCACGTGGCTGCTGCAGCTGCGTCAACGTCACAACGAGGTACAGTTCGGCGTGTTGGCCGTGCGGGTGACGAATGCCGCTGCGCTGATCAAGTCACTGTCGCACGTGCGAGCGCAGCAGCTGATTGATTCTTTCGGCCGCCGCCTGCATGAAGTGATTCGTGCGACGGATCTCGTGATGCGCGCCACCGAGGGCGAGTGGTTCATTCTCTCGCCGCAAACTGATCGCGATGGGCTCACCGCGCTGCGTCGGCTGCTCGAGTCGTTGACGGTGGCGACCGAGCAAGCAGACGGTCAGCGACTCGAAATTGGCTGCGCCGATGTCGCGGCCGAAGAGCTCAAGGACCTCGCGATTGGTGCGCGTGTGCTGCTCGCCGAGTTGCAGGGGCGCACGGTGTGATGGAGATCCTCGACAGCGCGTGGTTCACGTTGCAAGGGCTGGTGGCGGACGTCTTCAGCGCCGACTGGGCCGGCATCGTGCTCAAGTTCTTTCCATTCGTGGTGCTGTTTGAGCTGCCCGTGCAGGCAATCGTCATGCTTGGCGCCTGGCGCTATCACATGACGCATGATCGGGAAGCGGTGCATACGCCTTATGCACCGACCGTGTCCTGCATCATTCTGTGCTATGCAGAAGGCAAAGATGTCATCCAGACGGTGCGCTCACTGACCGAGCAGCTCTACACCGGTCACATTGAATTGCTGGCAATCCTGGATGGCTCGCAGCAGAACGTCGAGACCTACGAAGTCTTGAAGAGCCTGTTGCCCTACGTGAACGCTCGCAGCAATCGCAAACTGATCGTCGCGCCCAAGACGCAACGCGGTGGCCGAGTCTCAAGTCTGAATCAGGGTCTTGCGATCGCTAGCGGCGAGATCGTGCTGGCTCTCGATGGCGATACTTCCTTCGACAATGACATGGTGCGAGCGGTGGCCGTGCGCTTTGCTGATCCGAACGTCGCAGCGGTCTCGGGAAATCTGCGCGTGCGGAATGCGAAGAAGTCGCTGACGACACGGTTGCAAGCGCTCGAGTACATGCTCTCTATCCACCTGAGCCGGACTGGTCTCGCGCAGTTCAATGTCATCAACAACGTGTCGGGTGCCTTCGGCTGCTTTCGACGCGCGATGCTCCAGAAGCTCGGCGGATGGGATAGCGGTACCGCCGAGGATCTGGATCTCACGCTCAGGATCAAGAAATACTTCGCTCGCCATCCCAGTCTGCGCATCGAATTCGCGCCCGATGCCGTCGGCCACACCGATGCGCCCGACACGCTCTGGGGCTTTCTGATGCAGCGACTGCGTTGGGACGGCGACCTGTACTACCTGTATGTACGCAAGCATTGGCAGGGATTCAGGCCTGACCTGATGGGATGGCCCAACTTCATCGCATTGGTCTGGTCGGGACTCTGCCTGCAGCTGTTTCTGCCATTCATGGTCATCGTGTACATGACCTACATGCTGTTCGCGTATCCATTCGGCTATGTCTTGGGCGTGATGGGCTTCGTGTATCTGTTCTACCTGCTGCTAACGGCGGTGATGTACATCGAGTACTGGTGGCTGCTCTCGGAGCGCCGCCGATTCGATCTGACCTTCGCTTGGGTGATCTTGTTCTTTCCCGGCTTTACGTTTGTGACGCGCGTCTGGTGCGCGGTTGCCACCCTCACCGAGATCTTCATGAAACAGCATCTCGATTCCTCGATGGCACCTTGGTGGGTGCTGAAGAAGACCAAGTTCTAGTATGAAGACGTTCAATGCAGTACTGCTTGTATTGTTAGTATACGCGCCGGCTCGGGTCGACGCGGCTCTACCGCCGCTAGCCGAGCTGGAGCAACGCGCCCACGCGTCGCTCGCGATGCGCACGCTCGACGCGGCGCTCGAGGCTGAGATACGGCGCGCGCGGCTCAATCAAGTCGGCACAGGAGCGCGGCTCTACGGCACGACCGGCTATGCTGACAGTGACGAGATCGTCGATGAGAGCCGCAACCGCAGTTTTGGTCGGCTGAGCTCCGAGGTTGGATTGCGGCTACCGGTGCTCGGCAGCCGAGCCGCGATCAAGGACACGCGACTGCGCGCTGAGCTCGATCTCGAGCAACGCGCGGTAGCAACCGAGCTCGCCAAGCGCGATCTCATCCAGCGCCTGCGGCGCGCCTATGCCGATCACTGGGCTGCGCAGCGGCTACTCGCCCTGAGTGAGCGCTATCGTGAGGACGAGCCGCAGATTACCGCGATGCTGCAGCTCAGGACTCGCGCAGGCTTGTTGCTCGATTCCGATCGGCTCGATTTTCTGGCGAGCTTCGAACTCGCACGCCGCGATGCGGTGCGGGCGGAGCTCACGTCGCGCCAGGCACTCGATCTGATCGGTACGCTGGTCGATGGCGATCTTGGCATTCTGTCGGGCAGTGGCGCGGCTGCCACCCGTCCTGCCATCGAGCCGCGCTGCCTGCAGGCGGCGAGCGATCCAAACTGGCTGAACACCGATCCGGAACTCACTTTTCTCGAAGATCGCATTGGCGCCCTGGGCGGTATCAGCTCGCGCGGTCGCTGGCGCGGCATCAATTCGGAGCTGCGTGTTGGCTACCAACTCGCGCACGAAACGACGACGGCGCGTAGCGGCAGCGCGGCGATCGTCGCCTGGACGTTCGATGTGCCGCTCGACTACTACTCGGGGCGGCACTTGTACTCGGCCGCCGCGAGCGCCGACGTCGCGCACGCAACGCTCGAGCGCGACCTGCGTCGCGTCGAGCTCGCCAACCAGCTGCAGGAACTGATCGCACGCGAACGCGAGCTCACGCAGTCGCTGCAGTTTGCCCGCGTCCGTTTGAGCGCGACCGACGAATCGATGCGGGAGCGTACATTGCGTGCACGGCGCATTGCAGGCGACGTGCAAGAGCAACTCCAGTCGAGTCGGCTCGCGCACTACGAAGCTGCCAAGAGCGTGATCGACGCGGAGCGCATGCAGATCTACTGGTATGCCGACTGGGCGCGCTTCGAGGGCGCGGAGTGCGCTGGTGCGCGAGCGGCGCCGCCGACCGCGGTACCGGAATCGCCGCATGCCGCTGCCGTGCTAACGACAGTATCGAATATGCTGCCGCCCACGGCGCCGTCGTCGCCCGGGTCGCGTAGCCTGTATCTGTGGACCAGTGAGCCGTGGCTGACGAGCACGCCGCAATCGGTCGCCGAGGGGCTCGAGGCGTTGCGCGCGCAGTCGATCGGCAGCTTGCTGGTCTCGCTCGATGCGGGTCAGATCGCCCGCTACTCCGCTGATCCGTCGGCGCTACGAGCTTTCTCACAAATCGCCGCACGCCAGAATATGCGGCTCGAGTTGTTACTCGGGGAGTCAGAGTGGATACGGCCGCAGTATCGGACGAATCTCACGACGATCGTCCAGCAGTTGCACGACGCGCCGTTCACGGCGATTCATCTCGATCTGGAACCCGACATGCTCGCCAAGGATTCGGTGCAGGCGGCTGCGTTGTTGCCAGATCTGCTCAGCACGCTGCGCGCTGTGCGCGCGGTGACGAGCTTGCCCATCGGGCTCAGCATGCATCCGCGTTACGCCGACACCTTGGTCGAGGGTAAGCCGTTTGCCAGGCAACTGGCGCAGCTCAACATCGAAGCGACGCTGATGGTCTACGTCGCCAACCATGCACGTGTGTTGGAGATTACGCGACCGCTACTGGCGCGCTATCCCGAGCTGAAAACTCGCGTGGCGGTGAGCCTCGAGCACTCGCTGCCGCGCGAAGCAAGCCTGTACCACCTGCCGCCCGAAGAGCAGGCACGCAGGATGGCATTGATCGAGCATGGATTGCAGTCGCCCAACTTCGTCGGGCTAACACTTCAGCCTACCAATCCGTGGCTCGCATCGACCTTGTTGTTGGCTGCGGCGAACCGCTGAGCGCCACGGCGTGAAGATCAATTTTCATCGTGACGCAAGGCGTAGCCGCGAGGAAGTTGGCGGTATGAAGGTGCCGTACGCGGCCGCCAAACGCGCGACGCCCAAGCTGCGCTGGTATTTGATCCTCGCTGGCGTGTCCGCGCCGTTGATCATTCTATTGACGGGGTTGGTAGGGCGATCGGCGAGCATCACGGCGGATGGCAATATCGAACTGCAGCGCTACGAGTTGCGCGCGGCAGGCTCCGGCTACGTCAAACAGGTGAACGTCACTCTGCAGAGCAATGTTCGCGAGCGCGTGGTCGTGATCCGGTTACAGGACCCAGAGCTCGAGGCGACGCGGGTCAGGCTGCAAAGCGAGCTGGATTTTCTCGAGCGCGGCGACGGTGCGCGTGCTGCGACGCTGCGGCAGGAGCGCGATCGACGCGCCGAACTGACACTGTTGCAACAGGCGGCCCAGCACCAGCGCAGCCGCCGCGCGACAATCCGGGAGCTGTTTCGCGCGGGTGCGGCGACTGCGGCCGAGGTTAACGAGGTGACCGCCGCGGCTCAACAGGCGGAGGCTGCCGTGTTGCGTCTGCAAGAAGACTCGCGACCGAATCCGCCGCGTCGCGATAGCCTCGACGGTGAGCGGCGCCGCATCCTGGCTGACATGGCGGCGCTCAAAGAAAAGCAGTCCAAGCTCGTGGTCCGCGCGCCGCGCGCGGGGCGCGTGCTGGAGTTGTTAGCCAGCCAGGGTGAATTCGTAGCCGCCGGTACACCGCTGGTATTACTGGGCGATTCTGCAACCGCACAAATTCAGGTCTACATTGAGCCCAAATTCGCCGCGCGCCTGGAGCCCGGTTCGGTCGCGACCGTGCGCTTTCCGGATGGCAAGCGTGGACTCGCCGCGGTTGCTGAGGCAGGCTCGCTCACCGCGCGCCTGCCTGCGGAGATGGTGGATCGAAGTGGCGCGCGCCCGATGACCGTCCTGCTCAATCTCGTGAACACGAGTGACTGGCCGCCCGAGTCGCGCATTCACGGGCTGCCAGTGCGGGTACGTTTTCACTACGATTGGGAAGACACGCCGCTCGGGGCCTGGGTGGGCCAGGCGCTGGCCTGGCTCAGTCGTTACGGATAGAACACGGCCGACCGCCGGTTACATCGAAGCTGCATTGCGAGCATCAGCGAACAAATCCGGTCCGATGACGAAATGAGCCAGGGGATGGCTGGGAACAAGGCGTCGCCCCCTGGTGTTCCTGCCCTTCAGGAGTCCTGGTGAAATGAAAAAGCCCCCCGCGATTGCTCGCGGGGGGCTTCAGTCACGAGAGGCTTACAGCCCCGGAATGGTGAATTCCGATCCGATCGTCGTGCCGGTCTTCGGTATGAGGACCGTCTCGCTGGCCCGCGTTGCACCACCGCGATTCTCCGCGCCGAAGTCGGAGTTGGTCACCAGCATCACACCGAGTTCCTCGCTCGTGCCGGGGATCGGTGCATATTCCTGCACCGTCGCGACCACCGCGCGGTAGGGATCGATGGTATCTGCCGCCAGTGTGGTGATGTTCTGCTCACCGCCTGGCGTGATGGCGTAGGGACCGAGGAAATCAGCGTCCCCACCGAAGTACCAGCTCGAGGCGTAGAACTCCGCATTGACGAGCGTCGCACCAGCGTCGGCCAGACCCAAGCCCAGATCGTTGCCGCAAGCGCGCAGGATCGTGTTGCCCGTGTTAGTCGCATTCTCCGCGAAGAAGCGGATGCTGGTCGCGGCGATCGCACCGGACGGTGCGAGGCGCAGTACCGCTGACACCTGCTTGCCATCTGTGAGGGTTGTCAGGCCAGACAGGTCGCGGTTCAGGATGATGTAATCGAATACGCCATCCTGATTGGTGTCGAGATCGACCTCGAGGAATTGGCCGACCGGTGTCGACACGCGTTCCCAGGTGTTGAACGCGAACTCCCAGATGAAATTGCCGCCTGGCGCTCCGCAGATGCCCGGGTCGAGCACCGAGTTGACACCAACCGCGCGCAGATCCGGGTTCGGCATCTGCTCGCCACGGCCACCTTCTGGAATATTCGGGCTAACACCCAACAGGGAGAACGTCTGCAACTGCGCCGTGCCGACGCCGACGTTCAGCAGAGTTTTCGCAGCACCCGCGGCCGGATCAGTCGGTCCGTTGGCGCCGTTGATCGCCACCACACGTGCAGCCTTGCGCGGCAGCATGTGCCACGGCATGTTGAGCGTGTGATCGTCGCCCCTGAAGGTGATGTAGCCGTCGTACTCGTTAGCGGTCAGTGGTCCGATCGCCGCACCCTGTGAACCCGCGTTCATCAGATTGTTGCGCAGCTTCTGGCCGTTGATGAAGGTCAGCAACCGAACGGTTGCCGAACGGCCCGGCCCGACACGGACCACCGACGGTACCGCGTAGATCGAGACCGCCCCGGTATCGGCATCATCCGTATAGCGGAAGTTCGGCGTGACACGGTAGGTCTCGGCGCGACGCGACGTGTTGGTGACACGCAGCGTTCGCACATAGGCCTGCACTGGCAAGCTGACGTCGAGGTAGCCGTAGCTGATCGTGCCATGTGCCGATGCGCCCAGGTCGCCCGATACGTCGGTTACGAACGATGGCGAGAACAGCGCACGGTCGACTCGTACCTCGCCGCCGCCGATGCGCGAGATGGGCGCCACCTGATCCGGGAACACGGAACCGCCTTGTGAGGGCTGCGCGACATCAGGATTGGCTGTATTGACTAACAGCTGTTTGACGTCGAGCGGCGCCAGGCTCGGGCGTGCACCGCGAAGGATTGCCGCAGAGCCTGTCACCATCGGAGCCGCACCGGACGTGCCACCGAAGGCTGACGTGCCGGTGAACGAGCCTGACGACGCCGAGATCGACGCGCCCGGCGCGCCGATTTCCGGCTTGCCGAGGTTCTCGTTCATGGACGGGCCACGCGACGATGTCGACGCGAGCGTCCCAGCGAGCGACAGCGCGTTCGCCGGCGAGAAACGCACGACGCCACCGGCGCGGATCGTGTTGGCGTCGGCCAGATTGATCATGAAGGCCGGAATCGTGATGACGCCACCGCCGTAGGAGAACGAAAACGGTGCACTGCCGTCGACGAGGCCGATGATGCCAAGAGCGGCGCCCGCCTCGGAGATGGTAGCCATCTTGAGACTGCCGGCGCAGCTGCCGCGATCAATCAACACGATCTTACCCGCGAGTTCGCCGGGCGCGAACGGATTGGCTCCCGTTGCGTCGGGGCACGCGAGGCGCTTGGCCGCCGTGCCCGGATAGAAGACGGGCCCTTCGATCGTGCTCGCAAGCGGTACGGCCCACGACTGGAACACAGCGCCCGCGTCCCGGCTGACAGGTGCCAGAATTTCCATGATCGTCAGGGTTTGCGACGGCATCGCCGTCTGCGCAACCGACAGCGCCGTCGCGGTGGCGCCAGGGGTTCCGGTGATGAATTGCTTGTCGGCGCTGTTGCCAGCCGAAGCGACTGTTAGTACGCCCGCCGCGGTGGCATTGTCGACCGCTGCGGACAAATCGTCGTCGAATGCCTGGCCGTACGACGCGCCCAGCGACATGTTGATGATGTCGACGTGGTCGCTCAGATTGCCGTCACCGTTCGGATCGAGCGCGAACTCCATCGCCTGGATGAGTGCTACGCCGCTGCATGAGGATGTCGGCGACGAACAAGCCTTGATCGCATACAGTTTGACGCCTGGTGCGACACCAAGTCGACCGCCGATGATGTCGGCGACGTGCGTGCCGTGACCGCCGAAAGTCGTTGCATCCGGCGAGGCGATCGGATCCGGATCCGGCGCCAGGGCGGGGGTGTTAGGCCAGGTTTCGCCAACGAAGTCGTAGCCGCCCACGACCTTTGCGCTGGGGAACAGGCCGTCGTCCGCCGTGGTGCCCGGATCGTCGATCACGAGATAACCCGTGCCCGGTGCCACGGTCGGAATCGGATCGGCGCTCGGATCCGTGGGAATCGGCGCCCAAGCTGCCTCGTAAGCCGCCTGCGTGCCGGGACCGCCAAGGTCGCGATGGGTGTAGTCGATGCCGCTGTCGATCACAGCGACGCGCACACCATCGCCGCGCGCACCGGCCGCCTGGGCGGCTGCCGCGCCGATGTAGGGTACGGTTTCTGAAAGATCGAGTCGGTAGTCACCGACCGCGACGACGCGCGTCACCATGGCGTCGTTCGCGAGCGCTTCAAGATCTGCGCCATCTACTTCGAGAACAACCGCGTTCAAGGCCAGCTGCACCGACGCCAGGACAGAGGCGCTGGGCGCGAGCCCCATCGCGCGATTGATGAAGGCCGCTTGTTCGGCCTCGATCTGACTGCGTGAGCCGCCGCCCACGGCCACGGGTGCAGTCGTTAGTCGCACCAGCACCGTCTGCCTGCCCACCGCGTTGCGGAGCGAAGGATGCAAGGTGTTAGCGGCCGGATTGGTATCGATGATGGCCGATGGTAGTGCCAATTGGCTGAATCGCCCGCTGTTCGGCATGGTTAGCCTGTCGGCGCCTGCCGCAGCGAGAGTGCTGGCCGTGAGCAAGGCACTCGCAAGTACCCAGCCGAGCGGCGCGCGTCGTTTTTCGCTCCGTGTAGTCATTTGTCTATCCCCTAACGAACCCGTTATTCCATGGCGATACAGGACGTCGGACGCCCGCGCCGCGGTGGTTCTGTTTGTTGACCGCGCACGCAACGCGAGTGAAGAGTGCTCGCGCCGTATCCCCAGGACCCGCGTCGACGCTACTCCGAGAGGCCGAATTATTCAATCGTGCGCCGCTACCCTGTTGGCGCACGATTGGACATAACGTGCGGTTAGGAAGGAGTGGTGCTCTGTTTCTTGCGCGGCGCGGCTTTTTTCTTTTTCTTTGCGGGTGCTTTCTTCTTCGCGGTCTTCGCTGGCGCTTTGGCCCGCGCCGGTTTCGCGGCGGTCGTGGGTGTGACAGCAGTCTCCGCTGCGATCTTGCCCGATGCCTTTTTCTTGCCCTTGAATCGCGACCCGCGCGGCGGCGCAGCAGCGAGCAACTCACGACATTCGTCGAGCGTCAGCGTTTTGGGATCCCGATCTTTCGGAATCTTGGCATTGCGCGTTTTGTCGGTGATATAGGGACCATAGCGCCCATGCAACACCTGAATCTCATCGACGCCGAAGTCCTGGATGAGGCGATTGGCGTCCGCCTCCTTCTTCGCCCGAATCACCTCGAGTGCGCGTGGCAGCTCGACCGTGTACGGGTCGTCGTCCTTCAAGGAGACGTATTTGGCGCCATACTTGATGTACGGCCCGAATCGCCCGACGCTCGCCTGTACGGACTCACCTTCCGGTGTTTCACCTAGAGCGCGCGGCAGCTTGAAGAGCTCCATCGCCTCGGTATAGGTGATCTTGTCCATCTTTTGGCCGGGGCGCAGACCTGCGAACTTTGGCTTGTCCTCGTCGTCGCGCGTGCCGATCTGCACGAACGGCCCAAACCGACCCATGCGTACGCTGACGGGCTTGCCGCTCGCAGGGTCCGTGCCGAGCTCGCGCGCCATGGCCACTTCGTCGCGCGAAACGTTCTTCTCGGTATGTTCGACGAGGTCGATGAAGGGCTTCCAGAAGCGCTGCAGTGGCTGAGTCCAGTTCTCTTCTCCGCGTGAGACCGCGTCCAGTTCGTCTTCGAGTGCGGCGGTGAAGCCGTACTCCACATATTTGTGGAAATGCTTGGACAGAAAACCGTTGACGATCTTGCCAATGTCCGTCGGGATGAAGCGGCGCGCATCCATGTCGACGTATTCCCGATCTTTCAGCGTCGAGATGATCGTCGCGTAAGTGGAGGGGCGCCCTATGCCGTGCTCCTCGAGCGCTTTGACGAGCGATGCTTCGGAAAAGCGCGGCGGCGGCTCGGTGAAGTGCTGTGCGCCCTTGATGTCGACCAACCGAACCCGGTCACCGTCGTTCATCGCCGGCAGGATGCGATCGGAATCGTCTTGCACTTTCGTATCGTCGAAGTCTTCTTGGTAGACTGCCATGAAGCCGGGTTTGACCAGCGTCGAGCCGTTAGCGCGCAGCACGTGGCGATCTTTGATCGTGCCGATTGGTTTATCAGGCGAGCGCGCCGCTTGCGATATGACATGCGGATCTGTGACTTGCGACTGGGGGACCAGGTCGACGGCCACGGTATCGAACAGCGCCTGCGCCATCTGTGATGCCAGAGCGCGCTTCCAGACGAGCGCGTAGAGCCGAAACTGGTCGTTGTCGATCCTGCCTTCGACGCG
>Ga0138256_10000839_pt1 | contig 33263 bp, 25 predicted proteins | sample KNB2016incub_MG_FD_105486 | JGI IMG/M metagenome (GOLD analysis project Ga0138256, IMG submission 105486) | Active sludge microbial communities from wastewater in Klosterneuburg, Austria - KNB2014incub_MG | ecosystem: Engineered > WWTP > Activated sludge > Unclassified | place: Austria... | reverse complement strand
TTGGGTTGGAACGATGCGACCAAGAACATCATGGAGGTCGCCGAGCGGTTGCAGGATGTCGGCATCCAAGCCTTGAGCATCCACGGCCGCACACGCGCGCAGTTGTACAAAGGCCCGGCGGATTGGACCTTGATCGGCGAGGTGAAGAACAACCCGCGCATCCATATTCCCATCTTCGGCAACGGCGACATCGACAGTCCGGAGAAGGCGGTGGAATACCGCAACCGCTACGGCGTGGATGGCGTGATGATCGGCCGTGCCAGCATCGGACATCCGTGGATCTTCTCGGAGATCAAGCATTTCATCGCGACCGGCAGACACCAGGACGCACCGACGATCACGCAACGCGTGGATGCTGCACGGGAGCATTTGCGTGCATCACTCGAATGGAAAGGCCCGTGGGAAGGCGTGGTGGAAATGCGCCGCCACTATGGCAACTACCTGAAGGGCCTGCCCAACGTGAAGGAGATCCGCTTGCGACTGTGTACGGAGAAGGATCCGCGGATCCTGGAGGAGATCCTCGATGAGGTGATCTCCACTTACTCCCTCGCGGCGGTCGCGTAGAGGAAACGACGGCTCAAAGCCCGCAGCGGCACCCACGTGGCCAGCAGGCCGATGGCGAGCACGGTGCAGAAGATCACGACGATATCGGTCCAGAGCACATCCACGGGGAAGTGGTCCACCATGGCTTCAGCCATCGCCACCAACCCGAATTGCTCCTGCGCCCAGCAGATGCCCACACCACCAGCGAGTCCGATCACCGCGCCGGTGAGGATGATCAGCAGTCCTTCGTAAAGGAAGATCCGGCGTACGAGCGAGGCGTCCCCGCCCATGCTCATCAGCGTGCGCATGTCCTCCTTCTTCTCGATCATCATCATGGTGAGCGAGGCGATCACATTGAACGCACCGATGAGACCGATGAAGGCGAGGACGATGAAGGCGACGAATTTCTCCGTGGCGTTCGTGCTGTACATCAGCGCGTTCTTCTGGTAGCGTGTGCGCACGAGGTAGCGATCGCCGACCTGGACTCGGATCGCGGCAGCACTCTTGTCGGCATCGATCTTCGGTCGCAGTTTGATCTCCAAAGCGCTCACTGCACTGTCGTAGTGAAGCAATTCAGCGGCGAGGTCCAGCGGTACCACCGCATAGCGCGCATCGAACTCCATGTTCATGCTGAAGGTCCCCGCCAAGGCAACGGCTGTTTGTTCAAAAGCATCCTGCTTGAAGCGGCTCAGCTTGCGGCCGCGGATCGGCGCGCTGATCTCCAGCGGGCGGAACACGCCGTCATCCAGCGGAACGGAGAGATCGGCTTTCAAGGCGAGGCCGAGGATCGCGGCAGGGCCTGTGGGGGTTTGAAGGGTGTTCTTCCCGCTGAAGATGTAATTGCCCATCTTGGACATGGCGAGGTATTGCGGCTCCACTCCTTTCAATGTGGCCACGGCTTGTTGATCGCCGCAACGCAAGAGGACATTCTCTTCAATGGTCCAACTCGCCTGCTCCACATCAGGCCGCGCGAGGATCGCACTGAGGTCGAGACCATCCTTCGCGAACGTTTTCCCTTCCGCAGCGGTGATGGTGATGTCCTGATCGAACGGACTGTAGATGGTGTCCACCAATTCGGCGATGCCGTTCATCGCGCTGAGCACCACCACCATCGCACCGGTCACCACGGCGATCACCGCGATGCTGATCCCCGTGATCACGTTGATCGCGTTCGTGCTGCGCTTGGCGAGCAGGTAGCGGCGGGCAACGAGGAGGGGGAGGTTCATGGACGCGCCTTCACGTGGTAACTTCAGATCTGTTCGACACGCTCCAGCCACACCTTCCCAAAGCTGGTGGCCCGGTACTTCTGTTTGCTGCTCCGGGGCTTCTCCGGTAGTGTCATCTCCACAAAACCGGCTTGGACCAATGGGGCAACGACTTGGTCCCGGAACTTGGTCCTGTTGGTGCGACCGACCAGCCGCATCAATTCCAATAGCGGTGTGGGTGTCAGGCAATTACGAATGGTAAGCACTTGGTCCCGACTTGGTCCCAGCTTGGTCCCTATGTCCAGGGGAGCTGACTCTTGGAGCACGGGTAATCTGACCAGGAACGAGAGCCGCTCATCTTCCGTTTCGAACAGTGGCTCCGGTGAACCGTTCTCTTTCATGGCCCGGATGATCTTGGGGATCCCCGTGGCTCGGCCTTCCGTCAATTCCAACTCTTTGAGGAACTCTCCGATGCGCCGGTTGCGATAACGGCGGCTCACCGCTCGGCCAGCTCGAAGCTGTTCCATATTGATGGACCGGTCAGGGCCCGGATAGCTGAGAATGGTGAGTTCATCCGGGGTAATGCGCACTTCGATCGGTTCGCGCTCCTCGTAACTCCGGTGGTATACAGCGTTCACCAATGCTTCTTCCAATGCCGCGAAGGGGAAGTTCCAGGAGCGCGTGGCTTGGGCGATCTGCGCATGTTTCATCACCATTTCATTGATGTAGTTGCGCTGGATGTAGTCCAATGATTCGCGCAACATGCGGTCCAGCGGGCCGGTGAAGATCTTCTCCGTGAACGTATCACCTGCCGGGCCATCAGGGAACCAAGCGACTTCGATCCGTACCGTGGGGAAGAATGTCTCCTGCGGGTCAGGGTTGAAGAAGTGCAGGCCGACATTCAGCGGGAACGGCGCTTCCGATTGTCCTCCCACCAACTTCATGTGCCGTGCAAGTTGGAGCGTATCAGCATCCGCAGCGGTACGGATCAGATCACTGCCCACTTCCTTCAGGAACTTGCGCATAAGACCGCTGTCAAGATCCGTGATGCGAGCTGTCTGGTTCACGCGATCGTCGAAGGGTACGTTGGCCGCAAGAGCGATCAGTTCATTCTCGGCAGGCCCAATCGCTTTCACGGTGCGGCTGTTCTGGCGGATGAAATAGGCATACTCGCGATGCTCCTTGCCCAAGCCTGTCTTGGCCTTGTACGGTCGGCTTTGGCCACCGGGCACCCAGATCACCAGGATCCAGACATCGCCCACTTGGTGCGGCACGACCACAGGGTGGTAGTTCGGTTGCAATCCTGCGAATCCCAAGTTGTACAACTCCTTTTGAATGTCATCGATCCGATCGGGGTCGATCCCTTTCGGAGGAAGCACCGGCCTGCCGTTCGCTTCTTCAACACCCAACACGATGTAGCCCCCACCCATGTTGTGGAAGTCATTGGCGAATGCGCATACGGTGTGCAATACGGCCAACGGATTCCACCCTTCTTTGAATTCCAAGCGCTCCCATTCCACGGAGCGTCCTTTCAGCAGATCATCGATATTGATCGGTAGCCCGTTCATCGGATCGCATTGATCACTTCCACGCTTTCACGATCAACCCGGTCCCGGTCGTGTGCGTCATCCGCACGTCGGCCATGTTCAGCAGGAAGGCGATGGGGTAGGCGACGAGGTAGTAGAACGGAAGCACGACAAAGAAGAGCTTGCTCGCCTGGAGCATCATCAGCGGCCACTTCATGCTTAGCTTCCAGCTGATCCTGCCCGGTGCGCCATAGCTGTACCGCGCTTCCACCTTGCTGAAACCGTTGCGCAACGCCTTGGCTTTGATGTCGTCGATGTTGTAGCCGTCGCGCACGTGCTCTTCGATGAAGGAGCCTTCGCCTTCTTCGTGGACATCACTACCGCCTTGATCGCTCGGCGTGCTGATGATGAGCATGCCCCCGGTCTTGAGCGAGGTGCTGTAACAACGCAGCGCGGCTTCGTCCTCCAGGATGTGCTCCATCACATCCACGCACACCACAAGATCAAACGAGTCCGGCTTGGTGAATTTCGTCACATCGCCCACTTCGAACTTCACTTGCGGCCGACCGATCTTCTGGAAGAACGCATTGCAATCCGCCACCTGCTCGTCCTTCACGTCGATGGCCGTGATGGTGGCCTTCGGCAACTTGCTACTCAACCAATAGCTGTACTGTCCGAAGCCAGCGCCGGCATCGTAGATGTGCAGGGGGGTGTTGGTTGTTGGTTGCTCGGCCTGCCCCGGGCTTGACCCGGGGTTGTTCGGCTGTGCGGAGGAGGATCGCGCGGCGGACCACTTCCGCAGTTCGCGCTGGATGTGCCAGGCGCGCAGCAACAGCAGATCAAGCAGCCCATAGAAGCATTTGCGCAGGAAAGGGGTACGGTTGAAGACGACGCCCAACCGGCGTTTGACCGGGTCGTATTGCATCGCTAGCCCTTCAGCAATTTGTCGATGGCCTCGGCCCGATCCAACGAATCATCGAGGTAGAAGTTGAGTTCCGGCACCACACGCATCTGCTTGCCGATGCGACTTCCGAGTTGGCCCCGCAGTCGGTGCGTCTGGTCCTTGATGATGTCCATGGTGGCGGCCTTTTCCTTCACCGGGAACAGGCTGAGGAAGACCTTGGCCAAGCCGAGATCGGGACTCACGCGCACGGCACTCACGGTGATGATGCCGCCGGGAAGCAAGTTGCGCGCTTCCTGCCGGAAGATCTCCGCGAGTTCGCGTTGCAGCAAGCTGTTCACCTTGTTCTGTCTGATGCTGTCCATGACGCGGCGAAGGTAGGCGGGGCGGTTGTAGGGGCGATGCTCCCAGGAGGGCTCTACCAGTTCCACCCAGTGGGGGCATGAAGCACACAAGGCGTCTTCTGAATTCGTGCCGAACGAATGGTGTGGTGGTGCATGTGGTGAAGCACCTGCGGTTGAGTGATGCGCAGTGTCCCACAGGGGTGGTGAGCAATGCGTTGGTGGAATTGGGCGCAGGTAGCCACATCATTTCAGCGCGCATCGTCCACTACCACCACAGCTCGACGGGGTGGATCTTCCGATCCCGGGACCAACAATACCTATGGGCGGTTACGACCTTGACCTGTATCTGCATGCAGCGCTGGAGGATCGAACAGCTCTTCACGTACGTGAAGCCGGACCACCCCTAGCGCTACTTTACTGGGCGATCCTCCGGGATCAGCCGAAGATCAGCCGAAGGGTCAACCCTTGCCGTTCATCATCCCCGCGTAGTTGGCGAAGAAGCGCGGAATGGTGCGGATCCCCTGGAAGTAATTGAATACGCCGTACTTCTCGTTCGGACTGTGGATGTTGTCCGAGTCCAAGCCGAACCCGAAGAGCACGGTCTTCAATCCGAGTTCCTGTTCGAAGAGGGCCACGATAGGGATGCTTCCGCCACCGCGTGTGGGGATCGGCTTCTTGCCAAAAGTCTCCTCCATCGCTTTGCTGGCCGCGAGGTAGGCCGGGCTGTCAATGGGTGTCACCGCAGCTTCACCACCGTGGTGCGGACGTACCACGACCGTTACGCCGGGTGGAGCGATCTTCATGAAGTGATCGGTGAAAAGCTTCGTGAGGTCGGCACTCTTCTGGTCCGGTACCAAGCGCATACTCAGCTTCGCGAAGGCTTTTGAGGGCAGTACAGTCTTGGCGCCTTCGCCGATGTATCCGCCCCAGATCCCGTTCACGTCGAGAGTTGGACGGATGCTGGAACGCTCCTCGGTGGAATAGCCTTTCTCGCCACGGACCTCATTGATGCCCAGATCCTTCTTGTAATCCTCCTCATTGAATGGCGCTTCGGCCAACGCCTTCCGCTCGGCAGCGCTCAATTCGGCGACCGCCTCATAGAAGCCAGGGATCGTGACCCGGCTGTCCTTGTCGTGCAGGCTCGCGATCATCTCGCACAGCGCGTTGATCGGGTTCGAGACCGCGCCACCATAGACTCCGCTATGCAGGTCCCGGTTCGGACCGGTCACTTCCACTTCCACATAGCTCAGGCCGCGCAAGCCTGTGTTGATGCTCGGAACGTCGTTGGCGATCATGGCCGTGTCGCTGATCAGCACCACATCGGCCTTCAGGCGTTCCTTGTTCGCGGAAACGAAGACGCCGAGGTTGTTGCTGCCCACTTCCTCCTCGCCCTCGATCATCACTTTCACATTGCACGGCAGACCGCCGCTCTTCATCATCGTTTCGATGGCCTTGAAGTGCATGTAGAACTGGCCCTTGTCGTCGGCACTGCCCCGGGCGTAGATCATTCCATCCTTCACCACCGGGTCGAAGGGTCCGCTGTGCCAGAGTTCCATGGGGTCCGGCGGTTGCACATCGTAATGGCCATAGACCAGAACGGTCGGCTTGGCGGGATCCACGATCTTCTCCCCATACACGATCGGATGACCTTTCGTCGAGCACACCTCTACCTTTTCCAGCCCGGCCTCCACCATACGTTGTTTCACGGTCTCGGCACAACGCGCCACATCCGCCTTGTACTTGGGGTCGGCGCTCACGCTGGGTATGCGCAGCAGGTCCAGCAGTTCGTTCAGGAATCGCTCTTTGTTGGAGTCGATGTAGGTGTCGATCGTCTGCACGGATGGGTTGTTTCTGGGTGGCGAAAGATAGGCGGGGGCCCCGGGGCAACCTTTCACGGAACCCCGGGGTCTAGATTCCGGTCCGAAGGCTTATTTTACAACACTTTTCGTCCCTGACCCATGATCCCACGCTACGCAGCCGCACTGAGCACCTTTATGGTGGCGGGCCTATTGAATGCCCAACTGGTCGTCAATTCCACGCAGACCCCGCTCCAGTTGGTGCAGGATGTCCTGCTGGGGAACGGGGTCACGGTTTCGAACGTACGCTACAATGGGGTGTTGAACCCCGGGACCAACCAGGTGGGCAGCGGTTCGTTCACCGCGACCGCAAGTAACTTGGGATTGGCCGCCGGCTTGATCCTGTCCAGCGGTACGGTCGGTAATGCAGCTGGCCCGGCAAGCGATTTCAGTGGAGATAGCAATGGCACCGGTTCCGATGCGGATCTGGAATCCATTTCCGGTGGTACGATCAATGACATGGCCGTGTTGGAGTTCGACTTCATCCCCACCGGTGATTCCCTGAAGTTCAATTATGTGTTCGCGAGCGAGGAGTACCCCGAGTTCGTGTGCTCGTTCAATGATGCGTTCGGCTTCTTCCTCAGCGGACCCGGGTTCGCAGGCCCTTACAGCGGCGGTGCGGTGAACATCGCCTTGGTGCCAGGGACCACGGTGCCGGTCACGATCAACAACGTGAACAATGGGTTGAACAACGATCCCAACGACCCGGGCTGCCCTGCGGTGAACCCTTCCTATTATGTGAACAATTCCGCAGGGACCACCGTGGCCTATGATGGCATGACGGTGGTGATCCAGGCCTTCGCCTTGGTGGTCTGCGGTCAGCAATACCACATCAAATTGGCGATCGGAGATGCCTTGGACAGCAGCTATGATTCCGCGGTCTTCCTCGAGGCGGGCAGCTTCACAAGCACAGGCTCTGTACTTCCCACCCTCGCAGGCGGTGCTGGGGTAACGGGTAATACCATGCTGGAGGGATGCAATCCCGTGGAGCTGATCTTCACGCGATTGGGCGACATCACTGTGGTCGATACCGTGAACATCGTGATCTCGGGTACCGCCACGGCTGGCGTGGACTACTCACCGAACCTGCCTTCGCAACTGATATTCCCTGTGGGCTTGGAGACCACGAGCGTCATGCTCAACATTCCTGTCGACCCGGACGGCCCGGAGACCATCGTGATCACCATCGACCAATTGATCGAGTGTTCGGGCCAGAACATCCAGACCATCTTCACCTTCAACATCGATAGCCCTCCGCCCTTGGTCGTGCTCTCCAATAACATCAACGGGATCTGCGGACAGACGCATGTGCTGGCACCAGCCGTAAGCGGAGGAATGGGGCAGTACACCTATTTGTGGAGCACAGGCGCGATCACACCGACGATCAACGTGTCCCCGAGCGTCACCACGACCTACTCCGTTACGGTGAGCGATATCTGCGGGATCATTCCCGTGTCATCGGACTTCATCGTGACCCTACCGGTCTATCCACCGCTTGCCTTGGAAGTGGATCCACCCACCTTGATCGATTGCTTGGCCACAGGGCCCATCGGTGTGGTGAGTGTTTCGGGAGGGGATAACACCTTCAACTACACGTGGACGGTCGGAGGCGTGAACATCGGCAACACGGCGGTGATCAACGTACCCAGCGGGGATCCACTGTACTACACGGTTACCGTGACGGACGGTTGCGGATCCGCGATCGAGGACAGCGTGCTGGTGGGTACGACGCCACTGCCACCTATTGAGATCACCACGAGCGGGGATGTCACGGTGATCTGCCCCGGCGATTCCACACTGATGGAGGTCGTGGATATCCAAGGCGGGAACGGTGTGTATTTCCTGAGTTGGACCGACCAGAATGGAACCCCATTGACCGCTGGATATACGTGGCCCGTGGGCGTTCCGGTCACGCAGACCTACACCATCACGGTGGAAGATCAGTGCAATACCGTGGGTTCCGCATCCCTTACCACCTTCACACCGGTGTACGCGCCCTTCCAACTGGACCTGCCCTCGGACAAGATCCTCTGCGCCGGGGACAGCACGACGATCCATGCGATGGTGGCCGGTGGTTCGGGCTACTACCATATCCTTTGGGACATGCCGGATAGCTTGACGGACCCCTTGTATTGGGTGACCCCGAATGAGGACACGGACTACCGCGTGACGGTTACGGACCAGTGCGGTCAATCGCTGACCGACGAGATGACGATCGAGGTGGAGCATGTGTTCACCGATATCGTTGTCACGAACAAGGGCCAGGACGATTGGTACCTGGAAGCCGCCACTTTGCCCTACGCACGGACGTGGGTGTGGGACATGGGTGATGGCACCCGCTACCGCCAGGATGAGGTCTACCACAGTTACCTCGATCTCGAGGAGCATTGGGTCACGCTGAAGATCATCACACCCAACGGTTGCTTGGGCGCGGATTCCGTCCTGCTCAAACCACCAGCGCACATCTATTTCCCGAACGCATTCACCCCGGATGGCGATGCGCACAACCAGTTCTTCGGACCGGTGGGGCATTACATCGAGGAATTCCAGATGACCGTGTTCGACCGCTGGGGCGAGGTGGTCTTCACCACCCAGGATGTGAACATCCCATGGGATGGCAGTGTGAATGGATCGGGCAAGGCCATGACCGGCGTGTACGTGTACACCTATCGGGCCGCAGGACATTACTTTCCGCCCGTGGAGGGCGTTGGTCATGTGACATTGATCCGGGGCAGTCAGGACTAATCAGGAAACGTGCTAACCATGCGAAGCATAGCAGTAGGAACTCTCACGCTCGTGGCCGGAATGGCCAGTGCGCAACTGGCGGTCGTGAACACCCTCACCCCCACGCAGCTCGTCCAGGATGTGTTGTTGGGTTCCGGTGTCACGGTAAGCAACGTCATGTACAATGGGGTGCTCGATCCGGCCACGGCGCAGCCCGGTAGCGGCTCATTCACTGAATCGGGAACCAACCTCGGCCTTCCGGCGGGCGTGATCCTCTCAACTGGCGAGGTGGGGGATGCCGCCAACCCTGCGACCTTTTTCGCGAGTGGGGGGAGTGGTAGCGGCAGCGACCCGGATCTGGTAACCTTGGCCAACCAGACGATCAACGACCGTGCGGTGCTCGAGTTCGACTTCGTGCCGGTAGGTGATTCCGTGAAGTTCCGGTACGTCTTCGGAAGCGAGGAATATCCGGAGTACGTCTGCACGAACTTCAATGACGCTTTCGGCTTTTTCCTGAGCGGCCCCGGCATCGCAGGTCCCTTCGCCAACGGTGCGGTCAACATCGCGCTGATCCCCGGCAGTATCACCATCCCGATCGCGATCAATACGGTGAACCCCGGAACGCCGGGCACCTCCGGTGGGAATGCCGCCACCTGTGCAGCGGCCGACCCGAACTGGGTGAACAACAACGTGTATTATGTGAACAATGGCGCGGGCACCACGATCTGTTACGATGGCTTCACGGTTGTGCTGGAAGCGCGCCATGCGGTGAATTGCGGCGAGACGTACCACATCAAGATGGCCATCGGTGATGGTTCGGATAGCGCGTTCGATTCAGCGGTATTCCTGGAGGCCGGTAGTTTCACCAGTTCACCCTTCGTTCCCACGCTCACGCCCGGACCAGGGATCGTAGGCACCAACACGATCCTGGAGAGCTGCTATCCGGTTACCATCAACTTCACGCAGACCGGCGCCGGGGATGACACCAGTGTGGTGTACATCGTGGTGGGAGGTACCGCTACACCGGGCGTGGATTATGTACCTGCGTTCCCGGATTCCTTGGTGTTCTACCCAGGGGATACCACTGTGACGTTCACGTTCAACTGCCCGATCGATCCCGATGGGCAGGAGACCATCATCCTCACGCTGATCTCCGAATCACCTTGCGCGGGGATCACCATCACGAACGAGTTCATCTTCTACATCGAGTCCTCGCCACCACTGGTCATCGTCGGTGGCAGCGAAGTGATACCGTGTCTGGGAAGTGCCACGCTAACCCCGGTGGTTTTCGGTGGCTATCCACCCTATACGATCAATTGGTCCAATGGTGAGGTTGGTCCCTCCATAACGGTCTCACCCACACAGAACACGGTCTATACCGCCACGGCTGTGGATGATTGCGGTTCGACGGCGATCGCCCAGTTCTTCGTGGAACTTGAACCGTTGCCGCCTTTGAACATGAACATCATCGGGCCCGGTACCGTGATGGAAGCATGTGAGAACACGACGGTCAATTTCATTCGACCCGTTGGTGTCCCCGGTGATGTGACCATTACGATCGCCTTCACCGGACAGGCCCAGAACGGGACCGATTTCCAGTGGGCCGATATAGTGACCATCCCGGATGGTGTACTGAACACGGTGGTCCCCTTCCAACCGTTGGAGGACGGCGTTGCCGATGACGGCGAGACGGTGACCATCACCGGAACGTTCACCGATGATTGCGGACGCACCACCTCAGCGAGTGTGACCATTACCATCACCGATGCACCACCGGTCACCGTGACAACGGAGGACTTCATCATCGAATGCGTTCCGGACAGCATGCTGCTGGTGGCCGTAGGTGCCGGTGGCGTGGGGCAGCTCAGCTACAGTTGGTCCACCGGGGACCAAGGCCCATCCACCTACGTGACCATGCAGGTGCCGGGCAATTACACGGTCACCGTCACGGATGAATGCGGCCGGACCGCCCAGGATGTCGCCATCATCACGGTGATCTGCGACGTGACCATCCCGAACGTGATCACCCCGAACGGCGATGGCCACAACGACTACTGGGAGATCGACGGGATCCTCTACGTGTCCAATACGGTGCGGATCTTCAACCGCTGGGGACAGGAAGTGTATTCAGCGAGCAATTACCGCAACCAGTGGAATGGCGGCGACCTGCCTGACGGTACGTACTACTATGAGGTCACCGTGGCGCGCAAGGACAAGCCGTACACCGGTCACTTGACCATCCTGCGCAACGGTTGGTAACGTTCAACGAACGATCAGCGAAAAGCCCGTCATCTCGACGGGCTTTTCCATTCCCATCAGGTCCAGGACCGTCGGGGCGACGTCCGCCAACACACCATTGCGGATCGAGCGGATCCCTTCGCCGAGCACGAAGATCGGCACCGGGTTCAGGCTATGTGCGGTGTTCGGGGAGCCATCCGCGTTACGCGCCTTGTCCGCGTTGCCATGGTCCGCGATGATGACCACCGCGTAGTCATTTGCACGCGCGACTTCCGTGACCCGTTGTGTGCATCGATCGGTGGTCTCCACAGCACGGACGATGGCGTCGAAAACGCCGGTGTGGCCCACCATGTCCGGGTTCGCGAAATTGAGCACCACCAGGTCGGTGGCCTTGCCTTCGATGATCGGGACGATCGCATCCACGATCCCTTGCGCGCTCATCTCCGGTTGTAGGTCATAGGTGGCCACTTTCGGTGACGGCAGCATGATGCGCTCTTCACCAACGAAAGGTGCTTCACGACCACCGTTGAAGAAGAAGGTGACGTGCGGATACTTCTCCGTCTCCGCGATCCGCACTTGTTTCCGTCCAGCGCGAGTAACCACTTCACCCAAGGTCATGGGGAGATCATCCTTGCGGAAGAGCACATGCACATCCGTGTACGTATGGTCGTACTCCGTCATCGTTACATAGTGAAGCGGAAGCGGCTCCATGCCCTGCTCCGGGAAGGCGCGTTGCGTGAGCGCCTGCGTGATCTCCCGACACCGGTCCGTTCGGAAGTTGAAGCAGATCACCACATCGCCGGGTTGGATCGTGGCCAATGGAGCACCGCTTTCATCCACAACCACATGTGGTTCGATGAACTCATCGGTCTTCCCTTCGGCATAGCTCCGATCGAAGGCTTGCAGGGGATCGGATACGGACTCACCACGACCACGGACAAGAAGGTCATAGGCCTGTTGCACGCGTTCCCACCGCTTGTCACGGTCCATTGCATAATAGCGTCCGATCACACTGGCCACACGCACCGGCGTGTTGTAGATGGCTGCAAGGAAGCGTTCCATGTAGCCTTTGCCACTGCGCGGGTCCGCGTCGCGGCCATCGGTGAATGCGTGTAAGTACACCTCGGTGAGTCCCGCTCGTGTGGCCATTCGGCAGAGGGCTTCCGCATGTGTGCGCATGGAATGCACGCCGCCATCCGAGAGCAGTCCGATCAGGTGCAGCTTCCGGCCGTTCACCTTCGCGGCGGTGAATGCCGCCTGTAATTCGGGTTCCTGTTCAAGGCTTCCATCGGCGATCGCACGATCGATACGCACCAGATCCTGGAAGACCACCCGGCCGGCACCGATGTTCAGATGTCCCACTTCACTGTTGCCCATTTGGCCCGCAGGAAGACCCACATGCTCACCATCCGTGAGGAGCTGCGCCATGAGAGCGTTTCTTCCCAAGCTATCAATGAAGGGTGTATTGGCCTGCGTGATGGCATCCGTGCTGTCACCAGCACCAAGACCCCAACCGTCCATGATGATGAGTACAACCCTGCCGGAAGACATCAGTGATGTGGAAATGAAGCGGCGAAGATAGCCCCGAGTGGTTGGTGGTTTCGGATCTGGACGGTGCCGCCGAGCCGCTGTACCAACCGCTTGACGATGTACAGCCCAAGTCCCGTTCCCCGCGTGTTGCGGGTTTCTTCACGACCGATCCGGTAGAACCGTTCGAACACACGTTCGCGTTCCTGCAATGGGATCCCCGGTCCTTCATCACTCACCAGTAACCGCCAGCCATGTTCGCCCGGTTTCACTTGCACGGTGATGCGCGTTCCGGTCGGCGCGTATTTCGTGGCATTCTCCACGAGGTTGTCCACGATGCTGCGCAACGCATGCGGATCGATGCGCGTGCGGAGATGCTCCGGTGCTTCAAGCAGTACTTCGTGATCCATCGCAGCGTGTGATCGGGCACGATCCACCGCTGACCGTATCACCTCACACACATCCACCTCCACCAAGGTCAATGGAACGGGATTCTCGTCGTTCGATGCCAACAGCACCTTCTCGGTGAGCAAGGCCAAGCGATCGGCTTCCTCCTCTGCGGTGTTCTGTAGGATCCTCCGCTGATCGTCCGGGATCCCGGGCCGTTTCAATGTCTGCAACTGCAACTTGATGGCCGCGATGGGAGTTCGCAACTCATGGGTGACCGCAAGAAGGAAATTGCGCTGGGTGGCCGCCATCCGGAATTCGTTGATGACCGCACGATAGGTCAGGATCACCACCACAAGGAGGATCACGAGAAAAACGCCACCCTCGCCCAGGATCATCCACACGCGGTTCATCGGGGTCTGCACGATCCCTTCCGCACCGGTCAACGCGGCCAATTGGGCTTCCAGATCCTCCACTTCATCGCCTTTGCGCATGAGCAGCAGGCCCCACCAGAGGAATTGTGCGATGATGTACACCACAAGCCCGCCGAACAGCCAGATGGTACGGCGCGATGATCGTTCCATGGTCACGAAAGTAGCCGGTCGCTGACGGTGGCTATATTGGGCGGCCATTCATCATGGACACCCAAGGAGCCAAGGCCTATATCCTTGCGAAGCTCAAGGCCGAGCTCCCGGCTGGACGTACCTATCATAGTCTGGAGCACACGCTGGATGTCTACGCCAGCGCGATCAGTATCGCGGAGGAGGAAGGCGTTACCGGAGAAGGGTTGGTCCTGTTGAAGATCGCAGCGTTGTATCACGATTCCGGATTCACGGTACAGGATATCGAGCACGAAGAGGCGGGCTGCCGGATCGCGCGTGCTGTCTTGCCGGGCTTCGGGTTCAATGAACGACAGCTCGAATTGATCTGCGACATGATCATGGCCACGCACATTCCGCAAACTCCGCATAACAAACTCAGTCGGGTATTGTGCGATGCGGATCTGGACTACTTGGGGCGCGGCGACTTCGAGCGGATCGGGCGATCGCTCTTTCAGGAGATGCGCACCTACGGCGTGTTGCATACCGAGAAGGAGTGGAATGAGTTGCAAGAACGTTTCCTGGAGCGACACAGCTACTTCACCACAACGAACAAACGCACGCGCGAGCCACAGAAACACGTGCATCTACAGGGTGTGCGCGAGTGGTTGGCCTCGCATTGATCGCGTGGGCGTAGGCCGGAATGAAAGAACCCCGGGTCGCCCGGGGTTCCTTGTTCCTGTGGTGCCTCCCAGAATCGAACTGGGGACACACGGATTTTCAATCCGTTGCTCTACCAGCTGAGCTAAGGCACCGTTCTTTGCTGGATCAACGGCGCACAACATGGGCGCCGAATGAGGGCGCCAAATATAGACAAGCATCACTTCCACGCACAGGATGGTCAGGCACTTGGTGATCGACGCGGGGAATACCCGGATCAAGCTCGGCCTTTTCGCTGGAGAGGGATTGGTGGAACATGGCGTGCTTCCATCGGATGATCCCTTAGGCCTCTTTGCGGTCGTGCAGGCGCTGCGACCCGACGCCATTGCATGGGGTTCCGTCGCGAGGGCGGATGATGCGATCCTTGAACAACTGATGGCGATCGCACCGACGCTTGTGATCACCGGAGCCACACCGGCTCCGGTGAGGAATGCGTATACCACCAAGGACACGCTTGGTGCGGACCGCCTCGCCAACGCGGTGGCTGCTGCTGCACTCTTCCCAGGGCGCGCCGTGCTTGCGGTCGATCTGGGGACCTGCATCACCTATGATCGGGTGGACGCGACCGGCGCTTATCTCGGTGGTGCCATCACGCCGGGTGCGCACATGCGCGCCAAGGCGATGCACGCGTACAGCGCACGGCTGCCGCTGGTGGATCACATCCACATTCACGACCATTTCGCGACCTCTACAGCCGGGGCATTGCAGGCCGGGATCCATCACGGTGTGCTCGGTGAACTTCGGACCTTCATAGCTAGCCACACACACCATTCGCCCGATGGGGCCGTTGTCCTCACCGGCGGCGATGCCTTGCCATTCGCCCGCGGAATGAAAAGCGGCATCTTTGCACACCCATTTCTGACCCTTGAAGGTTATCGCCTCATACTCAAGCACCAAGGTTGCTACCCTGCTCCTCGCCATCCTGGTACCGGCACTGACGTCGGGTCAGGGGCCGCAGGGTAGTGGTTCGCCGTATTCGGCGTTCGGCTTCGGCGATCTCTCGGGTGCCGCACAGATCACCCAAGCGCTCATGGGCGGAACGGGTGTGGCCTTGGCCGACCCGTACAGTGTGTCGCGAGTGAATCCTGCATCCTATCCTCACTTGGTCCACACGGTATTCGAGACCGGCCTCGTGGTGCGCAACCTGCGTTTCGAGACGAGCGCCGTGGAGAGTACGGGGCGGAACACGCGGTACCAAGGACTGACCCTCGGGATCCCCTTCGGACGCGGGAAGTGGGGGCTGGCCATGGGCTTACAGCCGACCAGCAATGTGGGGTATACCTTGAATGAAGCCGTTACAGTGGAGGGTGGAACGACCACCTTCCAATACACCGGCACCGGCGGATTGAACCGGGCCTTCTTTGGACTGGGCCGTGTGATCTGGCAACGGTCCGACTCGCTTTCGCGCGGTGGGCGGCTGTCCGTTGGCGCCAATTTCGATTACCTCTTCGGCACCATTGACAATACCCGTAAGGCCTATTACCCTGCGGGCAGCGGGTACTACAATAGCACCATCACCTCCTCCCTCGTGGTCCGTTCGCCGATGGGCACCGTGGGGATCCAGTACGTGGATGACCTCATCGGTGTGGAGCGGGCGCAAGCCCGGATGCGTGCGCGTATCGAGCGGCTGCAAGCGCGTGACCGTCATCTGGAGAACGAATGGTTGAACAGCGGGAAGGAGCCTGCCGATCGTAAGCCGGTGCGCTTGCCAAAGAGAACGCCGGGTCCGTTGCGGTTCCGGATCGGGTTGAGCATGGAACTTCCGGCGTCACTCAAAGCGCGCAACACGAGTGTGGCGCACAACTTCTCCTTGAGCAGCACCGGGGTGGAATTCCCGCGAGACACGGCATTCTTGATCGACGGGGCGCAGGGTCGGCTCGAACTTCCCCCGGAGATCGGGTTCGGTTTCGCATTGTTCAACAAACATTGGATGGTGACCGCTGACCTGCGGCGTCGTGATTGGTCGAAGTCCGAGGTGAACGTGGAGGGCTACGATCAACGCAGCACGCTGGTGGCCGGTACGTCCTACACCATCGGCGCTTCGTTCCGGCCGGCCGGTGAGGAGGGCGGTTCATTCGTGGAGCGCACCATCTATCGAGCCGGCGTGCGGTACATGGACGATTACATCTCCGTGAAGGGCACCCCGCTCACCCAAGCGGGCGTGAGTTTCGGCGTGGCCTTGCCGCTCATGGGTTCGCGCACACGCAGCCGGTTGAACCTTGGCGCCGAGATCGGTCAGCGAGGCACCACCTCGGACGGCTTGTTACTGGAGCGCTACACCAATATCATGGTCGGTGTCAGCATCACCCCGGAATTCACTGAACCGTGGTTCAGAAAGCGCCGGATCGAATAGAGGACCTTCCTGTGCGGAAGGGATCCTCGATGAATCGCAGGTGGGAGATGACACGCTTCGGACTGGTCCTACTTCTACTCGTGCTTCTAGCGTCGTGCAAGAACGACTTGGACAAGGTGGCAGCTGTGGAACTCCCGGAACTGGTCCCCGACCGCGTGACCACAGGAGCCGAATACCTCTATTCGGACTCGGGCATCGTGCGCGACAGGCTGCGTGCTGGACGCATTGCGGAATGGAAGACCAAACCCGAACGTACCGAGATCACCGAAGGGCTGGAACTCCAGTTCTACACCACCGACGGTAGGCCGGGCAGCTTGCTCACGGCGCGGCGCGGCACCATCTGGCCCGGCAGCAAGCGCATGGAGGTATATGATCAGGTGGTCTTCATCAACACGAAGGGAGAACGGTTGGAGACCGAACAACTCACATGGGAGCAGGACAGCGCTCGGGTACGCACGGACAAGGCCGTGCGCGTGCAACGCGGAGATGATGTGATCCACGGACAAGGCCTGGATGCCGCCGAGGATTTCAGCAGCTACGTGATCCGCCGGGTGACCGGGGTGCTTCACCTACAGGGCGATACCTTGGCCGACCAAGAACCTTGACCGATGGGAACACTGCGACGACTCAGCCGCTTCATGGAGCACTTCTGGCTGGCCGTGACCATCGGCACGCTGGTGGCCGCGCTCTGGGTGATCTTCACCGATGGCTGGGAGATCGGTGGCCAATGGCTCTTCCTGCCGGGCATCGCTGGAGCCATGTTCTTCTTCCGCCGCATCACCCGGCGCAAGTTGGAGGCCATGGAGGACCGCCAGCGCGGTAAGGCCTGACCCGGCCTTGTAGTGCCGGTTATCTTCGCCCATTGCCCTTTCCCTTGTTGACCCCCGCTGACCTTCTGCTGATCATCCTGGCCATGCTGGTCTCCGCGCTTTGCTCGGGGCTGGAGATCGCCTTCGTGTCCAGCAACAAGCTGTACATCGAGCTGGAACGGAACCGTGGTGCCATCTGGGCGCGTCTCATTGCCGCCATGCAACGCCGTCCCGCTCGGGTCATCGGTGCACTGCTCGTGGGGAACAACATCGCATTGGTGGTCTATGGTGTGGTCATGGCGCGTGTGATGGAACCCTGGCTCCTGCGCATGGGACTCGGACACGCCTTCGCATTGGTGGGTCAGACGATCATCAGCACCCTCATCATCCTGGTACTGGCCGAATTCCTGCCCAAAGCACTCTTCCGCCTCGACCCGAACCGCATGCTCAGCGCGTTCGCTTTGCCGTTACAGGTGCTCTACTTCGTGCTGTGGTTGCCCATGATGATCATGACCGGGATCAGTGAGGTGGCGTTGCGCCTGATCGGTGTGCGCTCCAAGCCCGGCCAACTCGCGTTCGGGCGCATCGACCTGGATGAATTCCTGCGTGAACTCAGCGCGGGCGAGACCAAGGAGAACACCCTGGATGCCGAAGTGGAGTACTTCCGCAATACGCTCGAATTGAGCAGCATCAAGGTGCGCGATCTCATGGTGCCGCGCGCGCGCATCGAGGCCCTGGATGTGGAGGAACCCATGGAGGTCCTGCATCGCCGCTTCACGGATACCGGCCTGAGCAAATTGCTGGTGTACAAGGATAGCGTCGACAACATGATCGGCTATGTGCATGGGTACGAACTCTTCCGCCACCCGCGCACCATCCGCTCGGTCCTGCGTCCGGTGAATTTCATCCCCGGCACCATGCCGGCGGACGAAGTGCTCCAACTCTTCATCAAGCAGCGCACCCACCTGGCCGTGGTGGTGGATGAATTCGGCGGTACGGCCGGGGTGCTGACCATGGAGGACGTGGTGGAGACCATCGTCGGCGATATCGAGGACGAACATGATACCCCGGAGGATATTGAGGAAAAGCTCGCTCCGGACGAATTCCTGTTGAGCGGTCGGGTGGAGGTATCCCGCTTGCGCGAGGTTCACGGTTTGGACATTCCTGAGAACGAGGAATACGACACGCTGGCGGGCTATATCATGCATGCTACGGGCGGTCTTCCGGAGCAAGAGGAGGTGCTCGAACTACCACCTTTCCGCCTCACCATCGCCCAAACGGTCCACGGCCGCATCGATCTGGTACGGCTGCATGTGATCGACCCGCCGAAGGGGTTCTTAGGGTAAAGGACTGTTGGGGGAGTCGAAAAGAAGAGTTCTCACGCGGAGGCGCGGGGAACGCGGAATTGAAATGCGGCCCTGCCGGACACCTCCAATGCCATTCAACTACCGTAACCTCCGCATTCCCCACGCCTCCGCGTGAAAATGGGTTCCTAGGCCCCTCCCGCATGAACCCCGTTATTTCCGCTCTTCCTCGTAGGAACGGGCATCCTATATTCGCAGCCCCAATTCAAGAAGGCTATGGCAGTTATCGGCAAGATCCGTGAGCGCAGTGGGCTCCTGGTCGGTATTATCGGTGGAGCGTTGTTGCTCTTCATCCTTGGAGAGCTCCTTTCGGGCCGCGGTAAGGGCAGGCAGGACCAAGTGCTCGGCGAGGCCGGCGGTGAGGAGATCAGCGTGGCCGAGTATGAGCGCCGCGTTTCCGACGAGGTGGAGAGTTACCGCAACGATTTCAACCAACCCGCCAGTCCACAGCTGACCGAGCAGGTCCGCAACACGGTGTGGAACGAGATGGTGAAATCGCGCGTGATGATGGACCAGGTGACCGAAGCCGGTTTCACCATCACCAAGCCGGAATACGACGACATCCGCTTCGGGGACAATATCCTGCCCGAGTTCAAGGGCCAGTTCCAAGGACCCGATGGGCAAGTGGACCGCGAGAAATTGCGTGGGTACTTCGATCGTGTGCAATTGAACGCGCCGGTCTACCACGAGATCCAGAGCCGTCGTATCCAGGAGAACCGCTTGTATGCGAAGTATTCCATCCTGGTGAAGAAGAGCCTCTTCGTGAACAGCGCTCAGGCGCGTGATGAGTTCAACGGGAAGAACACCCGCGCCACATTCAACTTCGTGGCCAAGCGGTACGACGCTGAGCCGGACAGCCTGTACGCGGTGAGCGATCAGGACCTGCGGCGCTACTACGACCAGCACAAGAACGACCCCAAGTACAAGCAGAAGGCATCGCGCACCTTCGAATACGTCCTCTTCCCCGTAGTGGCCACCGGTCCCGATCGTGAAGCGATCATGAAGGAGGTCGGCGGCTTGAAGGAACCCTTCGAAACAGCGGCCGATGATTCCACCTTCGTGGTGGCGAACGCCGCTTCGCGCACCTACAGCAAGGTGCCCTACACCGAAGGCACGGCCGATGCGATGAACGATTCGCTGATCATCCACGCTTCCGTGGGTACCGTGATCGGACCCTTCACAGAAGGCGAACAGGTGAAACTTGTGAAGGTGAAGGAACTCGCGGACATCCCCGAGGCCCGCGTGCGCCACATCCTCCTGAGCACCCAGAAGGGCCGCGATGAGGCCCAAGTGAAACCCCGCGCCGACAGCCTGCTCGCCGTGGTGAAGAAGGACCGCAGCAAGTTCGCGGACATGGTCACCAAGTTCAGCGACGACCCCGGCAGCGTGAGCAACGGTGGTGTGTACGAGTGGTTCGACAAGAAGCAGATGTTCCCCGAGTTCACGGCGGCCAGCTTCGACCAGAAGGTGGGTGCCATCACCATCTGCAAGACCGATTTCGGTTTCCACATCGTGGAAGTGCTCGGCCAACGCAACCGCTCGGAGCGTCGCGTGATCACCGTGGACCGGCCGGTGAAGCCTTCACCCGCCACCTTCAAGGAAGTGTACAAGCGCGCCAACGATTTCTCGCTGCGCTACAAGAACCGTGATGCCATGAAGGCCGCTGCCGATTCACTCGGCCTGCAAATGACCGAAGTGAAGGACTTCAGCGTGGACTCCAAGTTCGTGCAGGGCCTACAGCAACCCGCCTCCGTGATCAGTTGGGTGAACCGTGCTGAGGTCGGCAAGGTGAGCGATCCGAAGGACGCCGGTGAGAACTACGTGGTGAGCGTGCTGAACGCCGTGAAGGCCGAAGGCGCGCCGGACATCGAGGATGTGCGCGAGCCTTTCACCAAGGAAGTGGTGAAGCAGAAGAAGGCCGAGGCTTTCACTGCCAAGATGCAGGGCAAGACCGACCTGAACGCCTTGGCCACCGAGATGAATGTGAGCGTACAGACCGCCACGGACATGCTTTACAACGCGTTCAACATCCCCGGCGGCACCAGCGAGTATGAAGTGGTGGGACAGATCTTCGCGCTGCAGAACGGACAGACCAGCGTCCCGCTGAAAGGTGACCAAGCGATGTACGTGGTGAGCATGACCACCAAGACCGACGCACCTGCCGATGGCGACATCAGCGGCGACCGCAGCAGCCTACTGAGCCGTGTGCAGAGCCGCGCCGAGAACGGTGTCTTCAACGCGCTGAAGGAAGCCAGTGGTGTGGTGGATCACCGCTACATGTTCTACTAGGACCTCGGATCCGCACGGATCGAACAAGCCCCGATGGTGAAGACCATAGGGGCTTGTTGGTTCTACCTCAACTGGCTCAACCTCTCCGCATCCAACCGGATCAGCGTCCCGAGCAACAACGTGAACCCGATCATGCTGCTGCCACCGTAGCTGAAGAAGGGAAGGGGAATGCCGATCACCGGCGCGAGGCCGATGGTCATGCCCACGTTGATCATGAGGTGCAAGAAGAAAATGCTGGCCACGCAATACGCGTAGATGCGCGTGAACTTCGATCGCTGTCGGTCGCTGATCTGGATGATGCGCAGGATGAGCACGGTGAAGAGGAGGACGACGAAGGCGGTGCCGAGGAAGCCCCACTCCTCGCCCACGGTGCAGAAGATGAAATCGGTGCTCTGCATGGGCACGTACTTGAACTTGGTGAGCGTGCCGTCCAGGTAGCCCTTGCCCGCGAAGCCGCCGGAGCCGATGGCCGTCTGGCTCTGCTTCACGTTATAGCCTAGTCCTTGCGGGTCCTCCAGTTGCCCGAGCATCACCAAGATGCGATCGCTCTGGTGCTTCTCCAACACATGTGCGAAGGCATAATCCACGCTACCGATGAAGACCGCGGAACTCACCACGCCCATGATGATGTAGCCGTACATCCGCTTGCGCATACGCTTCAGCACGAGGTTGCGCACCACCAGCCACGCGAGGATGGAGAAGAAAACAATGAGGCCCAACAGGAAGTACGGACCAGGGATCTCCTTTTCGGAGAAAGGCAGTCCGAACGCGCTGTCCTTGAGGATAAGCGAGAGGATGGAGAGGAAGGCCGCGAGGATGGCGAGCAACAGCACGTTGCCGGAAAGTCCTTCGCGGTACAGCACGAGGATGAAGGCGCCACTGACCAGCGCGGTGCCGGTATCGGGTTGTAGCATGATCAACGCCACAGGCGCGAGGATGATCGCTGCGCTTGTGACCCTTGACGACAGGTCTGCGAGTGCCTTCAGTCCGCTGAGATAACGCGTGAGGGCGAGCGCGGTGGCGTATTTGGCGAACTCCGCCGGTTGGATACCGAAGCTGCCCACGCCGAACCATGCGCGCGCGCCGTTCACCTCCTTGCCGAAGATCAGCACCGCGATCAGCAGCACCATCACGAAGGCATAGATGCCATAGGCCATGCTGCGGATGAGTTCGCCTTGCACCAGCAGGATGCATGCACCGAGCACGAGGCTGATGCCCATCCACACCGCTTGCTTGCCGTACTCCTTGCTCTGGTCGAAGATGCTCGCGTGGTCGGGATCATAGGCCGCGCTGTAGATGTTGGCCCAGCCCGCGAAGAGCAGGATCAGGTACATGATCAGCAGCGGACGGTCCAGATTGGACGCCACGTTCTCTCGGGCACTCATCGGCGGCGGGGCTTTTTGACCTTCTTCACGAAGTGCTGCTCCGCTTCGATCAGATCGGCATCGAGCATGCGCTTCATCACATCGGGCCGCGTGATGGTGTCGGTGAGGTATTGCTCCATGAGCAGGCTCGCGATCGGCGCTGCCCATGTGCCCCCGGAACCGCTGTTCTCCACATACACTGCCATGGCGATCCTGGGGTTCTCCATCGGCGCGAAGCACACGAAGACCGCATGGTCCTGTCCGTGCGGGTTCTCCGCCGTTCCCGTTTTCCCGCACACGGTGATGTCCTTCAGCCGCGCGTTCTTCCCGGTGCCGCCGGGTTCGTTCACCACGCGGCGCATACCTTCCTGGATGTTGTCGAACCAATGCGGCGCGACCTCCACGATGTGCTTCTCCAGATAGCGTTGCTGCAAGCTGTCGGGATCGCCTACGGCACGCACCACATGCGGCGTGATGTACCAACCCTTGTTTGCGAAGATGGCCGCGAGGTTCGCCATCTGGACCGGCGACACGAGCACTTCACCTTGACCGATGCTCGCGCTGTAGATCGTGCTGAAGGCCCAGCGTGCTTCGCCGTATTTCCGGTTGTAATACGCTGGCCCGGGGATGTTGCCGCCCTTCACCGAAGGCAGGTCCATATCGGGTTTCGATCCCAATCCGAAGGAGTGCATGCGTGTTTCCCATTCCGCAAGACCGAGCGCGGCATCGCGAAAGCGGCTCTTCTTGTCGAGGGCGCGTTCCACGATCCGGTTGAACACTTGGTAGAAATACGGGTTGCAGGAGTACTGGATGGCCTGTTCGATCGTGCTGGCGTTGGGATGGTTGTGGCAACCCACCAGGTTCTTGTTGCACGGAAAACCGGTGTTCACAGTGATCACGCCTTCATCCAACGCGATGAGCGCTTGCACCACTTTGAAAATGGATCCGGGCGGGTATTGTGCTTGCATGGCGCGATCGAACAGCGGCTTGATCGGATCACGTTGCAGTATGCCGTAGTTGGTGTTGCGGATGCGGCCTACAAGCAGCTCGGGGTCGTAGGTCGGACTGCTCACCATGCACAGCACTTCGCCAGTGCGCGGATCCAGCGCCACGATGCTGCCCTTCTTGTTCCGCATCAGTTGTTCACCCAAGCGCTGCATGCGCAGGTCGATGCCGGTGTACAGGTTCTTGCCTTCCACCGCGAGCGTGTCGTAGATCCCGTTCTTGAAGGAGCCCTTGATGTTGTTGTGGACATCCACGAGCACGTAGCGCACACCGCGACTGCCGCGCAACTGCGGTTCGTAGTACTGTTCCAGTCCACCCACACCGATCACATCGCCCGAGCGGTAATAGGGATCCTGCTCCACCTTGCGCGCGTCCACTTCGCTCAGGTAGCCGAGCACGTGTGCGGCGGTGTGGGGTGGATAGGTGCGCAGCGTTCGGCTCTGTCCGAAGAACCCCGGGTATTTGTGCAGGTGAACGCTTATCGCGGAGAACTGCCCGGCGGGGATCTGCTTCTCGATCACGCTGGGTTTGTAGATCGAATAGCGCCGTGCTTCCGCGATCCGCGACTTGAACTCAGCGAGCGGCACATCGACCAATGCGGCAAGTGCCACAGTATCGAACTCCTTCACTTCACGCGGCACCATCATCAGGTCGTACACCGGCGTGTTGGCGACCATGAGTGCGCCGTGGCGATCATGGATGAAGCCACGCGCAGGGTAGTCCGTGATCTTGCGCTCGGCCATGTTCGCCGCGCTTGCCTTCCACTTGTCATCCACCACCTGGATCCAGAACAGGCGAATGATGAAGACCACGGCGATGAACAACACCGCGACGATGAGGACGTATTTGCGCCCTTCGTAGTTCATGTGCGACCGCGCTCCTCGCGGGAAGTGAGGAACTGCGCCAGCAGGCACAGACCCAACGTGAAAACGGCGCTGAGCACAGCGCGGAGGAAGGTGGAGAAGAAGCTGTCGAAGCGGTGGATCTCCACGAAGAAGAGCCAGAGGTGGTGGATCAGAATGAGCACGCCAGCGTATGTGACGAACCAGACCAGGCCCATGCGCGGCACTGTGGGTCGCATGCCGAACTCATAACCTTCACGGGGCGCGATGAGTTTGAGCCAACGCAGGCGCACGAACATCATGATCACGCATGCGCTCATGTGCATGCCGGGTGTATTGCTGAAGAGATCCATCACCAGGCCGGTGAAGGCACCGATCAACAGGCTGGCCCATGCGGGAAGCTCGAACGGGAGCATCAGCAGGAAGAGCAGGTAGAGGTACGGCACCATCCACCCGTTGGCGATGTCCAGGTGATCGAGCACGAGCACTTGCAAGAGCATCAGCGCAATGAAGCGGAACACGTTGGCGATGATGGTGACGATCATTGGACCACGTATGCTTTTTCCACGCTGTCGCGCTCGGCGCGTTGCAGGTCGTTCACCACATACACGAAGCCGCTGCGGGTAAGATCCTCGAAGAGTTGTACCACGATCGCCTGGTCCTGTCTGCCGGGTGCATCGTTCACGGCCAGCACGCGGCCTACGGGCACTCCTTCGGGATAGACGCCATCACCACCGGTGGTCACTATGGTGTCGCCCACATGCACCCGCGCATGCTTCGGAATGTCGATCACCGAGGAGGTCAACGGATCGTTGGTGTCCCAATAGAGCAGTCCGTAGTGTCCGGTCCGTTTGGTCTTCACGCTGGTCTTCACGTCCGGGTTCAGGATGCTGATCACCGATGCGAAGTGCGGTTCCACATCGCGGATCACGCCCACGATCCCGTCCGGGCCGATCACACCCATGTCGTCGTGCAATCCGTTCACAGCGCCCTTGTCCAGCGTGATGAAGTTGCGCGGCTTGTGCCAGGTGTTATTCACCACCTTGGCAGGCAGGTAGCTGTATTGTTGGCGATAGATGCTGTCGTTGATCCGCACGAAGAGCTCCTCCACCGGTGTGTACGAGCTGCTGTGGCGGTTGCGCCAATCCGCATTCTCTGCGGCCAGGCGCTCGTTCACTTCCTTCAGGTTGGCGTAGTCGGTAATGTCCTTGCGCCAGGTGAAGAGCGTGCCCACCAGCTCATTACTGCTGCTGATGGCGCGCGCGCGATGGTGCGAGTTGCCATTGTACAACAGGCCCATGGAGATGCCCAACAGCAGCAGGAAGAGCAGCGTGTTCCGTATGCGGTGGAGGAAGCGGAAGAGGTCGCGCATGGTTGGTTCGCCCTTTCGACCGCCGAAGAACGGCGCGTTGCGGGCGCGAAGTTTCGCGCACCTACTCGCGCATCAGGAACTGGAAGCGATCGATGTTCTTCAATGCGATACCAGTGCCGCGTGCGACGGCGCGTAGCGGATCCTCGCTCACGTGTACCGGCAACTTCGTCTTGATGCTGATGCGCTTGTCCAATCCGCGCAACAACGCACCGCCACCAGCCAGGTAGATGCCGGTCTTGTAGATGTCCGCGCTCAACTCGGGCGGTGTGGCTTCCAACGCGCTCAGGATCGCCTCTTCGATCTTGCTGATGCTCTTGTCCAAGGCTTGCGCGATCTCCACGTAGGTCACCGTGATCTCCTTGGGGATACCGGTCATCAGGTCGCGTCCGCGTACGGCGTAATCCGGCGGTGGATTGTCCAACTCGGTCATCGCGGCGCCTACTTCGATCTTGATCGTCTCCGCCGTGCGCTCACCCACCAGGATGTTGTGCTGGCGGCGCATGTACTCTTCGATGTCCTGTGTGAATTCATCGCCCGCCACGCGGATGTTCTTGTCACACACGATACCACCGAGCGCGATCACCGCGATCTCACTCGTACCACCACCGATGTCGATGATCATGTTGCCCATCGGCTCCTCCACATCGATGCCGATCCCGATCGCGGCGGCCATCGGTTCGTGGATCAGGTACACCTCCTTCGCACCGGCGTGTTCGCTGCTGTCCTTCACCGCGCGCTTCTCCACTTCGGTGATGCCGCTGGGGATGCAGATCACCATGCGCAGGTTCGGCGTGAAGAGCCTTCTGCCGGGATTGATCATGCGGATCATGCCCTTGATCATCTCCTCAGCAGCCTTGAAGTCCGCGATCACGCCATCGCGCAGCGGTCGGATGGTCTTGATGTTCTCGTGCGTCTTGCCGTGCATCTGCTGTGCCTGTCGGCCCACGGCGATGACTTTGCCGGTGGTACGGTCGATGGCCACGATGCTGGGTTCGTCCACCACCACCTTGTCATTGTGGATGATCAAGGTGTTGGCGGTGCCGAGGTCGATGGCGATCTCCTGGGTGAAGAAGTTGAACCAGCTCATGGTCCTAAGGGGGTCAATGTTTGAAGTGGCGGTTGCCGGTGATGCACATGGCCATGCCGTGTGCGTTACAATGGTCGATGCTGTCCTGGTCGCGGATGCTGCCGCCGGGGTGGACGACCGCGGTGATGCCCACCTTGCCGGCGATCTCCACGCAGTCGGGAAAAGGGAAGAAGGCGTCGCTGGCCATTACGGCGCCGGAAAGGTCGAAACCGAACTTGCCAGCCTTGGTGATGGCTTGCTCCAGGGCATCCACGCGACTGGTCTGTCCCGTGCCGCTGGCGAGCAACTGGTTGTTCTTGGCCAATACGATCGCATTGCTCTTGGTGTGCTTCACCAGGATCGTCGCGAAGACGAGGTCGTTCAACTCTTGCACTGTCGGTGGTTTCGTGGTGGCCACCTTCATGGAAGAAGCACTTGCCACCACCGTGTCCGCATCCTCGGTGAGGATCCCGTTCAACGCTGTGCGCACCTTCACGCTTGAACGCTTCGCGGGCTTGCGCTCAAGGATCATCCGGTTCTTCTTCTTACGCAGAACGTCCAGTGCATCGGCATCGAATCCGGACGCAGCGATGATCTCGAAGAAGAGCGGGTCGATCGCTTCCGCCGTGGCCTTGTCGATGCGTGCGTTGGTGATGAGCACGCCACCAAAGGCGCTCACCGGATCCGCGGCAAGTGCCGCATCCCACGCTTCCTTCAACGTTGCACGGATCGCCGCGCCGCACGCGTTGTTGTGTTTGAGGATCGCGAACGGAACACCCGGAAGAGTTGAAAGATCATCGATCAACTCCACCGCCGCGTCCAGGTCCAAGAGGTTGTTGTAGCTGAGCTCCTTGCCGTTCAACTGCGTGAACATTCCCGCGAGATCACCGTGGAATGCGCCGCCCTGATGCGGGTTCTCCCCGTAACGCAACACGGTGGTCGGTCCAGCGCTCAAGCGTAGGTCGCCACGCCCTTCACTGAACCAATTGTAGATCGCGCCATCGTATCGGGAACTCACCGCGAAGGCGGAAGAAGCGAAACTCTTGCGTTGCACAAGCGTGGTTCCGCCATCCTGGTCCTTCAGCAAGCGCAGCAATTCTGCGTAGTGCTCTTTCGCCGGGATGATCACCACATCGCGGTGGTTCTTCGCCGCTGCGCGGATCAAGCTGATGCCGCCGATGTCGATCTTCTCGATGACTTCGTCCTCCGTGCCACCGCTGGCCACAGTGGCCTCGAACGGATAGAGGTCCACGATGACGAGGTCGATGGGAGGAATATGATATTCCTCCAGCTGGGCCACGTCGCTGTCCAGATCGCGGCGCCCGAGGATCCCGCCGAAGACTTTCGGATGCAAGGTCTTCACGCGCCCACCGAGGATGCTCGGGTAGGTGGTGAGTTCCTCCACAGGCGTCACCGCCACACCGAGTTTCTCGATGAAGTCCTGCGTGCCGCCGGTGCTGTACAAATGGACGCCGAGCCGCTGGAGTTCGCGAACGATAGGCTCGAGCCCATCCTTATGGAACACCGATAGGAGCGCGCTCTGGATGCGTTTCTGCCCTGCCAAAATGAAATTCCTGCGTGGTTTCTCCCTATTCCGGCGCAAGTTTACAGCACAGTCAAGGCGTGGCACGGTCCGGAGCGGGCACCGTTATCCGAAGGTTACCAACAGCGCCACAGGCACTTCCGCGATCAGAACCGCAGGCCGACCCCGAAGGTGAGGTTCACCACCCGGGTGCCACTGCTCAGGGTGGAATAGTCCACCACGCCATCCGGCGTGATCACGATGGAACGCGGATCCACGTAGTTCACCTGTCCGCCGTTCAGCCGCTCCAAGCGCAGCTCCAGCAACAAGTTCCTGTTCTTGCCGGGGAGCACTTGCACCCCTGCGGCCCAGCCGATACTGCCGATGAATTCGTTCTCGTTGCGCTGCTCCATCAGGGGCTGGTCCATGCCTTCCACATCGATCCGCGAACGGGTCGTGAACTGGCGCATGCCGCCCATGGCCTCCACATACGGACTCACCTTGCCTGTGATCGGTTGCAAGCGCAACAAGCCGTGGTAAGCGTACACGTTGCTGGTCACTTTCAGGTCGCCCGTGGTGGCTTGGATATTCTCTTCATCAATGGCCACCACCTCACGCTTGCTACCCATGCGGCTCCAACCGAAGTCGAAGCCATAGCTCAACGGCAACCGGCGCATCGGGATCACCATGTTCGCACTGAGACCGACCATCTGATGTCCCCATGTGGCATCGAATTCACCGATCGGGATGCCGATCTCCAACCCGCCGCTGATGGTGGTGAAGCGCTGTTGATGCTGCTGCGGTTGGTTCTGCTGCGCTGCAACGCTGGCCGCTGCAAGGGCCAAGGAAAGGGTGATGAGCGTTTTCATGGTCATTGATGCAAGGCCCGGTGGTTGCCAAAGGTTATGCCGAAGCGCCCCTGATACCTTTGGCCGCATGGAACTGGCATCTGCCGCATGGCAGACCGATCTGGGTCTCTGGGGGCTGTTCCTGGCCTCCTTCCTCGCGGCCACCATCCTGCCCTTCAGTTCGGAAGCGGTACTCGCTGCATTCACCATGGGTTCATGGCCTCTTGGTACCCTTTGGCTGGTGGCAAGCCTCGGGAACTGGCTTGGCGGTATGAGCAGCTATGGGGTCGGTCGCCTCGGGAACCTGGAGCGCATCGCCAAGTGGTTGCGCACCGATCCCACGAGAGCCTTGAAATGGCAAGCGCGGACCGAACGCTACGGCGCTTGGGCCGCGCTGCTTTGCTGGTTGCCGGTGATCGGCGACCCCATCGCGATTGCTATGGGTCTGGGTCGTACACGCTTGATCCCCACAGCGCTGCTGATGTTCATTGGAAAGGCCGCCCGCTACGGCGGCGTCCTCTGGTTCTTCCGCTGATCCGCCTCGGCGGATCCTCTGCACCCTTCATTCATTCCCAGCGTCCTCAGCGCTCTCCGCGCCTGTCCTTGCGAGGCTTTGCGAAGCAATGCGGTGAAATGCATTCTCTCTTCTTCACCAATGAGATTAGCCCCGCCGAAGCAGGGCTTTCTCTTCAACTGAACCAACTCAGTAGTTCGTGTTCTGCGGATCCCAATTCGCCCAACCGGCGGTCCAATCCGTGCTGCCGAATGCGCCGCGGAAGGAAACGTTCTGGTAGAAGGTGTCCATCAGCGGTCCGTTGAATTCAGCGCCGCTCAGCAGTGGGCTGGTTCCCACCGGACGAAGCACCGGGCTCGTGAGGGTCACCGGCAGGCTCAGGCCAAGGTCGTTCACATTCGATACGGTGCTGTTCCCCCAACCGGGCGTGCTGAACCAGCTGCTGATGTCCCACGAACTTCCGGAGGCCACACCGAAGTCGTTCGTCATGCCGGCCAACACCACGTTGCGCACTTGCAGGTCGTTGTTGGCGGCGTTCAACTCGGTCGTCCCACCGTCGATGAGCAGCCCGGTCGGGTACCCGACGAACACGCTGTTGTACACCCGTGTCCGGGTGTTGCGGCGCAAGTGCAGCGCGCGCTTGTACAGATCGCTGTAGGTGTTGCTCACGGCTTGTGGTCCGAGGATCGTCACGTTGCTCCACGTGCCTTGTGAGTAAGGTGCGGTCGGATTACCGGCAGCGTCATTGTCGCATTCGAATCCATTGCTGCCGCTTGCATCGGCCGTGTTCGGGTCGCGCAGTCCGAGTGCGAACTGTACCATTCCTTGCCAACCGAAGTCCTGGTCGAAGTCGTCGTCCTGGCCTCGGAAGGCGATCAGGTTCTTCGCGTTCACCGTGCCGCCGAACCACTCATAGCTGTCATCGCCGCTGTAGCTCACTTGCACGTGATCGATGGTAGTGCCGCGACCCACAGCGCCCAGCGTAAGGCCATTGATCTCCTGGTTGGGTTGGAAGGCGATGCCGCCGAATTCGATCCGCACATAGCGCAACACACCGCTGTTGTCCTCCGCATCGTTGCCGCCGTAGTTCGCATCCGGACCACCTTCCACCACGGGATCGCTAGGCTGGTTATGCGGCGCGCGACCACAGATGATGATGCCGCCCCAATCCCCGCGATCACGTTGACCAACGGCTTGGTTGCTGGTGAAGACGATCGGCTGGCTCATGGTGCCTTCCGCCATGATCTTGCCACCGCGCTTGATGATGAGCGATCCCTTCGTCGGCTTATCACCACGGATGATGGTACCCGCTTGGATCGTGAGCGTAACGCCGTCCTCCACATACACGAAGCCCTTCAACAGGTACTTGGTGGTGCTGGTCCACGTGGTGTTGCTCGTGATGCTGCCTTGCACTTCCGTCAGATCGCTGCTCGTGGGGTACTCGCAGCAGCAGTCCTTGTCGGCATCGGCATCGTAGTTCAGGGCTTGTTGATCGGTACAGCCTTCCTTCTTCTTGCACGCGGGCAAGGCCACGGCCACTGCGCAAAGGAGCAACAGGGTGGTGGTGTGGTGTTTCATGTTCATCATTCTTCTTCCGTTTTGTTTGATGGCGCAAAGGGAGCCGTGTGCTGTTCCGTTGCGATCACCTGGATCTTATCGTTGTGTTCCCTCGTGTGAAGGTTCCGTTATGAAGGATCAGAAGCGGTACCCGATGCCAGCGGTGAAGTAGGCGCCGCGCCGGTAGCTCATCACCTCCTGATCCTGATCGCCGAAGCGGCCATCGTCATTCGTGTCCTGGATCAAGCGCGTGCGTTGGTTCAGAAGGTCCTGCACACCGAGCTTCACGTCGAAGTGTTCACCCAACCCTTTCGATACAGAGATGTCGATCACGTTGCGCGGCAGCTCGTAGATATCCGGCGTTCCATAGGTGCCCACCGCGAACAAGCGCGGGCCGATCACATTGTAGAGGATGCTGTACTGGAGCTTCCGATCGCTGTCCTGCCAATACAACCCGGCGTTGATGATGTAGGGTGATTGCCCAAGGAGCGGACGTTGCTGCGCTTGTCCCTTGGCTTGATCACCGAGTTGCACTTGCGTGATCACGTACGCCGCGTTGAAGGTGACACCGAGGTGACTGAGGTATCCCTGCGGAAAGATCCCGTTCAACTGACGACGAACCTCGACTTCGGCGCCGAGGCTTTGCGCTTGCTGCGCATTGCCGTAGCTGAAGTTGCGCGTTCCGCCGCTGCCGGCACCGGGCAGGAAGAACATCTCGATGGGGTTCGAGAAGTGCTTGTAGAAAAGGCCGAAGCTCACCATTTCCGACGCCGACGGGTACAGTTCGTAACGCGCATCGATGTTCTGGATGCTGGCCACTTGCAGGCTGTCGTTGCCGCGCAACACGTTGTTGAAGCTGAAGTCATAGAAGGAGAATGGTGCGAGTTCACGGAACTCCGGGCGGTTCACCGTGCTGTACCAGGCCAACCGCACTTGCGATGTTTCATTCAATGCCCGGGTCGCATTCACCGATGGCAGGATGCTCAGAACGGCGTTGTTCACGTTCACGCGACGCCCACCGAAAGTGGAGCTGGTGAGCTCTTGCGTGTTGTGCTCCGCGCGCACCCCGGCGGCGATGGTCGTGTTGGTCGCGATGGTCATGGTCGCACCCACATAGCCTGCAAGCAGTGTGTTCGCGGCCGTGTACCGGTCGCTCGGGTTCGTGCCTTCCTCCAACCGGAAGCCGGTGGTGGTGTTGATGTTCTCCGCATTGAAGATCGTCTCCACGCCTTGATCCAGCAGGCTCTGATCGAAGAGGTCTCCATTGGCGCGACGATAGCTCATCCAACGCGCTGCGAACGTGCGATCCTTCCGTTCGGCGTAAACCCCGGTGCGCAGCGTGAGTGTGTTCGTGCCCGCTTCTACGCGGTGTTCGTAGTCCACCTTGCCGGTCATTACGCGTTCATCGCTTTCACTGAAGAAGCGCCCCGCATCAAGTGTGGTTGCGCCAGGCGGGATCACCACTTGGAAGGCGGTGTTGGCATCACTCGCATCGAGTCCGCGGACGGTGCGGATCCGGCGCAGATCGGGTTCCTTGCTCAGGGCAAGACCGTAGCTCGCCGTCCAATTCAACGTGCTGGTGCCCGGCACGAGATCATGACTGCCGTGCAGTTGACCGCTGTAGATCGTGCGCTGTTGATAGCGGTACGCGTAGTTGCGCACTTCGAACCCCTCTTCCATGTTGCGCCCGGTACGCAACGTGGTCTGGTCGGTGCCTTGCTGCGTGAAGAGGTTGCGGAATTCAAGCTTCGTCCGCGTGCCAGCGAGCAGGCTGAAGTTGCTCGAGGCTGTCAGGCGAACCTGCGCGATGTTCTCGTTGTCGTTGTAATTGTAGATGCTGTCGCTGCG
>Ga0138256_10000838_pt1 | contig 33269 bp, 24 predicted proteins | sample KNB2016incub_MG_FD_105486 | JGI IMG/M metagenome (GOLD analysis project Ga0138256, IMG submission 105486) | Active sludge microbial communities from wastewater in Klosterneuburg, Austria - KNB2014incub_MG | ecosystem: Engineered > WWTP > Activated sludge > Unclassified | place: Austria... | reverse complement strand
TTATCAAATCCATTCAATGTAAATAACGACCGTTTCATATTATCCAAAGGCCATGCAGCACCTTTGCTCTATGCTATTTTTGCAATGGCCGGTGCTTACCCTCCCAGTTTATTGAATAGCTTAAGAAAAATTGATAGCCCATTAGAAGGCCATCCCACTCCCAATTTTAAATATGCCGATGCAGCAACAGGATCATTGGGGCAAGGCCTTTCTATTGCCAATGGACTGGCGCTCATTTCAAAAAGAGAAAAAAGGAAGAATACCATTTTTACTTTATTGGGCGATGGAGAATTGGCAGAGGGCCAGGTGTGGGAAGCCGCACAATTTGCCTCTTACCATAAATTAAACAACCTGGTTGCTATTTTAGATATCAACAGGCTGGGCCAAAGTGGAAAAACAATGCTGGGGCATCGTTGTAAAAAATATGCCGATCGCTTTAGCGCTTTTGGTTTTGAAACTATTTTGATAGATGGGCATGATTATAAAAGCATTGATCGTGCATTAGAAAAAGCGGTACACAACAAGGGTACAAAGCCCATTGCCATTGTTGCTGAAACTTTAAAAGGAAAAGGGGTTTCTTTTGTAGAAGACAAAGAAGGCTGGCACGGTAAAGCGTTTAACGAAGCGGAAATGAAAAAAGCTTTTAAAGAACTTCCGGTAGATGAAAGCCTGGATTTACATTTTAAATTCAAAGTACCAAAAGAAAAAACCATTACCAACGGGCAACATTATTTTAATGGAATAAAAAAAACATTTGATCCTAAGAAAGAATATTCATTAAGAGAAGTGTTTGGAGAATCGCTGGCAATACTGGGAAAAGCCAATGTTGATATGTATGCTTTGGATGGTGATGTAAAAAATTCCACATTTACCGAAGATTTTTATAACGCCATTCCCGAAAGGTTTATAGAATGTTTTATTGCAGAACAAAACATGGTATCAGTTGCTGTTGGGTTAAGCCGGCTGGGCAAAATACCATTTGTTGCTACATTTGGCGCTTTTTTAAGCCGGGCAGCCGACCAGGTGCGTATGGCAAGGATCTCAGATGCTAACATTAATTTTATTGGTACCCACACAGGTGTTTCTATTGGTGAAGATGGACCTTCTCAAATGGCGCTTGAAGATATTGCTATCTTTGGCGCTTTTCCGCAAAGCATTATTCTTCAGCCCGCCGATGCCCTTTCGGTAACAAAGCTTTTACCACTCATGCTACAGGAAAAAGGTATTCACTACATGCGTATATTCAGGCCAAAAGCAAAACCAATCTACCAGGATGATGAAATATTTACGATTGGTGGAAGCAAAGTATTGATACAAGGCGAAGAAGATGCGCTTACTGTGGCTGCCACAGGCATTACGGTTGCAGAAGCAATGAAGGCTGCCGAAATTTTAAAACAGGAAGATATCCATATTACTGTAATAGATTGTTACAGCGTAAAGCCCATAGATAAACCCGCCCTTATTAATTGCCTGCAACAATGCAGCAGCCCTGTTCTTATAACAGTTGAAGATCATTTTATGCATGGCGGACTGGGAGATTTTGCGGCGATTGCCGTAGAAGGCATTGCTCAGAATGTAATAAAGATGGCGGTTAAAAATATTAGCCATTCCGGAAATAAAGACCAGTTGCTGCAAAGAGCCGGTATAGATGCGGCAGCCATTGTTACAAAAGTAAAAGAACTCATTACAGTACCCGTATAAAGGAATAAATAACATGTAATATCCATTTTCGTAATATTCGTACGTAACTTTATTTTACACATTCAAGTTGCGCATAAGGAAGTTTTGTGTGTTTTATAAAGTAAGATGTAATTACAATTAAAATTTTTTCGATACCTATTTTTATATGAAATTAAATATTGAACAAATTGTACGTTCTGGTTATGTAGCCGCATTTATCATGATCCTTATATCTTATCTCTTATTTTTTATAAGTTTAAATGAAAGTATTAATGGAAGAAACCAAATCATTCATTCCAGCCAAAGTATTGATAATATTGATAAACTCATGTCATCAATAAAAGATGCAGAAACAGGGGTTAGGGGATATACGCTTATAAAAGATGATCGTTACCTGGAACCTTATTTCAATGGAATAAGGCAAAGTAAAGATGCAATAACAGCATTAGATGATCTGATAAGCCCCGATATGGAAGTGAGGGATCGGTTATTTCAAAACATTAAAAAAATCGTATCTGAGAAAAACGAAAATTTAAAACAGGTTTCTATTACGGCGATCACCCAAAATGGAACTTCTTCGTTGGCTTTAAAAAATAAGATTGATTCTGGAAAAATATTAATGGATAATTTAAGAGATTCCATGGCACAACTAAGGGCAAGGGAATTATCTTACCGGGTTACCCAGGAAAAAAGGTTAACAGCTATCAATAATTCTACAAAAACGATTGCAATCATTTCGTTATTAATCGTTGCTTTGTTAGGTGCTTATTCTGTTATTACTTTTAACCGGGAAAACAAAGATAAAAAAGCTGCTGATGCCGCCGCTGCACAATATGCTTCACAATTAGAAAACAGGGTAAATGAATTAGATAAAAAAAATATCGAGTTGGCCCAGCTTAGGGGAATGGAAAAATATGCAGCTACAGGACGTATGGCCAGTACAATGGCTCACGAAATTAAAAATCCATTGAATAATATCAGCCTTTCTATGGAGCATTTATCGTATAACCCGGAACAAGATGAAGAACAAAAACAACTTATAGAAATCGTAAACCGGAATGTAAAACGGATTAATGATATTGTAACCAACCTGCTGAATGCAACCCGGTTCCTGGTATTAAAATTTATACCCGTTTCTTTAAATCAATTGATAGAAGATGCATTGGAGGCTGCTAAAGACAGAATTGAACTAAATAATATAACGGTTATTAAACATTTTGATGAAGGGTTGTGTAATGTATCTGTAGATATTGAAAAAATTAAAATTGCAATCACCAATATTATTGTGAATGCTATTGAAGCTGTAGAGGGAAAAAGTAATGGTACTATAGAAATAACTACCACTTCTCTAAATGGGCATTGTGCCATGATATTGAAAGATAATGGGGTAGGTATGGATGAAGAAGCACTCTCAAAGGTATTTGAACCATTTATTACCAGTAAAAAAAATGGTACCGGTCTTGGCTTAACGAATACTCAAAATATTATTTTAAATCACAAAGGGCATATTACAGTAGAAAGTTCAAAAGGCGAAGGATCCATATTTACAATTTTGCTTCCCTTTGAAAAATAAAATACCCGGGAGTTGCTTTAATTACAAGTACAAATCCCGGTTATTTTGTGTAGGGTATTATTTTACCCTTTATCATTAAGCCCTGTTACCCCGGATAATATTTAGTAGAATGGCAATTACTGCAATTACCAATAAGATATGAATAATACTACCGGCACTATAATAAAAAAATCCAAGCACCCAGCCAATGATAAGTATTACTGCTATTAAATACAATAAGTTACTCATGGTTTACATTTTTAAATGGTGAATCATACTGTATTCATAGAAAAAATGAAGCCAAAGTTTTATCATCCGTTAATTGAATGTATAAACTATAAAAAAGCTGGGTAATTTTAAAATTATTCTTAGTTATTAAACAGGCTATTTAATGCCTCTTCAATATTATTTCGATTAAAAGGTTTGCCCAAAAAATAATGGGCCCCTTTTTCGAAAGCTTTGGTCTTATAGGCAAAATTATCAAACGCTGTTATAATAATGATTTTTAAATCGGGATATGCTTCTTTTAATGTGGGTACATAATCAATTCCCTGGCCGTCTTTTAAGTGATTGTCTAAAAATATAACATCAGGGTTTTCTTTTTGCAATATTGGTGCTGCCTCCAAAAGGCTATGTACATAATGTACTTCATAAGCATGTTGTTGCAATAAACGGGTAAGCAAAAAACAGGTATCTTTCTCATCATCTACAATAAGTGCTTTTCGAAATTCCATACAGCGATTTTAGTAAACTCTCATTTTAAAATATATAATTGGTTTTAAACAGCAAACTTCATACTAAAAATTTATTTCCAACCTATTAGGAAAATAAGTATTGGTGAATTATTTCTACACTCAACAACGTAAATAGCTATTACTTAATAATTAAGCGTATAAGGTTTTAGTATCCTTGTAACCAGGATTTATTTTTTCTTTTTTGCAGACTTTTTCTTAGAAGTTGATTTCTTTGGAACTTTTGCCCCGCTTTCCCGGGCTTCAGAAAGGCCAATAGCGATGGCCTGTTTTGGATTTGTAACTTTCTTTCCGGAACCGGATTTTAGTTTCCCTGCCTTCATTTCTTTCATTGCTTGTTCAACTTTTTCAGAAGCTTTTTTAGAATATTTAGCCATGATCTTTTATTTAGAATTAGGCAAATTCTAATTTCATGCCGATTTTTTATTCAGGTGTTTTGCGTTTAAAGAGAATAGAAGCGTTCTGTTTATAATCTCCGCTAAACCTTAACTCATATACAGCCTTTCCATCTCTTACAATTAACAACCCGGTATTGGGCGGAATACTACCAAGGGTTTCTGCAAACATTACCAACTCAATTTCCTGTGTGCCGGGTGTTATATAAATTGTTTTTTTTATGGCAGATGCACTTAATCCTTGCCTCGCCAAAATAATTTTCCCATTCATTAGCACACTTACTGTATCACCATCTATTTCACCGTTATCATATAATGATAGGTTGAGGCTATCGCCTGAAAAATAAACGGTTTGTTGTACTACTGTTTTTCTCATACTTACCTCCGCAGCGGGATCTGTATTTCTTACCAGTACAGGTTCTTGTTTTTTTACTTCTAATTTTGCCAGCCTCTTTTCCTCCTGCTCCATGGCGATAGCCTTCGCTCTTTCTTTTTTCTCATTTTCCAAAACTTGCTTTGCTATGTCCTTATCTTTTTGTGCCTGCAGCTTTTGTTCTTTTTTTATGTTTTTTTCCTCTTGCTTAGCAAGTAATGTTTGTTTTTTTAATTCATCATTTCTTTTACTCTCTTCAGTTTTGGCAATTTCCATTTGTTGTTGCTGCTGCTTTTTCAAAGCCTCTTCTTCTTGTCTTTTTGCAATTGCCAGTTCCTTGTTTTTCTTTTCTTCTAAGGTAGCCAGGTTCTTTTTCTCGTCTTCCTGATTTTTTATTTCATTTTGTCTGGCTTCTTTTACAAAAGATAATTCATCTGCTTTTTGTAATTCTTCTAAATGTGGTACCAATGAAGAATGCCAAAAATCATTTTTTCTTGTTAGGCTGATAAAGCCGGTGAGCGACGTATAATCTTTTGTTTTATTGGTGCTAAAAGGCCCCTTTAAAGTCATGATGCTATCTTTCGCATCTAAGCTGAGGATATTTAATTGCCTCACTCCTTTACTGGGTTTTATGGGATAATTATTTGAGATCAACTCCCGGTCTTCTACAATTATTTTTCCATCCTGGGCTATTTTTACGCTTACTTTTTTTACTCCAAAATATTGTGAATCACCCAGCGTAAACCAGGTATGTGAAAACCCTGAATATTTTCCCTTTTCTTTGCTGATGCCAATTTCATACTGATACGTAAGCTGGTTTGTATCATTGTAAATGGTGCCTTTCCACAAACCGGTAATATCTGTTTGCTGGGCAAACAGGTAAACGGGGGATACGAAAATCAAAATCATTATAAATAGCCGGTAGCCCATGTAGTAAAATTTTAATGGCGAACAAGCAAGTAACGTAAAAAGCGGGGTTTTGTGTGTGTTCATTTGAAAAAATAATTTTCAGCTTTCCTATTGGGCTGTTAACTAATTAATTTCTTTCAATTTGATGTGTAAGCCTGGTTACTAAACATTTTACAATGCCAATACTGCAGGCTTTTCTTTTAAGTATCCATTTGTATTACAAAGAAAAATTGGTTAAAAAATAAAAAGCCGCTTTGTAATAAAGCGGCTCGTAAATACATTTATATTTTTACCCGTTCATTGAGGTTAAAAATTCTGCATTATCCTTTGTGCCTTTCATGTTTTTCAAAAGCATGTTGATTGCTTCTTCTGAATTCATGTCGGCAATATGTTTACGCAAAACCCACATACGTTTAAAAGTATCTTTATCAAGCAAAAGGTCATCTCTACGGGTGCTGGAAGCAACAATATCTATAGCGGGATAAATACGCCTGTTACTTAATTTACGGTCAAGTTGTAATTCCATATTACCGGTTCCTTTAAATTCTTCAAAAATCACTTCATCCATTTTACTACCGGTATCTACCAGGGCTGTTGCCAAAATGGTAAGTGAGCCTCCATTTTCAATTTTACGGGCAGCGCCAAAAAATTGTTTTGGTTTTTGCATGGCATTGGCTTCTACCCCACCACTTAGAACTTTACCGCTTGATGGCGCCACGGTATTATGAGCCCGTGCAAGACGGGTAATAGAATCTAACAGAATTACCACATCGTGGCCGCACTCTACCAATCTTTTTGCTTTTTGCAATGCAATGATTGAAACCTTTACATGTTTTTCAGCCGGTTCATCAAAAGTGGATGCTATCACTTCTGCTTTTACGCTACGTTCCATATCTGTAACTTCTTCGGGCCTTTCATCTACCAATACCACCATTAAATAACACTCCGGATGGTTCTCTGCTATGGCATTGGCCACTTCTTTCAACAGCATGGTTTTACCCGTTTTTGGCTGGGCAACAATGAGTCCCCGTTGTCCTTTCCCAATGGGTGTAAACAAATCCATTATACGGGTGCTGTAATTATCAGAAGTGGTAGTAAGTTCTAATTTTTCGAACGGAAATAAAGGAGTCAGGTAATCAAAAGGAACCCGGTCTCTTACTTCTTCAGGAGTTTTACCATTGATGGTTTCTACTTTTAATAAAGCAAAATATTTTTCACCTTCTTTTGGAGGGCGTACAGAACCATAAACCGTATCGCCGGTTTTTAAACCAAATAATTTTATTTGTGAGGGTGATACATAAATATCATCAGGAGAAGATAGATAATTATAATCACTGCTTCTTAAAAAGCCATAACCATCGGGCATCATTTCTAAAACACCTTCGCCCAATACCACTCCATCAAATTCAATATTAAAAACCGGTGGCTTTTGGCGTTGCTGTTGTACCGGTTGATAAACCGGCTCTTCTATTTCAGGTTGTTGTACATCTTCTTCGTGCAAAAATTGAGCAATGGATGCTGGAACTGTAGTGTCGGCATCTGTAAGAGGAAGTATTGTTTCTTCATTATCCTCTACTTCTTTTGGCGCTTCCTCTTTTTTGGGTTTAATAGGGTGCTTTTTAGCAGGAGTTTCTATTTTTTTTGCTTTGGGATGTGCTTCCTTATTATCTGCAGCGGGTTGCATTACTTCTGCCTCTTCTACTATATTAGAAGTGGTGGCTTTTATAATGCGTTTACGCTTTGGTTTTTCATCTTCCGAACTTTTTTTTTCTGCGTTCATAACGGCTTGTTTATCAAGGATTTTATAAATTAAATCTTGCTTATTTAGTTTTTTTGAATTGGAGATTTTTAAATCATCTGCTATATCTAATAGCTCAGGAACGAGTAAATCGCTCAGTTGTAGTATATCGTACATAAAAATGTGAAAATGCTTTTCTCAAAAAGTCGCTCTAAATTACTCTGTAAATTGAAATTGAATCAGTGATGGAAATTGATCGAAAGATGTAGTAGTGAGGCATGTTTAGTGTATGTTTCACCACCTTTTCCACTGCAATATTACATTGTTTTTGTGGAAACAAGAAAAAATATATCTTTTTTAAATAGTTTTTTTATTGGCCATTTTTAAACTGAAAAACGGCATTTGCCCTCTTTTTTGAAAAGCAAAGAAAGGATATTGGGTATGCGGGAAAATTTTTGAACCTATTTTAAAGCTTGCAGGATGTTCTTAGCTGCTGCTTCATCTTTTTCAAAAACCCGTAATTCAATTCCTCCCAATGGGTTTAAACCAATAGGGTTTTGAGAGTTAGTAAATGCCAGAATACTGGCTTCACTTAACTTTTCCAGGGCGGCATTTGCCAATACCGAATCGTCGTAAACACCTACTAAAACAGTGTCTTCATTATTTAGTTCTGCCATTGTCTTTATTTTAAATTTTTTAGCTTACAAATTTTTCTTTTGCTTATTAATATGAATTTACAAAATTAATTCCAAACTTGTGGTTTATTCAACTTGTTCACGTTCATAATGCAAGGCTGCGATTGCCATTTTTATTTGACCATAACTACAATGAGGCAGTTGGTCTTTTATACCAGTAATAGATGCAGAATGATTGCTTTTTATCATGGTTATAATTTCACGGTAAGTTTTTTCATTTAAAATATCCAGGATTGGGATTTTTCCCAATTGTATATAATAAGCTAAATGAGATTCAATAGTGGATATCGTTAAATTACGGATTATTGCAATCTCACCGGCCGTTTTACCTTGCAGGTGCAAATCGTATGTTTGCAATTTGGTATCATGCTTCATCACTTTGGCCGTTTCTTTTTTTCTACTCTTTTTATCTGGTATTGAATGCATTTCAGACTCAATGCTAAAAAAATCGCAATAGTTTCTTATCGTTTCTAAAAACGCTCTTCCGTATTGCCGTATTTTCAAGGCGCCAAAACCTTTAATTTTTTCAAGATCTTTTTCAGTGAAAGGAAAGTAAGTTGCCATCAACTCCAGCGATTCGGTACTACAAATCATATATATGGGCACCCCTGCATCTTCTGCCAGTTGGCTTCTCAGGTTTCTTAAACGGCTTACTAAATTATTATCTGCTGCATCAGAAAATGATTCGGTAGAAGCTGCATAAATAGTAACCGGAAACTTTTCGGATTTATAGGTTGCTTTGTGCCTTTGGTATGAATTTAACTCAAACCCCTCCACACAGCCGGCAAGTAAAAATAATTTAGCCGCAACTACCTCAAATAATTTACCGGCCCGGTTATTAAAATCAATAGCGATTTGCCTGTTATCTGTTGATGCTTTAATTGTTTTTAAATGTTCTTTTAAAATTTCTAATTGGGTGATAAACCATTTAGCTGCTACGGAAAGCCTATCCCTGAGCAATTCATTTTTTTCTGGCGGTAAATCACCAAATATTTCCTGTAACTCAAGCGAAAATTTAGATCCGTGTTTTTTAAAAATTTCGGTTTGCTCAACATTATACCTTGCCCACTCAATTGATTTTTTCCCAAAAGCGGGCTGTTGAATAATATAATCAGAAATTTTTTTTGCATAAAAAACCAGTTCATTAAAATCAATTAACGATAATATCACATCTTGCTGAAATTTGCAGGCTGCTGTTTCCAGTATTTTATTTAATTCAATATTTGATGCCTGGTTTTTTGAATAAGACACAATTCGTTCATCGCTCAGTAAACTCCTGTGTGCGATGGCCGTTTGTAAATAAATACCTTCTAATGTGCGGCACCGGCTTAAGGCAACATAAACCTGGCCAGGTGCAAATGCCCTTTGGGCATCAATAATTACCTGGTTGAATGTAAGGCCCTGGCTTTTGTGAATGGTAATGGCCCAGGCCAGCCGCAGCGGGTATTGTGTAAAGCTCCCTGCAACCTCTTCTTCTATCTTGCTTTTTGTAGTATCCAATTTGTATTTTACATTTCGCCAAACTTCTTTTTGTACTTCAATTATTTTTTCTTCTTCGCCCTCTTTACAGGTAACAAATATTTTGTCATCTTCTAATTGAGTGATGGTTCCAATTTTTCCATTGTAATAATTTTTTTCTGTATTGTTTTTTAAAAACATTACCTGCGTATCTTTTTTGAGGCGTAAAAATTCTTCAGTAGGAAATATGCGCTCTGCAAAATCTCCTTCTACTGCTGCACGGTAAATAAATTCTTTCTCTGCCAGTTTTTCTAATGCGGCATTATTAATTTCATCTGCAGCAGCATTGTGTGTGGTAAGGGTTATTACATGCTCTTGCTGTGGCTTTTCATGAAGCCTGTTATGTAAAAGCTTATATCCTTCTTCGTCCATTTCATTATTGCGTACCTGGTTTAATATATTTATAAACACGGCATCGTGCTGGCGGTACACTTTTTTTAATTCGATATATACCGGGGGTTGTTCGGCTATTACTTTACTGCTAAAGAAAAACGGGTTTGCATAATGATCTTTTAAAAGTGACCACTCATCTTCCTTTACCACAGGTGGCAACTGGTATAAATCACCAATATATAAAACCTGTACACCTCCAAAAGGTTGCCTGCGACGGTTACGCACATGGCGTAATACATTATCTATTGCATCCAGCACATCGGCCCTTACCATACTTATTTCATCAATTATGAGTAATTCCAGGTTTTGTAATACCTCCCTGCGCTGCTGGTTTAATCGTAAGTTGGCCATTAAACTATGCTTATCCGTTACCTCTGAATGATTAATGCCAAACTCGGCCATAGGTAAATAGGGCGTAAATGGAAGTTGAAAAAAAGAATGAATCGTAGCACCTCCCGCATTGATGGCTGCTACTCCTGTGGGAGCCACAATGGCACAGTTCTTTAAACTGTGTTCTTTAATATTTTTTAAAAAAGTAGTTTTACCGGTTCCGGCTTTACCCGTTAAAAAAACCGCCTGGTTACTATTATTTATAAACCCTGAAGCTAATTCAAATTGATCATTATTGGTATAAGTGATGCTGTTCATAAAGCAGATAAAATTACAAAATCAATATGGGTTAATTATTTTTAATAATAAAAAAGGAGGCTGCCTTTCAGCAACCTCCTTTTGTGATTGTGTTCTTAGGCCACGGCTTTGCCAAGCATAAGCAACTCATTTGCCTGTACTTCGGTAAAGTATTTTTTATTGCCTTCCTTATCGGTGTAAGTACGGTTTGTTAACTTACCTTCAATGGCCACTTCTGCGCCTTTTACCAAAAACTTTTCGGCAATTTCGGCCAGCTTGCCCCAGGCAATCACGTTATGCCATTGGGTTTCTGTTACTTTTTCGCCTTGTGTGTTACGATAGGTTTCATTTGTTGCGATGGAGAACCGTACCAGCTTTTTTCCGCTTTCTGTGTTGCGTACTTCCGGTGCGTTACCTAAATTTCCAATCAGTTGAACTTTGTTTTTTAATGCGTACATAGCTGTAAATTTTTGTTTGTTTAAAAAATGTTTCTTTATTTCAGTCTTTCGGCAAATCGTCATTCCCGATTGACAACACAAAGATGGGCCTCCCGAAAACCCATAGCCGGAGATTAAACATTTACTTTCATCTATAATCGTTTATAACCGTTTGTTGTCGAATATTTGCCCGACAGCACTGGATCATAGAGTTTTAACGCCAAAAATTATTTTTTAATAGAAATCTTGTTTACCAGCAATGCCCACACATATTTGAACTTTTTTTAGCTTTAACTTTGATATTATGCATGCATATAAACAAACCCTTCAGCAAAAATTTAATGAGGTTTACCACAATTTGAATCCAGAGCAAAAAATGGCGGTTGATACCATTGAAGGCCCAGTAATGGTAATTGCCGGGCCGGGAACCGGAAAGACTCAAATATTGGCTGCCCGTATTGGTAAAATCTTATTAGAACCCGATACCCTTCCAGAAAATATTTTATGCCTTACCTATACCGAAGCTGGCGCTATTGCCATGCGCAGGCGCCTCCTTACATTTATTGGAGCCGATGCTTATAAAGTAAATATTTATACGTACCACGCATTTTGTAATGATGTAATACAAGACAACCTGCCTCTCTTTGAAAAAAACACTTTGGATCCCATTTCAGAATTAGAAAGCATCCAGCTTTTTAAAGAATTGGTTGACCGCTTTCCTAAAGGCCATTTATTAAAAAGATACAGGGGTGATGTTTATTATGATATAAAAAATCTACAGGCACTTTTTTCTACTATGAAGAGAGAAGGCTGGGTACCGGAAAATATTATTCCAAAAATAGATCAATACATCGGGGAGTTACCTACCCGGGATGAGTTTACATATAAAAGAAAGTATAAAGAATTTAATAAAGGGGATGTAAAGCAAGATAAGATTGACCAGGAGATAGAAAAAATGGAGAGGCTAAAAGCAGCTGTATCAGAATTTGAGAATTATCAACAACTCATGCTAAAACACAATCGTTATGATTTTGATGATATGATTAACTGGGTAATTAAGGTTTTTGAAAACAATGAAATTGTATTGGCAGATTACCAGGAAAAGTTTCAATATATTCTGGTAGATGAATACCAGGATACAAGTGGGTCACAAAATAAATTAGTACAGCTTCTTATAAATTATTGGCATTCGCCAAACATTTTTGTAGTAGGAGACGATGATCAAAGTATTTTCCGCTTCCAGGGCGCCAATATAGAAAACATGCTACAATTTGCTAATGAATATGAAGACGTCCTTAAAAAAGTAATACTTACCCATAATTACCGCAGTACGCAACCCATATTAGATGCAGCTAAAATACTCATTGATAAGAATGAGGAACGGCTTATAAAACAAATGGAGGGGATCAATAAAAACCTGCAGGCCAGTAATGCTAAAATAAAAGAGCTAAAAAACTTTCCGGAAATATTAGAATATGAAACAGTAAAAGAAGAAATGGCCGGTATTAGTAACCGGGTAGAAGCATTAATAAAAAGTGGGATCAACCCTGCCCATATTGCTGTTATTTACAAAGAAAATAATTATGGCAAAGAACTTTCTGGTTTCTTTCAGTTAAAAAAAATTCCTTACTATATTAAGAGTAAGATAAACCTGCTCCATCATCCATTTATTTCAAAATTAGTAAGCTGGTTAAATTATTTGAATGCAGAACAGGATATGCCTTATGGTGGAGAGGAAATGCTTTTCAAAATTTTGCATTTTGATTTTTATGAGATTCCGGCAATAGATATTGCAAAGCTAACTATTGAAGTAAACAATAGAAAATATAAAGGTGAACAAGTGTCTATCCGTAGCTTACTCTATGAGAAATCACATGCACCTGCTAAAGATCTTTTTGATACTGGCCCGATTGCCTGGATGCCCAAAATGAGCGGTATGATTGAACAACTTATTTCTGATGTGCCTAATGTTACACTACAACGGTTGTTTTCTAATGTTATACAACAGGCAGGTGTATTGGGGTATATCATGAATAACGAAAATAAGATTTCGTTAATGCAAATGCTTTCAGCCTTTTTCGATTTTATTAAAGAAGAAACTGCAAGAAACCCTACCCTCACCCTGGAAGGCCTCGTGAATATTATAAATATCATGCAATCTGAAGACCTGCCGGTTTCTATGCAAAAAGTTTCGGGATCCGATAAAGGGGTAAACCTCTTAACCAATCATGGCAGTAAAGGCCTGGAGTTTGAATATGTTTTTATAGTAGGTGCAAATGCAAATTTTTGGGAAAAGAAAAAGCCGAGGAGCCAGGTTTTTCAAATGCCCGATACCATGTTCACAACATTGGCCATAAATCCTTTAGAAGAATTAAGGCGGTTATTTTATGTTGGCATTACCCGTGCCGAAACCCATTTATACATTTCGTACCCACGTTACAAAAACGATGGAAAAGAACTGGAGCCCACCATGTTCATTAGGGAAATACAGGACCAATTGCCCGAACTCGGCATTCATAAACAAACCCTCTCTCCTGAAGAAATGTTTGCTTATGAAGCGCTGCAAATAAGTACCCATGCACCAGAAATTGAAAAAATAGAAGCTGATTTTATAGATGCTTTACTCGAAAAATTTGTAATGAATGTAACGGCGCTCAATAATTATTTAAAGTGCCCCTTGCAGTTTTATTATAACAATTTAATAAGGATCCCCAGCGGTAAAAATGAAGCCACTGAATTTGGCAGCGCCATGCACGATGCCCTTGAAAAATTATTTAATGCCATGCAGGCAGATGCTCAAAAGAATTTTGAGCCCGTAGAAAAGATGATTGGATATTTTAAACATGCCATACAAAAAAGAAGGGAAAATTTTACCCCGCAAGAATTTGCCCGCCGTATAGAATATGGCGAAGAAGTAATAAAAAACTATTATACTAAATATGTGCATACCTGGAATAAAATTGTGGTGGTAGAACGCAACATTAAAGGCGTAACCATACAGGGCGTGCCTATAAAAGGGAAATTAGATAAACTGGAATTTGATGGAACAAACATTAACGTAGTAGATTATAAAACAGGGAAAGTGGAGAATGCCTTAAAAAAATTAAAATCTCCTGACGAAAAAGTACCCCTCGGCGGCGATTACTGGAGGCAAGCGGTATTCTATAAAATATTAGTAGATAATTATCCTTTAAAAAACTGGAAAGTGGTGAGTTCAGAATTTGATTTTATAGAACCGGACACAAAACAAAAGTTTAATAAAATAAAGTTTGTAATAGAACCACAGGATGTAGAAACAGTGAAAAACCAGATTACAACCACCTGGCAAAAAATACAAAACAAAGAATTTTATACCGGCTGCGGGAAGGATGACTGCACCTGGTGTAATTTTATAAAAGATAATAAACTGGATATTGCGGCGATGGAACAAGAAGCGGAAGAAGATGTTTAATGAAATGAATGCTTTTTAAAATTATCGTTTCCTTTACGCTTTACACTTTATTCTGCAATACCTTCACCCAAAAAACAGGAGCCAAAAATTGCTTTTTTTGTTATGCACAAAAGACCATCGTTTATTTTACTTTTTTTATTCGTTATCCACAGCTTAGTAATATTTATTTCAGGTTGTGCACAAATGGCATTTCCTACGGGTGGAGATAGGGACAGCTTGGCGCCGGTGCTCATAAAAGCAACCCCACAAAATAAAACAACACATTTTTCCGGAAATAAAATTACACTCAGTTTTGATGAATATATAGAATTACAAGATCTTCAAAATAATTTGGTAGTGTCACCATTGCCTGTAAAAAACCCAACAATCAATTCTAATTTAAAAACAATTAATATCCGCTTAAGGGATAGCCTGCAACCTAATACTACTTATAGCATCCAGTTTGGCAATGCCATAAAAGATAATAATGAAGGAAACGTGTATCATAACCTGTCATATGTTTTTTCAACCGGGGAGCATATTGATTCGCTCACGCTTTCGGGCAATGTAACCCTTGCCGAAACAGGTGGTATTGATAGTACCTTACTCGTACTTTTATATAAAGACCTGGATGATAGTGCTGTAATAAAATCAAAGCCGGATTATATTGCCCGCCTGAACAAACGGGGAGAATTTTTGTTTCAATATCTCCCTGCAGGAAAATACAATGTATTTGCATTAAAAGATGGCGATGGCGGAAAAACATATAATTCAAAATCAGAGTTATTTGCTTTTTTAAATGAGCCTATCATCATTTCAGCAGGCAATAGCCCGGTACAATTATTTGCATCATCTTTAGAAAAAGAAAAGAAAGGAATTACTACGCCAGGCAAATCATCAAATAAAAAAAACCAACCAACTGAAATGGTTTACCGCACCAGCCTTGAAGCAAACCGGCAGGACATTTTATCTGACCTTAGCATTTACTTTAGTAATACACTTACTCAAATTGATTCAAATGAAATAATACTTACTGACACCAATTATCACCCGGTTCCCCTTACCCTTCATATAGATAGTACCGCTACAACCGTATCCCTGCATCCTAAGTGGCAAGCCGATAAGCCCTACCTGCTTGTATTACCGGCACATATTTTTAAAGACACACTTGGCTTTACAAATGAAAAACCAGATACCATTCGTTTTTCTACTAAACGAGAAGAAGATTATGCTGCAATTGAATTAAGGTTTCAGAACCTGGACCTTTCATTACATCCCGTTATTCAATTTATTTTAAATGATGCTGTTTTTTATAGCGCCCCGCTTACCTCAAATAAATGGACAAGTAAATTATTTGTTCCCGGTAACTATAGTTTAAGGATATTATACGATGCCAATGAAAATGGAATATGGGATACCGGAAATTATAATACCAAAACACAACCCGAAAAAGTAGTTTCCTTGCCGGATGATTTAAAACTTAGGTCTAACTGGGATAATGAAAGAGATATCGTACTCCCTTAATTTTTATGATGTGCCACCCTGCTTTGATGGCTGCTGGAAGCGATAACAATGAGTGCTGCAATAAGTGCAATACTATATTCTATACTGGAGTTGTTATGCTCTCTTGCCAGCCAACCGGCCTCACCCTGAAAAATAATGCTTACAAATATTAACAGGATGATAAAGCCCAATGAAAAGAGCCGCCTAAATTTTCCTGCAGCCAATAAAAGGCCGCCAATAATTTCATACAGCGTAATGACCCATACAATATAAAAACTACCCCGAATCCCTTTTTCTGATAAAAATCCTACAAACAATTCCATTCCATCTCCAGAAAGTCTTATAATGGCATGAATAATAAATAATGCACACACTACTAATCTTAAAAGAATAATAGCTGTATGCGTTTTAATAATATGAAATTCCTTCATAGCATATTATTTTCAAAAAAAATTAGTTAGGGAACACAATGTATTTTATCCCCTGTATTGTTTTTGTAATAAACCCCGATTTCATAATACCGTTAAATTCTTTACGCTCAAAGGAGGAGTAATATGTAAATACATTCCCATCTATGCTCTTTATTTTACCAGCAAAGCTTTTGTCATCAAAGCTACTGTAATAAGTAAGCTGTATATTTCCTATTGATTTAAAATTCCCTTTCATGGCATCATTATCAAAACTCCCATAAAAACTTACGGAAACATTTCCCGCTTGCTGAATATTACCAGCGTAGGATTTATCTTCATAAGGCTCGTAATAAGTAAAATTGATACTGCCAATACTTTTTACTTTACCCACCAGGTTTTCCTTTTCATAAGAAGCATAATAAGTAATAGCCGTAGCCCCTATATATTTTACTTTTCCTCTGAGTGCGGCATCATCAATATCAGAATAATAATCTACCCGCCCCATATAAGGATCTAATTTTTGAGGAAACCTTGAAAGCATCCTTTGGGTATTTTCCATTCCCCAGCTTATCAATGTTCCTGTTTTATCAATATTAATCAATGCATGGTCGGCTGTTTCAAAACTTAGCATTGCTGATTTTGCATTTTGAGTAATAGAAACCTGGGCTAAGCTTTGTGCTTTAGCCGTATGTAAGCTCAAAAAAATACAGATAAATCCTATTATTTTTTTCATGTGTAAGATATTACTCCTACAAATTACAATTTTATTTCACAGGTTTAAAATATGGGGGCAAGAACTTATATTTTTTTTATAAGCGTCGAATAATATGGCGGCATCGTATTTTCTACCTTTTCGCTATTTATATTTGCAGTATGACTTTTTCTTCCACGCTATTAGAGAATGCAGTAAACGAATTTGCAAGGCTACCGGGTATTGGAAAGAAAACGGCGTTACGCCTGGCTTTGTATCTTATTAAACAACCAGAAGCGGAGGCGCTTCAGTTTGGGGAAACCATTAACCGTATGCGGAAAGAAATAAAATTCTGCAGCAACTGCTTAAATGTTTCAGACACTGAACTTTGTAATATTTGTAGTAACAGCATGCGGCAAAAACACTTATTGTGTGTTGTTGAAAATATAAGGGATGTAATTGCCATTGAGAATACACAGCAATTCAACGGGCTATATCATGTATTGGGTGGCATTATTTCGCCTTTAGATGGGGTAGGGCCAGATCAATTAAGTATTGATGCGCTGGTAGAAAGGGTAAAAAAAGAGGAAGTGCAGGAAATTATTTTTGCATTGAACCCGAATATACAAGGCGATACTACCATTTATTATATAGGCCGAAAATTAAAGGGCATACCGGTAAAAATTACAACGATTGCCAGGGGTATTGCATTTGGCGGAGAATTAGAGTATGCGGATGAAATGACCTTGGCCAAGAGCATCAGCAACCGCATACCCATTGAAAATTATATTGAAGCAAAAAATTAACCTTGCTATTTTAACATACCGGCAGGCGGATCTTTTTCTAATAAATTTTTATAAATGAATTTGGTTTTCAAATTTTGAAAATGCAATTGTTTGTTACCGCCCCAGCCATGCCTGCCGCCGCTATAAAACATCATTTCAAAATCTTTTTTAAGGTCTTGTAGTTTGCTTATAAGCTGCACGCTGTTTTGCATGTGTACATTTTCATCAATCATGCCATGCACTATTTGCAACTTACCTTTATATTTATCTGCATAGTTCATCACATTGCCGGTTTTGTACCCTGCATCATTATCTTCATGGGTGCCCATATATCTTTCGGTATAATGGCTATCATACAAACTCCAGTCTGTAACGCTACCGCCGGCCATACCATGGGTAAATACATCTGCATATTTCGTTAATGCCAGGCAAGTCATATAACCCCCATAACTAAAGCCGGTAATACAAATTTTAGAAGCATCAGCCTGCCCGTTTGTTATAAGCCATTTCACCATGCTGCTATAATCCCTGAGTTCCCAGTCGCCCAGGTCGTGATACATATAGTTTACACCTTCTTTACCAAACTGGCCGCTGGCACGGTGATCCATAGATACCTGGATCAATCCTTCTTTGGCATAAAACTGTTGCGTTCCATTCAATGTCCAACTGTCATACACGGTGCCGGCATTGGGGCCGCCATAAATTGAAATAAGTACAGGATATTTTTTTGATTTACCCATATTCAATGGCCAGGTAACTTTCATTGGCAAGTCATACAAGCCGTCATCACTTTTTACCCGTATTATTTCTGTTTTGGCAAGTATATACTTATTAAAATTAGCTGTAGCCGAATTGCCAAGCTCTTTTATTAATTCCCCTTTATTGTTCAGCAATGACAATCGGGTAGGTGTAGTAGCATTATTATATTGTGTTACAAAATAAGATCCATCGGGAGATTGGCTTACGATGGTATGGTTATAATCACCAAACGTTAATCTTTTAAGCTGTTTACCATTTAATTGAATGCGGTACAAATCGTGCCTGGCGGTATTTTCTATTCCACGTGCAGTAAAATATACAATGCCTTTTTTTTCATCTACATAATTAATAGCCGTCACGGTAAATTTACCGGCTGTTACGGCATTCTTTAATTTACCCGCCATATCATAATAATAAATTTGGTTCCAGCCCGTAATATCGCTTTGATATAAAAACCCTTTACCGTTTTGCAGAAACAGGATCCTGTCTGATGCTCCATCCAGGTCAATCCATGTTTTTTGTTCTTCATGCATATATAACCGCTTGCTGCCGGTAACTGGGTTTACGGCATAAGTATTTAATACATTTTGTTTGCGGTTCATCCAGTTTACCAAAAGCTCACTGCTGTTGGGGAGCCATACAGGCTGTCCAAAATACTGATCGTCATTTTCATTAAAATCGGCCCAGTTCATGTTTTCGCCATCAGGGCTTATGATACCTATTTTTATTTTGGGATTGGGATCTCCTACTTTGGGGTACCTCATTTTTTCTACATACCCATGTAAACCATTTGCATCGGTAATTACAAACTCAGGTACTTGCGTATCATCACTTCTGAAAAAAGCAAGCGATTTGCTATCGGGGCTCCACCAAAATGCCCGGTACCTCGACCGCCTTCCTAATATCTCTTCCATATATACCCAACTGGCATAGCCATTCAAAATAAGATCTGTTCCATCCTGCGTAAGTTTATTTTCTTTTTTAGTAGCCAGGTTTATGGTATATAAATTATTTTTTTTGGTATATGCCACATACTTACCATCGGGGCTTGTTGTTACATTTATTTCATCATCTTCATCATGGGTAAGTTGTATTTCCTGTCCATCTGATTTTATGTATAAATCATTCCTTTTTTTATATACATCGGGGGTTCCTGGAAGTTCTGTTGTTACAGTTGGGTTTACGTAATTTGTTTGTTTACCTGTGCTGGCATTTAATAAACTTGCAGTAGTTCCATTAATAATTATCAGTTCATTTTTATTCACCCATTTTCCCGTTCGGGGAAGTGGCTGTACCAGGTCTTTTAAATCATTTCTAAAGTATTGCTCGTCGGTTAAGCTTTTTTGTTGTGCTTGTGCAGCCAGCAGGCTAAAACAAAAGAGAATTAAAAGCCATTGTTTTATTTGCATGATTCTTTTCTTTTATGGATGATTAAATATTGATCTTTATTTATTTTTTTTCAAAAGCTCCTCATTCAGTTCCCGGGTTTCTGTAAGTTCTTCTTTTAGGTTTTCCAGTTCCATATTTGCAATTTCCAGGCTGCTTTTGGTAAGCGTTAGTTCCATCTTTAAATCTTTAAGCTGTTTATACCACTTACTGGCTTCATCCAATTCCCGGTTTGTGTCCATTAAACTTGCTTTCAGGCTTTCATTTTCTTTTACCCTGGCAGCATTTGCATTTTGTACCCGTAGCATTTCAAGTAGTTCGTTTTCAAGTTCATTAATCATGATGCTATCGCCAGTAGCCCGTTGATTATTTTTGCCCATTTGAAGTTGCATTTGTTCAAACTCTAATAAATTAATATCCAGCTTGCTTTGCATGGCATTGGCTTCCCTTGCCCTTATGCGAAGTTGGTCCAGTTCCAGTTCCCGCCTGGCGATCATCATATTAAGGTCTTCTACCTCTATTTGGAGCAACTCTTTTTCGGAGCGTAATTGGTCTATTTGTTCGTCAGTAAGCATAATTAATTTGTAAATGCCCGGTAAATTATACCCTTTGGGCTTATAATGCAAAAATAAATAACTAATTTATCAGTCCGAAACTTACAGTACAGGCAGCAAAATCTGTGGGTATAGTATCTGATAACTAGCCGTGAATTACGATAATATTATTTTGACGGACTCTGAACTCATAAAAGGCTGTTTGAAAAAAGACAGCAACTGCGAAAAAGAACTATTTCTTCGCTACGCCAGCCGTATGCTTGGCGTGTGCCAACGATATGCCCGTGATGCAGAAGATGCGGAGGATATTTTGCAGGATGCCTTTATTAAAGTTTTTTATAAGATGCAACAATTTAAACAGGAAGGGTCATTTGAAGGCTGGATAAGAAGAATTGTAATTAATACTGCTTTAAAAAAATATAGCTTAACACGGTATCATAAAGAAACCGGCATTTCAGAATCAACAGATGTTGCAGAAAATATTCGGGAACCCAATGCTTTTACTAATTTATCTGAAAAAGATATTTTAGCGCTCATCAATGGTTTGCCAGATGGATATAGGGTCGTTTTTAACTTATATGTAATTGAAGGTTTTTCGCATGATGAAATTGCTGAACTCCTGCATATACAAGCCGGTACCAGCAGGAGCCAATTGGTGAAAGCCAGGCAACTTTTACAAAAACAAATTAATGATATTCAAAAAATAGCGGTATGAGTGGGTCTTTTGATGAACATATAAAAAATAGCTTAGGCAATTATCGTCCTGCTGTACCCAATGATACCTGGGATAAAATTCAGGCAAAAAGAGAAAAGGAAAGGCACAGACCATTCGGTTTTTTCTTTAATAAACGCTGGGCTGCCATAGCTGCAATCCTTTTATTGACTGGTATAGCGGGGTTATATATAAATACCACCCAACATTCGGGATTAAAGCAAGATGAAACCACAAAGAAAGAAATTAACAACGCTGCCCCTAAACGGGTAATAGAAAAAAACATAACCGTAGAAAAAAGTACAGTAGCACAAAATAGCAACATCACGGCTTTTGAAAAAAATTCAAATTTCAAAAAAGTACATCCCTTATATTCATCCAGCCAAAAGAATATGAATACCATTCCTCCATCATTAGATACATTGAATGCTTATGAAGAAAATATGAATGCAAACTTATTGCAAGCTGGCATTAGTCAGGCAGACCTATTAAAAAACGATATCAAGAAGCTTTCGTTAAAGAAAAATAATAATGCTACATATTTTATTCCTTGCCCGGTAGCAGAAAAAAATGCAGCCGCCAATAAAAAATATTTCGAGTTTTATGCCGGACCGGATTTTGTTTTCAGGAATTTTTCTGATACCGGTAACGGTTATATACAAACCCGTAAAACCAGTTCACAAATTAAATCAGCTTTTAGCGCCGGCATTCGATATACCCGTGTTTTTAATAATGGCATGAGTGTGCGTGGAGGAATAAATGTAAGGCAGATCAACGAATCGTTTCACTATAAACAAGGAACCATCTCGCAGGTGATTTTTATCATTGACAACAATGGAGATACAACCGGGAGTTATATAAGCCAAAGTACCCGTTATAAAACTTATCCCAATCGCTATCGCAGTATTGATATCCCTATTTCAGTAGGTTATGAAATGGGTAATGGCAGATTTCATGCAAATTTAAATATAGGTGCCGTTATCAATATTCTAAACAGTCAAAAAGGATACGTTGTAGATGAATATAACAATATTATAGAACTGTCGAATTCTAAAAAGAATAACATCTACTCTTACAAAACAAAAACAGGCCTGGGCTTTATTGGCGCCGCCTCGGTGTATTACAAACTAAATGAAAATTTACACCTCATGGCTGAGCCTTACTTTAAATACAGTTTTAATTCTATTACAAAAGAACAGATTTCATTAGAACAAAGAAACCAGGTTGCTGGTCTTAAGCTTGGTTTGCGTATGGACCTTTAGTGATGATAAAAATGAAAAAGATTAAAAGATATATTACAATTTCGTTTTTTTTGCTTGGCTTAGCATCCTGCCAAAAGGACTATGATTTTTTTGAAGAAGTATCAGGAATGGATAGTAGTTGGGTGGCAACTGTATCTCCACAGGCGCCAGTAATGGAACTCAAAAATATTTTGATGAGACCCTTGTTTGCAGATAGTTTTTATGCATCCGGGCAATCAGCAACTATTTTAAATAACCAGGGGTTGAGCTGTATTTTTCCGGGAGATTTAGTAACACAAACCGGAACATTGGCAACAGGAACTCTGCAATTAAATTCATATTTTTTCCGGAATAAAGGAGATTTTATCAGGAATCAAATTAGTACTGTATCGGGTGGCAGGTTACTGGAAACAAAAGGGGTTTTCTATATCAGCCTCAAAAAAAACGAGGGTATGGTATCGCTTTCTCAAAACACGGCACAGTTTCAATATGAGGTTCCTGATTTTATACCCGGCTTACAGGTTTACTTTAGCAACAGTCCGGTAAATTGGCAAAAAACAATTTCGCCTCAAATAAATAATGTAATTTTTTCGCAAAATAATTATTTACTTAGTGCTATGCAACTGGGATGGATAGCCGCTGCAAGGCCCTTGGATACGGCTTCTATTCCCTTGCAAATTTCAATTTCGCTGCCCCCGAATTATACAAATTCAAATACATGTGCCTGGGTTGTTTTAAATCATAAAACCAGTATTGTAAAGATGGATGCAGATATACAGGCAAAAAAATTCAGTTGTTCGTTGTTGCTGCCTGACCAGGATATTACCGTCGTCGTACTATCAAAACAGGCGGGGTCATATTTTATGGGGAAAATAGAAACGATTACTACTATGGCAGCTTCCCAAACCTTAGCAGTTACTCCTGTAATCAGCAGTTTGCAAAACCTAAATGCTTATTTAGATTCTTTATAGATTTTTTTACTTTGGGGATATAAGATACGGCTTCGAAATTCGAAGCCGTTATCTATTTTAAAATAAGTGAAGGTTATTTAACCAAGGTACCTACTTTTTCACCAGTTACTACACTCATAAGGTTGCCCGGTTTGTTCATATCAAATACCACGATGGGTAAATTATTTTCCATGCACAATGCAAAAGCTGTCATATCCATTACTTTCAAATTCTTACTCATGCATTCAGAAAAACTAATGGTATTATATTTTGTAGCATTGGGATCTTTTTCGGGGTCTGCACTGTATATACCATCTACCCGGGTACCTTTTAAAATTACATCTGCTTTTATTTCTATGGCCCTTAAAGAACCTGCTGTATCTGTTGTAAAATAAGGGTTACCGGTGCCCGCCCCAAAAATAACAACCCTTCCTTTTTCAAGGTGCCGCATGGCCCGCCTGCGGATATAGGGTTCGGCAATTTGTTCCATTTTAATAGCGCTTTGCAACCTTGTATATACGCCGGCTTTTTCTAGCCCGCTTTGTAATGCCATACCATTTATTACGGTTGCTAACATACCCATATAATCACCTTGCGCCCTTTCAATACCACTTTCTGCTTCATTCATACCCCTGTAAATATTTCCGCCGCCAATTACGATAGCGATTTGTACGCCCATTTCGGTAATTTGTTTTATATCTCTTGCATATTGCGCAATAATGGAGGGATCAATAGGATCAAAACTATCTTTATTCCCCATTAATGATTCGCCAGAAAGTTTTAGTAAAATTCTTTTGTACTTAGGAAGCATTTTTGCCTGTTTTATTTACGAAGATAGGGGAATTTGAATAAGCTGTTAAACAGGCAAATGTGCTTTTATTGAAAGATTTTTACGGATTCAGTTATTGATTATTCAAGCCACTATAATGGTTTATAGCATCCCTTTATCGTAAGCCAGGCTTAAGGCCTGTGCACGGCTGTTCACATGCAGTTTATGATAAACATTTATTACATGCTTTTTTGCAGTATTTACACTGATGTTTAATTGAATTCCTATCTCCCGGTAGCCAAGTCCTTTAGCAAGCATCCGTAGAATTTCCTGTTCCCTTTCACTTAACTGAAAAAAATTTTCCTGCTTATTTGCCGCAGATGCCAACGTGGGTTTTAGATCGTTTTTTTGCATCAGTTGCAGCATTTTGAATGCAATGCCTGGTGAGATAGGCCCCGATCCGTTTTCGTACATCTGCCAAAGCGTATCCGTAATATTTTCTGCACTCTCATCTTTAAGTAAATAACCAAAGGCCCCGGCTTTTATAGCTTTAAATATTTTATCCTCATCATCAAAAATAGTAAGTACTACAAATTTTACAGATGGATATAATGATGATCCCGCTGCAATAGCGGCTACTCCATCCATATTGGGCATTTCCAGGTCCATCAATACCACATCGGGCATTTTTTTATCTTCTATTTGCTGCATTTTATCAAGAAAATCTTTTCCATCGGCAGCCAACAGGGTAATGTTGAAGTGTCCGTGCCTTTGCAGCATATCATGCAAAATATTCCGGTTGCTGGCTTTATCATCTACGATGGCAATTTTTATTTGCATATAGTAAAGAGAATCTTATTTATTGTTTTTACCAATAATCCAATCGGATACATTGTTAAACTTTTATTGTAATAGTTGTTCCATTATCCGGGGCCGTGTGTATTGAAAATACAAAACATGATTCCTGCGCCCGCTGCTTCATATTTTGCAGACCGTTGCCTTCGGTAAGCAAGTCAGAAACTAAAGAGGTATCAAACCCAAGCCCATCATCTTTAACCGTAAATGCAACAGACTGCCCGACATTAAGCCTGCTGCAAAATATAGTTTTACAATTACTGTGCTTAATAGCATTGTTTACTGATTCCTGCAAAATACGGATAAGATTGAGTGCCTGATTATAATTTATTTTTTTTGTAACCGGCTCACTTTCTTCAATTGTAAAATGAATAAGAGAATAAGTTTGCTGTAGTTTAGCAATAAAGTTTTTAGCCCTTGTCCACACGTCTTCAGTCGTAATATTTTCCTGCTTCAATGTCCAAACAGTTTCACGCAATGATTGCATCATATCATCCGATGTTCCTTTCATTCTTGTTTTTACCTGTTTTAAATCCTGTACTGAAATTGTTTTATTGAGCAGCGATACATTGTATGCAAGCATATTTGCCTTGGCACCAATGTCATCGTGCAGATCACGTGAAATGCGCTCTCTTTCGTCTTGTATCTGTTGCTGTACCTGTAACAATCTTATTTTACGCAGGTACTTTTTGTGGTTAAACTGTTGCAGAATAAATGCAATAAGGCCAATTGTAAAGATAACGGCAGTTATTCTGAACCACCAGGTTTGCCACCATGGTGGGGAAATGATGATGACAAATTTTTTATAAAAAGATTTTTCTTCAGAAAGAATGGGGCTACAGCTTATCTCAAGTATATAGGTACCGGGCACCAGCGTATAATTGATGCCTAAAGGCTGGTAAGTAGTCTGCCATGTTTTTTCAAAACCAATCAGCCGGTATTTATAAATATATTCGTTGGCATTTAAAAGCCCAAGTGCTGCAAGATCAATTCGCAGATTGTTTTGATTGTGATTCAGTAAAACAGAATCCCCTTCCCAGGTACCGGCTGAAGAATTGTATAAAGAATCGTTGATAACCAATTTGATAATATGAATAACGGGGGTATCCACTATAAAAGAAAGTGCTGCCGGATAAAATGCTGTGATGCCATTAACGCCTCCAAAATAATATCTTCCGTTTTTTGTTCTGATGGCTGCTCCGGTATTAAATTCATTTTCCTGCAACCCGGTTTCTCTTGAAAAATTTTTTATTTTACCCGCCACAGAAACATAAGACAAGCCCAGGTTACTGCTTGCAAAAACGGCAGATTTATCTGTAGCAGGTAATAGTGAATAAATACAATCGTTGAGCAAACCCATTTCAGTTGTAATTCGTTTTATCAACTTGCCCGATGCAGTATAAATACACAGCCCCTTATCTGTGCCTATCCAAATATTATGTTGTCCATCTTCTGTTATACTTCTTACTAAATAATTTTCTGGTATTTGAATGGTTTGTAAAGTTCCTTCCTTATTAAGCCGGTAAAGAATGGGCAGTACTTTACTAATCCAAAATGTTTTATCAGTGGCATAGTAGAAGCTATTGATAAAGCCCTTTTTGTCGCTGGATAATAATGCTGTTGTTGATACAAGGTTGTTGCCCTTAAAAACACAGCGAAATACATTTGCTGCAGTGCCAAGCAGCATCGTATCGGGTGCTAACCACATCATACGATTTCCAAAATAAATCCTTTCTGTTTGAAGCTCTGCCGCAATGCTTGCCGTTAATTTAAGTGGCCTTGTACGCTTTGTAGAAAGCTGCAGCAAATGCAGGCCTTTTTTATAAGTAAGTAGCAGGTATTCATCGGATGTTAATTTTTCGATGGCAATAATATCTTTTAAATCATTTGTAACAAGCGGCGTAGGTCACAAGGGGTTCGCTAAAGTATCATACAACTGTACACCTCCATTAAAACAGCCAGCAATAATTACATGTTTTTGTTCATCATAATACAGGCACTTAACAAAATTATTTTTTGCATCTCTATAAATGAAATGTGCAAATGGTATTTCAAAATTCTGAATACGCCTTATATCGTTGTTAGTGATTAGCCATATCCGTTTATATTTATCTAAGTAAATCTGCCATATATAACCGGTAGCAAGTACAGGATTTCGACTGAAGTCTGTATATTCTTTTCGGTATATACCCATCGTATCAAACTCGTACAAATGGTTGTTAATGGCTACAAGCAATTGATTGCTATTAACTATGCAAAGGCTGCCTGATAAAGCGGCGTTTCCGGCTATACTGTTAAGAGAAGTTGTTCTTATTAAAACGGCATCATTTACTCCAACACAAGAAAGTTTTTGATTGCCAATAATAAATAAATTATCCTGCGTACAGGCAATGCCCGCAATATCGGTAATACCCGATGTAATTTTTGTAAACTGTTTTGTTTTGGTATTAATACTCAGCACCTGCCCAATACCACTGTTTATAAAAATATGATCAGCATTGTTTACTGCAATTTTCTTATAAAGAAGTTCAGTAGAATTAATAATATCAGTAATAAGGTCAGCATCAAATTCAGAAAATTGTTGCTGTAATTTTCCGTTACGGCTGTAAATAACAACCCCTTTTCCCAACTGCATACACCAAATACCTTCAGTGGTTTCTTTTAACGGAACAATACTGTAGTATGCATTATCAGGAGCTGAGAGAGAGATTAAATATTTGAAAGCATTGGTAGCAGGATCGTATTCAAGTACCCCTCTTTTGCAACTTATCCAAATGGCGCCATCCTGCAAAGCAAAAAATTTTACCGGGCTGTTTATGTGAAAGCTGTCTTTACCGGCAACCGGGGTAATGGTTTGCAAACGATATCCGTTAAACCGTTGCAGTCCTGTTTGTGTTGCAAACCAGGTAAGCCCCAGGGAATCAGTAATAAGATCGAGTATGCTATTATTAAGAAGCCCTGATTCTACATTGATGATTTTTACAGGGCATCTTTTATATTGGGGTGTAACCTTGTTTTGAGCTGTGGCAAAACTACTTGCAAGGAGTAAGGCAGTTAAAAATGATATGCAATTAACCAACTTCATTACCCGAAAGTAGAAATAAGATTTTTGTTGGGAATAATAATTTATTTTCTTACATATAGATTGATTCTCTGCAACAATGCCATTTCCAAAAAATAAGCTAAAAAATACCTGATTGGATTATTGCTTGATTTCTTTACAAGCCACACTTTTACACCATCGTTTACAATCTCCTTTTCGAAAATTCCCTTAAATCCATTAAGCTTTTTTAAAACCAAACTACTTTCTGCAGGTATAATATTAAATAAAGAGAATGAAAAATAAATTATTTATGGTGTGGCTCTATTGCCTGCTGCTGGTAAGTAACCAGCTTATGGCCGAAATAAATGAAGGTGTAAAAAGTAGCAAGCCGATGGCTGTAAAAAGCAAAACAGAATCATTAAAAGTTAACCAACCGTTCTCATGCCTGCCCGATACCATTATTTTAACCAGCCAGGCACAAATAGATAATTTCAGTACCACTTATCCAACCTGCACCAATCCAAAGTATTTATATATAGATGGAACCGGTGCCAGTCCCGCCATTACAAGCCTTGCAGGGCTTAGTAGTATTACGCAGATTAATAATAAACTTGTTATCTCACATACTTCCATAACTGATTTATCAGCATTAACCAACCTTACTTTTATAGGCGATGCCCTGAACCTGGAGCATAACCCGCTTTTAACAGGCATTGGCCTGAACAACCTTACACAGTTGGGCAGCATCATTTTTCAGGACCTGCCGGCACTAACAAATATTTCGGGCCTCAGCAATAATATTACCTCTACCGGCATTGTAGTTATTGACTCAACGGCACTGACCAGCCTAGCTGGTTTAAGTGGAATTTTAACCATTAACGGCGACTTTCATTTAGGGCATAGTCCCATCGCAAATTTAAACAGTATTGCAAACCTGAGCGTTATTGATGGTTCATTTTACATGGATGACCTTCCTTCATTTACATCAGTTGGATTAAACAACCTTACCCAGGCAAATAATATATTGTTTATAAATGTTCCTCAATTATCAAGTATTGCTGGTCTCACTAACCACCTCGGCTCAAACAGGCATTTAGATGATCTATGGATAATTAGTACAGCACTTACAAATTTGTCGGGATTAGATAGTTTAACAGATGTAAATACAATTTTCATCTGGAGTAATCCCAGCCTTACATCCCTGCACGGAATTGAGCAGATTACTGGAAATATTCAATACGGCTTTTCTATTTATGACAATATCGCATTGATAGATATTAATGCGCTGAGCCATGTTACATCTGTTAGTGAAGGAACGGTACTGATTTCTGGTAATGTATCTTTACCAAATCTTACCGGGCTTGGAAATATTACCACAATCGGCGGAGGATTAAAAATATTCGACCACCCAAATTTGCCATCTCTGGGAGATTTTAATACCAACCTTACGATACTAAGCGGCAATGGAGATTCGGTAGAAATTATTAATAATCATATACTGGCAGTTTGTTCTTCTGTGCCCATCTGTAATTACCTGGCTGCAAACGGACCCGCATATTTTGATGGTAATGCGGTAGGTTGCAATAGCATTGAAGAAGTGAAGGCTGCGTGTAATATAATCCCTCCCTGTACAGGCGGGGTATTAAAAACCTGGAATGGCAGTATTGGTGACGACTGGAATGATGAAGATAACTGGAATCCAATCGGCGTACCAGATATATGTGATTCGGTATTGATACCAGGCAATACTGTAACTCCTTACTTAAACAGCGAAACTATAATTGCCGGATTAAGAATGCTTCCCAATGCAGCGCTTTACCAGAATGGCCATAACCTTACCGTGAATGGTAATGTGATTGTAGATAATGCCAGCATCGGCAATGGCCTTGTAGAGACCTTGTTTATTAATAACTCTCCTGATGTTATCCATATTGCATATTCCTCTGTTTATCCTTTTCTTAATATACGAGGTTATTGGGGTGAGCTGACATTTGAGGGAAGCAATTTTCAGAAAAATGTATCTGTTACAGATAGTTCTTCCCGGACCGGGACCAATCGTATTTCGAATAATTCATTTGGCCATAATTTTTCCATAACGGCTAATGCAACTGCTGGCTACGCCGCCACTTTTATGGATGACTATGAAGGTGATGAAATTTTAGGTGATGCTACATTTACTGTGAATCAACCTGTAATATTCCTTATAGGCAATGCGAATCATGGACTGCATGTGGGTGGCAATTTTACCGTCAACAGTAATTTTTTAAATTATCCCGATATCAGAAATGGCACTATTGAGTTTATTAATGGAGACAGGGCAGATGCACATATCAGTAATATTGGTTCCAACAATAATCTATCCATCGGTTATTTAAGTACCAATAAAGTAGGAACAATTACACTTGACCAGGATGTAAATATTACCCACAACGCACATTTTTTATTTGGCCCGATTAAAACAAGCCCTTCAAAACTCTTGATATTTAATAATAGTTCCGAAATTGACCAATATTCATCAGGTAGTTATGCTGATGGACCTGTGAGAAAGATAGGAAATCAGCAATTCACATTTCCTACAGGCGATGGAAGTATCAGTTCTGGTTGCGTTATTTCAGCTCCGTCACTTAACACCGATGCTTTTACCGCCCAATATTTTCATCAAAATCCTTCTACCGCCGGGTTTGATACTTCGCAGCATGCATCAAGCATCAGTAGTATTTTATCAAAGGGATATTGGATTATCAACCGGGACAATGGTAATTCCGATGTTCAGGTTAGTTTAACTTACGATAGTGCAAAGAGTGGCCCCATTCCCTCTATTTATGATTTACGGGTAGTTAGCTGGGATGGCAGCCAGTGGCTGAATATGGGAGCCGGCAGTATTACAGGTAATGCCTCCTATGCCATCATAAAATCAAGCGGTACGGTTTCATCTTTCGGAACTTTTGCATTGGCATTGGCGCCGCACCGAATTCCGGTTATTACTATTGCCGATGGAGATAGTGTTGCATGTGCAGGATCAAACATTAAAGTACACTTCTCCTTAGATACCCTAATGATTGTGAATAATAATTTTACCGCACAACTATCCGACTCTTCAGGGAGTTTTGCAAGCCCCTACCAGTTGGGATATATTATCTCCAATCGCTCCGACTCTATCTATGGTTTTGTGCCCGGAAGTTTTCCCGCTGGCAATAATTACAAACTTCGTATCACCGGTAATTCTCCTCCCGACACAAGCATTGCAAAAACAGTCTCCATAAAACCTTTCCCAAATTCCGGTATTGTAGTGCAGGGGCCGACTGTTGCCTGCTATGGTGGCGTTTATAAATACTGGGTCACCCCGGCCCAGCCTGGTATCACATACAATTGGAGCGGCAATGCAGGTGACACATTCAGCAGCAACTTTGATACTGCCTATGTAAGATTTAGTTATGCAGGCTATCACTATGTAGCTGTCACCAATGCGAATGCATGCAGAACAGGTACGTATACGTCTCTATCTGTGAACGTATCCTATCCTGCTCCTACTGGCTTACAGTGCCTGCACACGCCAAAGCATTGTTCAGCCTTAAATAAAAAGCATTGTAAAATTTATAAGATATGATTTCGCTACATAAAAAATACGGTAACCACATTAAATGTAAAGCAGCTAGCCTGCTGATGGTATTTATTTGCTTGCGGTTTATAGCAATGGGACAAAACATAAATACCCCCAATAAAATAGGGCCATTGGGTACCGAAGTAAATACACATACCGGCAATCTTTTTATTCCACGCAATGATGTATTTGTGCCTGCACGGGGATTCGACATCAGTGTTTCTTTTTATTACAACAGTTATAACCAGGATGAAAATGTTGGCTTTGGAAACGGATGGAACCTGGGTTATGGCATTCGATATAAAATAGATTCAATAAGCAGGATAATCATTTGGGGCGACGGACGGGAAGATTATTACAAAGGAATTGCAGGCGGTGCTTTTAAGACTCCTGCAGGTTTTTTTGATACGCTTACCCAATACCAGCCCAATAAATATTTATTGAGAGAGCCCGATGGTACAAAATTATATTTCGACAACAGTACCCATCAAAAAATTACCCGGCTGCAGGAGCCCAACGGCAATTTCATCAACTTTAATTATACCGATAGTTTATTGACTTCACTTACAAACACGGCAGGCCAAACCATATCATTAAATTACAATGCCAATGGTAAACTCATCAGCCTTGTTGATGCAATAGTGGCTCCATCACATACATACACATACACGTATGATGCTGGTGGCAACCTCGCAGAGGTAACCGATCCGTTGGGCGGAAAAAACAAATATGCTTACATGGTAAACGGCCCCATGAAAGCCATTACTGATAAAAACAACAACAGCGTTGATATTATTTACTACCCCGATTTTAGTACCAGCGAACTGATAGGATGTAATAAAAGAGTAAGTTTTTCGTACGATACCAGTACTAATGTTACGGTGGTAACTGACCATTTGGCAACAGGCAACCAGGTAACAAATTACCACTATCAGCAAGTGGGAACCATCGCCTGGGTAAGTTCCATTACCGGTAATTGCTGCGGCTACAATTTAAATTTTGAGTTTGATGCCAACGGAAATAAAACAAAAGAAACAGATGCCAATGGGCAGGTATATAATTATACCTATGATGCAACCGGTAACATGCTCACCATGAATGACCCATTGAATCAAACAACCACGTACACTTATTCATCCGATTTTAACCACGTTACAAGTGCCACCGATCCCAAAGGAAATGTTTATACCATGCAGTATAATACAACCGGTAATCTTATAAAGCTAACGGAGCCTGGCAATAATATTTATCTTGCCACTTATAATACAAACGGAGATATCATCAGCAGCACCGACCCCAAAGGAAATGTTTATACTTACAGTTATGATGCATTTGGTAACCCGGCTTCAGTAACGGGGCCCAACGGTTATCACGCTGCATTGGTTACAGATGCAAGGGGCAATTTATTATCCTTTACAGATGCACGTAACAATACAACCAACGCCCAGTACGATATTTTAAACCGGTTAAAAAACATTACCGATCCTGTAAGTAATGCAATACAGTTTAGT
>Ga0138256_10000837_pt1 | contig 33315 bp, 26 predicted proteins | sample KNB2016incub_MG_FD_105486 | JGI IMG/M metagenome (GOLD analysis project Ga0138256, IMG submission 105486) | Active sludge microbial communities from wastewater in Klosterneuburg, Austria - KNB2014incub_MG | ecosystem: Engineered > WWTP > Activated sludge > Unclassified | place: Austria... | reverse complement strand
TCACAGCTTATCAATTCGCATTTTTCGCAACTTAGCGATACCGTGCAGAAGTATCTTGAAGAGCTAAAAGCGAAGCACACACCTGAAAGTATTAATAGTCAGCTGGAGGATTTAAATAAGCTAAAAATACTCGTGATAGGCGATACTATCATTGATGAATATCACACTTGCACACCTATAGGCAAATCGTCTAAATCGCCCACGATATCTACCATTTTTCGCTCCGGGGTATCGTATGCGGGAGGTACCTTAGCTATTGCCAATCATCTCGATCAGTATGCTAAAGAAGTGCATATCGTTACACTTTTGGGTAAAGAGAATTCTAAGCAGGAGTTGATAGATGAAAAACTGTCGAGTGCTATTTCTCGAAAATATTTCTACCGCCCCGATGCGCCTACACCTACCAAGCGCAGATACATCGACACATATCTTAATCTCAAATTGTTTGAGGTTACTTTTATGAACGATCGCCATCTCGAAACGCCCATAGAACAAGAGGTGATAAGCTACCTGAGTGAAACAATAGCCGACTACGACATGGTGGTGATAGCCGATTTTGGGCATGGATTCATCACGCCTAATATTATTGACTTTTTGGAAAAAAGCGGGAAGTATTTAGCTGTGAACGCACAGACAAATTCTAATAATTATGGGTTCAATTATATCACCAAGTACGCCAAGGCTGATTTTATTTCGATAGACGAAAAAGAGCTCAGGCTTCCATTTGGCGATGCGTATGGCAGTATCGAATCCTTGATTCTCAAACTCCATGAAATCAATCACTGTGGCTATATTCAAATCACGTTAGGCGCAAAAGGCTCGATGGTTTATAAAGATGGAAAATTCTATTTTACACCCGCTTTTGCTGCTTCTGTAAAAGATAGCGTAGGGGCCGGCGATGCGGTGCTTTCAGTTACTTCGCTTTGTGCTTTCAATGGCATGGCGCCGGAGCTAGTGTCGTTTGTAGGTAACTGTGTAGGCTCTTTGGCCGTAAACATTCTCGGCAATGAGCATCCTGTTTATAAAAAAGATTTGACTAAATTTATTGCTCATTTTATCAAATAATTTATCCTGCTGTTATGCTTATTCCGGATTTTGTAACTACTTATCAAAAGCGTTTTATCGAATGCATCGAAAACGTAAAAGTCTATGACAACGAAGGCGTAGAAATGCCCTTCAGCGATGGAATAAGCCGTTCGGTAGAGCTTTTGTTAACTATCGAAAAGCAAGGTAAAAAACTCATGCTTGTTGGCAATGGTGGGAGCGCAGCTATCGCGAGCCATATGGCACTTGATTTTTGGAAAAATGCCAATGTAAAAGCCACTGCATTTAATGATACATCCTTGTTGACAGCTTTAGCGAATGATTATTCGTATGAAGAAGTGTTTTCAAAATCTGTCGAAAAGTTTGCTGATATGGGTGACGCGCTCATGGCTATCAGCTCATCAGGCAATTCTCAAAACATTGTAAATGCCGCTGTCTCAGCTAACCGGAAAGGGATAGATGTGATTACTTTTTCAGGATTTTCTCCTGAGAATAATCTTAAAAGCAAAGGTGCAATCAATTTTTATGTAGCAGCCGAAGCTTACGGCTTTGTCGAAACAACTCATGCCTATATTATTCACGTTATTTTAGATGCAAAAATGTACTGCCTAGATAAGGTCAATATTTTCGACAGGAACAAAAAAATATAGTGATCGTTTCTTTTTTATCTTTGCCGGAAAGCAAGATCTATCTTTACATTTCCTATAGTCATTTTCTCCTTTTGTTAGCGGTAATTTCTTTGTATAGGTGAATATGTGTCTCTTGGGATTATTTGAAAACCGGGGTTTAAAAGCTCAAAACTCAAATTGAAAAACAAGAACAAGTCACTATCATCAGCAAATGCCGGCTAAATTTCATAGCGGACTGAATACAGGCTTATTAGATTGTATGTTGCTTGCCTCTAAAGGAACAAAGTTTTGAACGATAGATGACTGAATAACTATTGATTTTTTTTAAAATCAGGGGATAAAATTAATTATCATTACAATCGTTGTTCGGGTAGAGAAATTATGGGTGTAATAAAAAGGCAAAGTATTAAAAACATGATCACCGGCTATCTCGGTATGGCCATCGGATTCGTGAATTTAACATTAATCCAAACGCATTTTCTAACAAAAGAAGAATTAGGGCTGACTCGTTTATTGTATTCTTTTTCTCTTTTAGTAGCCTTGTTTGTGCCAATGGGAATTAGTAATGCAACGATAAAATATTTTCCTGTATTTAAAGACCCTGATCGTAAACATCATGGCTTTTTTGGTTTCATGAATCTTTTTCCTCTTGTTGGTTTTCTAGTTGCAGGTGTTACTTTGTGGATCACTAAGGATTTTATCCTAAATCAATATAGGACGGAGTCGCCATTATTCCTTGAATACTTTGATTATGTTTTTCCGTTAATATTTTTTATTTCATTCATCTCGGTTTTAGGTACCTATTGTAACGTCAATTTTAAAACTACAATTCCAAGTTTTTTAAATGATGTTGTTGTAAGGATTTTAACTATTATTTTAATTTCAATCTACTTTCTTAAGTGGTTAAGTTTAGATCAGCTTATTTTCTGCTTTACCGGAATATATGCCTTCCAAATGTGCGTATTGTTTGCTTACATTTTCATCTTCGATCGTCCGGGTTTTAAAATTGATTGGAAGATGATCCGGGAGAAAAAAATGAAAGACGTTATTCAGTATGGGATGATACTTTGGTTTGCTGGTATTGCTGCTTTAGGACTTAAGTATTTTGACACGATCATGCTTGCTAAGTTTATGCCCTTGGCATTCGTAGGTATTTATACAGTTGCTTCATTTATTCCTACCGTGATCGACGCCCCAATAAATGCACTTGAAAGAATTGCCGGCCCCAAAATTGCCTTTGCCTGGGCGTCAAACGATCAGGAACAAATTCGAGAGATTTATAAGAAATCTTCCTTGTATTTGTTTTTAATGGGTGGATTTTTGTTTTTGGTAATTAATTTAAATATTCACACAATGCTTACTTTTCTTCCTGATGGCTACCAGCAAGGGGAATGGGTAGTTTTAATAATCAGTTTTGGAACATTATACAATATGGCAACAGGACTGAATTCACCCGTCTTATTTAATTCAGACAAGTATCGTTATGGTGCACTTTTTCTTATTATTCTGGCAATAGTTGTTTTTGTTCTTCAAATGATTCTCATCCCAATGTTCGGAATCGCCGGTGCCGCGCTTGCAACTTCTCTTGCTGCATTTGTTTATAATTCGCTGACCCTAATTTCTGTTTGGAAGTTTTTCTCATTGCAACCATTTGACAATAAAAATATCAAAGTATTATTTTCAGTTGGAATTGGGTTTGTGTGTATTTATTGGTTGCCTCATCTTGATTTGCGTATCCTCGATATTGCATTCCGTACTTTTTTGATCGGACTGATCTATGGGGGGTTGATATTCTACCTAAAGATAGTCCCTGAGTTTCATAAATACCTGAGTGTGTCAAATTGGAGAAAGGAGTAGGAGTCCATAGGTTAAAACTTCGATTTTTATAGTATTTCTGTGATTTGAATTTAATTTGTGTGAGATTTTTTAATCGCTATATTTGTCATCGCCTTTAACTTTAAAAATTATGCCAATGAAAAAAATTATTAGCCTTTCATTTTTATTGTTCATATTCAATACAAGCTTTTCTCAATTAAGCTGGATTCGTCTAACTGATTTTCCTGGATGTGGGAAACCAGGTACCGCATCGATGGCTTTGAATGGAAAAGGATATATGGGCCTCGGTCTTAGTACCTCAAGCCAGGGATGTACTGATTGGTTTGAATACAATCCTGCTTCAAACACATGGACTCAGAAAGCGTCTTTTCCGGCTTCAGGGAGGTGGAGTTCTGCAGTCTTTACCATTGGCGACAAAGGCTACGTTTGTAGCGGTGCCATGACAGGTGGTTTAATTAGTCAAACCTGGGAGTACGATGCAATCGCTGATGCCTGGACGCAGAAAGCTAATGTGCCGGGACCAGTGAGGCAAAATGCTGTTGCTTTTGCTATCGATAATATAGGCTATGTTGGAACTGGTTACAGTGCTAATACTACCTATAATGATTTTTATAAATACGATCCTGTAACGGATATGTGGACAGCCATCTCCAGCTTTCCGGGACCAACACGTAGTGGAGCCTCTGCATTTACAATTGGTTCTCTTGCCTACGTAGGGATGGGAAATAATACAAACTCAACAAGTAATTTTAAGGATTTCTATGAATACAATCCGCAAACTGACATCTGGACACAAAGAACAGATTTTCCATTACCTTATGTAGTTGCTCCTAATGCGTATTCCGGGTCTAGTGATTGTTACGCTCTATGCGGATATTACTATCAGTATTCCGGCATCACCCATAATCCCTTAAACATGTTATACAAATACAATCAGACTAATGATGCCTGGACATTGTCAGGTACATTCAGCGGTCTTCCAAGGGGCTATGCCGGTGGTTTCGCTCTTAGTAATGATATATATATCGGGGCAGGGGGTCAGGCAAATGATGGTTCAGCAGCTTCGATGTTAACTGATTTCTGGAAACTTAGCAATGGTTTAACCTTAAGGGTTGAAAATCCTGATACTTATTCTGATTTTATAATTTTCCCAAATCCTGCATCTCAAACCATTTCGTTTGATAATTCATTGCGCGGAAAAGAGTTTGAATCATTGAGAATATATGATGTAACAGGAAAATTTGTTGTAGAAAAAAGTATAAACAGAGTGGATAGGTCTTTCGATGTTTCATTCTTGTCAAATGGAATTTATTTTATTGAATTAATTACTATCAAAGGTGAAGTTCTTGATAGTCGTTTTGTGAAGGAATAAATTAGTCCTTTGAAAATAAAATCGCGCTGCATTTAGATCCGCTTCGGTAACCACCGGAGCGGATCTTTTTATACAAGCTAAAACTCCCTCCTCACCTTAAGCTTCGCATTCTCTATACTCGCGTTAAGCTCAAATCCAAGGATCAGAATGACCGAGTTAAAATAGATCCAAAGCATAATTACGATAAGTGTACCAATAGATCCATAGATCTTATTATACTGCCCAAAATTATTTACAAAATAGGCGAAGCCGGTGGAAACTACAATGGATAGGAGTGTAGCTAGAGTAGATCCTGCAGATATAAATCGATAGTTTTTCTTGACAGCAGGAGCGTAGTAATATAAAAATGAGATGGCAAAGAAGAAAAGCGACATCACAACGGTCCATTTACCGAGTGTAAGCAATAGTATTTGTGTTTTGGATTTTAATATGCTGTGGGTAACGAGGTATTTCGTTGCAACTTCACTAAAAATGATAAGCGTTGTTGAGACGATTAGTAGAATAGATAAAATAAAGGTTAGAACGATGGCGACCTTCCTCTGTTGGAAAGGAGTTCTGGACTCAACAACATGATATGAACTGTTGAAGCCCCGCATCATTGTCATGAATCCATTCGTAGTAAAATATAGGGCCATAACAAACCCCACAGAGAGTAATCCTCCTCTTTGAATCCTAATGATATCTTCGATAGTACTGCGTACGGTAGAGTAAGCATTCTGCGGCAAGACCCCTTCGATAATATTCAGTATTTCATTTTGGAAATTTCCAATTGGAACATAAGGGATCAATGAAAATAAAAAAATGATGGCAGGGAAAATGGCCAGAAAAAAACTGAAGGCCAAGGATTGGGCTCTCGTAACAATGGAGCCTCTCTGAATACCGGTAAAGAAAAAGTCTGCCACATCATAGATAGGCATCTTTTCAAAACCGGGTAGGGCGATGCGTTTAGTGTAGGCAATGAAATGCTTTACTATAGGTAAAGCGAATAACATTCTCAATATTTTTTTACCAATCCTTGCACCGGATCTCTTGTTAACCACTTTACTCATTTAACTAATTTCATTGATATATCTAAACTTTTATAAGAGTGCGTGAGTGCGCCAACGGAAATAAAATTTACACCTGTGAGTGCATAGTTCCGCACATTTTCAAGAATAATACCTCCGGACGCTTCTGTAATAATTTTGCCGGAGATAAGTTCTACAGCTTCCTTCAAACGGTCGGTTGTAAAATTATCGAGCATGACTCTCTGAACCCCACCGGTTTTCAAAACTTCCATGACCTCATCGAGATCTCTGGTTTCTATTTCTATTGGAAGATCGCGCTTAGTCTCTTTTAGATATTGATTTGCCTTTTGGATTGCCTTCGAAATTCCTCCAGCAGCATCAACATGATTGTCTTTTATAAGGATCATATCGTATAGCCCAAATCGATGGTTAGTTCCTCCGCCGATTTGAACGGCCCATTTTTCGAAGATTCTGAAATTCGGAGTTGTTTTCCTTGTGTCAAGAATTTTTGTACTTGTTCCTTCAACTGCTTCTACATATTTTCGGGTTAAGCTCGCAATACCGCTCATCCTTTGCATGCAATTCAGCAGAAGACGTTCTGCACGGAGCAAGGATCGCGTAGAACCTTCTATCTCCATGACAACATCTCCTACAAGCACTTTAGTTCCTTCATTGACCTTAACCTTTACAATTGTTTCCGGATCAACAAGATTTAGGATCTGATCGGCTAAAACCAAACCGGCAATAATGCCATTTTCCTTGACCTTTACGACTGCCTTTCCTTTCGCATTGGCCTCGATCGTCGAAAGGGAAGTGTGATCCCCATCGCCTTGATCCTCTTGTAATGCATATTTAAGAAATTCAGGAATTGACAATCCAGTACTTTTTTCTTGAAGCATATATGGCTGCTAATTATTTCGGTTTACCGTCGAAATTTAAAATTGAGCACAAAATACTCAATCCTAAAATTTAAAGGACTATAAATAAAGCGAAATAACTATTTGCTGATTTCGGAATTACTCACTCTCAATTCTCAACTCGAGAAGAGAGCTTTTTCCATTCACAGACTTCATGTAAAATGACAGTCTGTAAGTCTTTGCATTCGAGGTGCTAAGCGTTCCAATACCGTACATGGTGCCTTCCTGAGAAGATCCCTTATGCACAATGGTGAATGTTTTTGGGTTGTTTTTGCTGAAAAAGTCTCTTAAAATGAGCTCAGCTTGTGCTTTTGAGTAAATATCCTCCTGATTTAAGAGTGTCAGGTCGATCGTATTGTTAAAGTAAGAGGCTACTTGTTTAGCATCTCCACTTCTGATGGCATTTGCAAAATCTTCGTAAATATCTAAAGAATAGCTTGTTTGAAAGCTAAAGAGCAGAATGATTAAAAAGACTGTTTTTTTTAGGTTTTTCACAGTTTCCTAGTTGCAATTATCAAGCCAATACGCTGATTCCAAGAATTATTTTACGAATAATATTCATTTTGGTTCTGTTCAATTGAGTGAAATTCCAAGCTTCCTGATCATTTATTTCAGAAATCTTGGAAACAATGTTTGTTGAAGATGTCTGTGTATCTTTCGATTTGAAGAATAAAGCTACGTTTTATGAAAGTTGAGTTATTTTTTGTCGGTAAGACTTCCGATAAGTATTTGATCGATGGGATTAATATCTACATGAAAAGACTCCGGCATTATTTACCTGTTTCTGAAGTCATCATTCCACCCGCTTCAGGTGCGGACCAACAGAAAGCTGTCATCGAAGAAGGCGAAAATATTCTATCTCGTATTAAAGCCAGAGACCTGGTTGTGCTTCTTGATGATAAAGGGACTATGCTGAGCTCTGAAGAGTTATCAAAAAAAATGCAGAAGTGGATGATAGAAGGTTTTAGTAAGATGATCTTTATCACAGGTGGTGCATACGGTTTATCTGAACCATTAAAGAAGAGAGCTAATTTTATATTGTCTGCTTCCAGCTTCACATTTACTCATCAGATGATTCGACTTATTTTGGTAGAACAACTTTATCGTGCTATGACGATCATAAGAAATGAATCCTATCATCATGGATAGATTGATGTTGATCCGGCGGATTTTTTGATCTCAATATCAAAGACTCTGATAGATGTTATTATACTTCATGGTTCCTTTCTCCAGAGAAAAAATTTCTATGGCAGCCTTTCGAATTTTATCTTTTGAAAGTTCCAATAGTTGCGGGATCTGATTTATTATAAAATCATAATCTTCTTCTGTGAATGATCTTACAATGGCGCCTGCTTCTGAGTCACGAATGATTTGATCTATATCACCAATATTAGAATTGCAAATGATCGGAATTCCCATACTCATGATCTCTCCCTGCTTAGCAGGTGAGCTTGCTTTTTTTGAATACACAGGTTTGATGAAGAATAAGGAAAGGTTGGACAAAGATAAGAGTGTCGGTACTTCATAATGAATAGCCTTTCTTATTGAAATATTTTCTTCAGGGATATTCCTTTGTTTTGCTTTGCGTAGGATCGACTTCGGATCCTCATGTGTTATAAATAAAAAACGTGAGCGAGGGTATTTGTCAAGTAAGCGTCGGAAAAAATTAAGCATTTCTTCCAGCATGTACCATGTTCCAACTGCGCCTACATAAGAAACCACGATGTCTGAAGGATCAATTTTTAATTCCTGCATCAATTCTTCTCGCCTCACGGCATTTATGGTTGAACGATCGAAGAGTTCTGTGTTTGCACAACAAGGAATTACCTGGATCATTAATGGTTGACCGGGAATAGCCTTCCATGAATGTATCTCCCTACGGGCATCTTCTGTCAGACAAATAGAGTAGTCGGCCTTTTCAAGAAAGCGTGCCTCCCTGTTTTTAAAGAAGCGATAAATAAATCTGTAAATAATTGATGATTGTTTCCACATTCCTCCATCGATCCTTTCGTCAGCATAAAAGCCACGCATATCAAAGATGAATCGAACACCAAATTTTCTTTTAAGCCTCAGTCCGATTAGAGACGTGATATAACTTCTGCAATGCACAATATCATAATTTCCTTCTTTACACAAGCGATTGCATGCAAGCAGCATCTTGTACACATCGTACATTGTTGATAGAATGAGAGGGCTCTTCGTATAAGCGATATTGACCCACTTGATCCCTTTTGCTTTGAGATCTTTCTCGATGGCTAAGATGAGTTCTTCCTTACCTTTTTTTTCAGAGCTGACGATAGTGATATCATGTCCTAAAGCATTCAACCCGCTTAGGTAGGTTAGAATTTGACTTTGTCCGAGAGGGTCGGATAAGCCATCATAGGTTAGGTATAGTATTTTTTTTCCTTGCTTCATTTCTTTAATAGCCCAGCTACAGATTGAATGTTATGTAAATATTCTCAAGATTTTTCAGGTTCGCCGTAAACAGTTTTATAAATGTGCTCCGCAATAGCATAGCTACGATAGTGGTAGGCTATATCACGAATTTTATCTTGAAGTTCGCTATTGTTATCTTCTTTGAGAAGCTTTTCAATCATTTTGCAAGCTTTCAGATAAGCATTAGTGTTTAATTGCTCCAATACTGCCCCGATCTCGTTTTGTTTTATCACATCTGAATCATCAGAAATATTCTTTGTGATAACTACCGGAAGCCCCAATGCCCAATATTCTCCGTCTTTGATAGGTGTGCAATATCGTTTCGAAGGGATTGGTTTCACAGGTGTAATTGCAAAGTCCCCGAGCCCCATGTATTCTGCAACGTTCTCATGTGGAACAAATCTTGTGATCATTTTTTTTGTGTCAAAACCCGCGGATTTTGCCCAACCTATCAATTGGTTCTTTGGATGATTGGTAAGTATCAGACATCGAAATCTATCTCCCCAAAATACTTCGGCAACTTTGAAAAAATCAAAAACTTCCTGAGAGAGGTAGATCCCTCCGAACTTCCCGGCATAAACGCAAACGATCTTTCCTTCAAGTTTCATCTGGCTGATCAGTTCAGGGTTCTTTCTTTTTTTAGGTGCGAAAAAAGATTCATCAACACAAGCCGGTTTCACAAAGAACTTGTGAATCCTCACTCCATATCTGTTTTGTGCATATTCAAACATGGAGCTAGTTGCACTGATTATTATTGTAGCATGCTCGGTGAGTTTTCTCTCGAAATAAAATAGCATTCGGTATTGTAGACTTGATTTGCTCCATGATTTATTTTCTACCATTGCATCTGCATGGGGCTCGTAACTGTCGATGACGAGTTTTTTACCTGTAAGTTTTGAAAGAATATAGGCAATAGATCCTGCGGGTGTACACCATGCATGGATGTAATCGATTCTCCTTAGTAAGATCAATCCCACCATATAGGCAAAGTAGAAAACCCATTTAAAGACTATAAAGATGCTGAACTTGGAATATCGAAGTGTGATAAGGCGGATGCCCTGCATGCGAAGCCTTTGCCTCATTTGAGACATTTGGTTAGCAGGGATCTCCTGTTTCGTTTGCTCAAATGTGATGAGATAAATTTTACTTCCGGGTGGCACGTGATTGTAAATGATGCGCAAATAGGGAAGGGTGTAAGCCTGGATCAGAGCATCTTTCAAACTCCAATAAGTGATGACAAGTATATTTTTTCTTCGTTTCAACTTATGAGATTTTTGATTCCGTCAACACTATTTTTTCCTAGGATCAATTTAAGAGTTAAGATCATGTATTTTATTTTCAATCCTTTTAATGATATGGCTTTGAAGGCGTATTTTAATCCGTTTTTACGATTACCATCAACATAACTGTGAATACCGCAAAAGTAATTGCAATGCGCCTTCAATGAACGTTTTTCAGACTTGCTTAGTTTTACTTTTTGTAAAATCCAATCTTCGGCTTTCAGTGTTCGTTCTATAATAATGTTGTTGTCCGACCTCATTGAACGTGATTCGTGGTCGTTCATTCTAATGCTTATTTCGTCAATAATATATAACTTGTTATGACGAAGATTTTGAATGAGGAACATCCAGTCTTCTTTTATTGAGTAGCTACGATCTTCCTCAAAATGGATAAGTTGTTCGTTCGCCTTCCTCACACAAATATTGCATGCTAATGGATTTCCTTTAAGAAATAAAGTATAATTATAATAACCCTCCTTAATTTTTTGGATGTCTGTCGGAACAACTTTCCCATTTCTCAGAAACTCATATTTGCTGCAAATGAAGTCAGGACTGTTAAGCTCTTCGATCTTCTTTAACAATAGTTCAAGATGAGTTTCTTTCAAAATATCATCTGAATCCAAAAACTGTACATATTGACCTCGAGCTTGAAGTAGGCCATTATTCCTGGCAGCTCCTCTTTCCTTATTTTCCTGATGAATGATTCTCACCGAAGGATTTCCGCTATAAATCCGGCTAAGTATATCAAAGCTATTGTCGGTACTACCATCGTCGACCACCAATATTTCAAATGAACTATAGGACTGGTTCAAAATACTATTGATAGTATTTTGAACCATCCGGCAACGGTTATAAGTAGGTATGACTATGCTAAAAAATGGTTCCATGTAGACTCAACATTCAAGGCTTTAGGCCATTAGAATGTATAAAATGGTGTTTGTCGATTGCATTGTTGCCGGCTTAAATGTCAGGCTCTCAGAGCCAACACAATATTCGTCTTTTTTATCTTATTCAGGGCCTACAGTTGAGAGAAAATATCAAGAGTTAAGATCTTCAAAGATACATTTAATTGGTCCTTGCGGGCTTTCGAGGGATATATTTACTAATAGAAGGTAGGATCGAAGCCCGGAGTAATTTTAAATCCATGCTTCTGTCAAATGTTATTATATTTGTTTCACAAAATTCGCCTTGTGGAATTCCTTTCGTTTATTGACCTGGTCATCCCGCCGTTTTATTTGATTGTTTTCTTTTTTGTGGCTCACAACATCAGAGCGAGACACATAGAGAAGGAGCCTTACTATAAGTATTTTATGTCAGGGCTTATGGTGAAGATGCTGGGCTCCATTGCCATTTGCCTCGTTTATGTTTTCTACTACGGAAGCGGTGATACTACCAATTATTATTCTGATTGTTTATCGGTGAGCAAATTGTTCGTAAAAAATCCCTGGCAGGCAATAAGATTCACGTTCTTACCTCTTGACTGGGAAACATGGTTTTCCTTTGACTTTGATACTGGATGGCCTATTTATTCTTATGATGCCAAAGCTATCGTGGTAGATAAACTGACATGGCCATTGTGCTTTGTGAGTTTTAATAGTTTCATAGGACAAACAATGCTTTTATCTTTCCTTTGTTTCTTCCCGATATGGCGTTTGTATAAAATGTTCTTGTATGAATTTCCTAAGCTGGAGAAAGAGTTTGCTCTTTCAGTTCTTTTCATGCCTTCCGTTATCTTTTGGGGTTCAGGGTTATTAAAAGATTCAATTACATTCGCTGCCATTGCCGCTTTTACTGCCTCTTTACATCATATTTTAAAGATCCGTACGCATATTTGGAGGAATCTTATTTATATCGTGCTGAGTTCTGCTTTGATGATATTTATTAAACCCTATATTTTCTTTGCGGTAATTCCCGGTAGCTTGCTTTGGTTAGTTGGTTTTCGCTTGTCTAAGTTGTCAAACCCACTTGTCAGGATGGCGGTCACTCCTGCACTTTTATTAACTACGGTACTCTCAGGTTACTTAATGCTTAAATTATTTGGAAATACTTTAGGGGAGTATCAGGTTGCAAATGTGTTAGACAAAGCGATTGTCACACAACAGGATCTCAAGCAGGATTATTATCAGGGCGCTTCTTTTGATATAGGAGATTTTGATTCCAGTGTACCAAGTATTCTGGGAAAAGCTCCTGCTGCAATTAATGCAGCATTGTTCAGACCCTATATATGGGAGGCTTATAACCCTGGGATGATCGTTTCTTCTCTGGAGAATTTGGTTCTTTTGGTGATCACCATTTTCCTTTTGATCAAGATGCGATTTTATAATTTATTTCTTTTGATCTTCAAGCATCACATCTTGTTTTTTTCTGTATTTTTTAGTCTCTTCTTTTCATTTTCAGTGGGATTAACGACTTCTAATTTTGGTAGTCTGGTACGTTATAAAATTCCTGCAATCCCGTTTTACGTTGCAAGTCTATTTATTATTTATCATGCTTACAAAGAGTCAAGGAAAAAGGTGGAGGAGCCGGTAATTGAGCCTGTAAATGAAATTACCTGACCTACTTGTATCGTATCTTTCTAGAAAGTTTCCTGCCGATATTTAAAAGAACTGGAGGCACAAAACGTGCACGGTTTGCTATGATCCTTATCATGGGATCACCTGAAAGAAATTCTTTGTAATCTTTGTGAAGTGCATTTGCTACAGTCCGTGCACGCTTAAAATTGCAGCTTTCATAATCGAAGCGGATAACATTGAATAAAAAATTATACATCAAGCGATCATCTTTAATTTTAAATCGCCCCTGATGCTTTGAGAAGAAATTCTTAATGCCGGTCTGGCCATTCACTCTTAACCCGATATCTTCAAGTTTCTTAAGTACTCCATCAAGTCCTAATCCTTCACTGATACTGTTAAAGACCAAGATCCAATCTCCTATAAATTTACCCGTCGACGCAATGGTTTTGCTTGATGGGTGTACGCGATATTTTGAAAAACAATAATCAACAAATTCAAATTCGCAATACATTCTCAGGCGACTAAACAGATCGTAGTCCATACCATAATGAAGACTTTCGTTAAGCAGTCCTGCTTCTTTTAGAACTGAGCGACGGAAAAATGATGACGGCTGTGGGAAGGCCATGCCTGCCAGAATACGTTCAATACTCCCGTCCGCTAAAGCTGTTTCCAGTCGGATTGTGCCTGCATCTTTAAATAGTTCACTTGTTCCGTAAATTACACCTGTTTCAGAAGGGAGTGAGGAGAAACTCTCTGATACCTTTAGTAATGCACCCGGTAGATACAGGTCATCACTCCCAAGCCATGTGACGATCTCTCCACTACATCTTTCCAATCCTTTATTGATGGCATCACTTTGACCATTGTCTTTTTCACTCACCCAATAAGTAATATGGCTTGCATATTTCTTTATGATCTCGGTTGAGTTGTCAGTACTGCCACCATCAATAATAATAATTTCCAAGTTGTTGTAATCTTGTGAAAGAATAGATAAGATACATTCTTCCAGATATGCACCTTGGTTAAATGAAGGAATTACTATACTGATTCGCTTGTTATTCATTGATGAAAAAATATTCTAATCATTATTTTTGATAAAATGCTTTCATTCCATCACCGGAACCGGTTAGGTTGAGTATTTTATTGATGCCTGTTTTTGTTATTCTCAACACAGCATTGTGTTCAATTCTTGACTGCCACTTGGTATCCAATGGTTCATGTTTGCATGCATCCTTACTACTATTTTCCGATACGGGAATTGTTTTTTTTCTGAACAGCGCTTGTTGAAGCCTGGAAATACTTATTCCTGCGGTATTGATCTTTCCATTATTAAAACCTGTAATACGCATGGCCTGATCAAGAGTACGTGGAGTAAAGTAGTTGAGGTGGTCCGGATAACTTATCACAGACCAGTTCTTGCCTTGCATACGTCTAGAAAAAGAATTGAAGTTTGGTGTTGTAAGAAAGGCTAGTCCATCGGATCTCAATAATTTAAAGAACTTCTCCAGTTCCTGAACAGGATAGAGTAGGTGCTCAATAACTTCAATTGAAACGATTACATCAAATGATCCTAATTGATAATTTTCAAGATCCAAAACACCTGTATGCATGTTAATGTCTTTACGTTTGCAAGCTTCAACGTATTGTGGGGCATACTCAGTCCCATGCACTTCCCATCCTCTTTTTTTAGCTTGCTCGAGAAAAAATCCTTCGCCACAACCTACATCAAGTATTTTGTTAGTGACTCTGAACTTTTCAAATTTGTCGAGTAGTTCATTGTATCGTTTTATGGTTGTTTCAGATAATCCGGCAAACATTCCATATCCTCCATAGTGTTCAGCTAATATTGATTCAGAAGGAATTAAATTTGCAAAGACCATTCCGCAGCGGCTACAGCGCACTAATTCACCAGCATCTTCGTAGCCGTTTAGCACCCGAAGTTCTTGATTTTTACACAATTTACATTTGTTCAATCTGTCCATACACTGAAAATATTTTGCTTCTTAAACCTTTGCAGATTAAATCTCAGGAATTTAAAGTGAACTTGGAATTTATGCTTTTTTCCATTTCACTTTTTCGAACATATTTAATATATCTTCATTCATATATTCATAAAGATCTTTTTTCTCGATAGTTAGTTTTGTACTTTTTTGCCTGCCGGATTGTATTTTTTTGAAATCAGTATTCAGACATGCTTCAGAGCCATACTTTGACTTAGGAATGAATATTCCATATTTTTCAAGTAGTTTACTTTTATAGAGGAGGCCATTCATCTTATGGAAAAAAAACTTGTGTTCAGTTGAACTTTGCAATGGAAAATTTTCATGGATACAATCGCCGGTAAATATGTTGCTATTGATTGATAGTTCAATGGAAGGATCCAAGATACTTCTGGCGATATCTTCCATGGTGTTAATCTCCGAATAATTAATAAAATAAGTGTTACTCCATTTGGATAGGAGCAGTGATTTATTCATCACATACCAATAAAAAGCGTTTTGATCAATTCTGTCGCTTATTCTAGAAAGACACCAATCAAAATTATTTATCAGATCCTTTTTTCTGACCTCTTCAATAAATGCAGGCCAGTTCTGATGATGCCCAAATCCAACGGACCAAAAGTCCCAATCAGTTTTTAGCACAGATTTTAAAACCTGGTAAACATCTCTTATAATAGCAATACTGTGATCCGGTTGAAGAATTGTATTGATCGCATCCATTCTTCCATTCCCTCTAATAAATTTAGTAGTAGAACTCATTTTAGAGATGGAAAGTTTCTTTAGAAATCTCACATGTGAAGAACTCAGTTCATCGACATTATTGACAATATGTTGGGAGTGCATATGGTGATAATAGCCCTCATAGTTTAGTACATTGGTAAATCGATTTTCCCAAAAATAGGGTTCATAATTGATCCAGATCCTGTTCTCCCTTTGTGCTAAGAGATAACTGAGATATAGTTGTACTGCCTTTGTACCTGATCTACCTACTCCAAAAATGGTTACACGCATTTGAAAATGTGTTGGTGTGAAAATTTAAACTTTTATACCGAAAGTTAGTTTTATTTTGACAATGATCTTTTGAAGTAAATTTCCGCCTCCTTCTGTAATATTGATCTGCATAGCAGCTTCATCAGCTTGTATATTGATTTTTCTGTCTTTTGGATGTACCAATGGTTTTATTTCAAAACGTTTCATGTTACTTAATCGGGTATACTTATAGTTGGTATGCGTTGCGTCTTGACCAAACCCAATGTTGCTAACAAGGTTTTTAGAAGGTGTAAGAGCAATACCCTCGTGAAGCCAAATGCAAAAGAACCACTGGTAATCCCAAGTATTGATTTCACCAATCGCAGTTTTCTTAAGTACGCTCTTGTAGTGTTTAACTGAATCCGGATTTTTAGTTATCCGGGCTAGTTTATTGTTTGTAAAAAAATCGTCCAAAGCCTTCATTTCTATATCATATTTTGACCAAGCACGTCTCCATGTTGCCCAGCCCCATGGATGACATAAGTTTGAAAAATAATAAGATCCTTTAAAATTAAATTCTTTTCCAAGAAGGTAATTGCTCCCATTAATGTGCATGACTTGCTCATCATTTCGATAACGTTCAAGGAGTTTGGTGCAATAGTTGAAGAAACTAGGATCAGCAAGGCAATCGTCTTCAAGGATTATACCTTCTTCGACTTGTTCAAAGAACCAGTTGATGGCTGAGCTCACAGCTGTTTTTGTAGAAAGATTTTCCTTGCGGAATAATAGTTGAACTTCACATTCCCAATCAATTTTATCTATTATTTGTCGAGCTTCAGCACATCTTATTGCATCTTCCGGAACGAGCGGCCTGGGTCCATCAGCTGCAATAAAAAGCTTGCTCGGTCTTATTTTTCTGATGCTTTCGAAAACCCGAAAAGTTTGTTGCGGACGATTAAAAATTAAAAATAATATTGGGGTTTGTAATTGTGCTTTTTTCAGAAGTGTTTTCGGATCCCGATAGTCATGAATAATTTGAAAAAAGTCATTGGCATAATTCTCAATACGTGAAACTAAATTGGCAGAGGCTAAACTTTCGGCTACCTGATCCGGACCGGCTTCATTGTTATTCCAAATATTGAGTAGTTGTGCAGCCAGAGCTTTTGAGTCCTCTGCAGGAAAATACTCGACTTTAGAAGGTGCTTGTTCCCGATGGACGGGAATATCTGATAGCAAAGCAAGTTTTCCAATTGATTTACATTCTTCAACAGTAGTACTCCAGCCTTCGAAAAGAGAAGGATTGATCATTGCAATACTTTGTCGGATCAGCAGTAGTACCTCATCATGGGGTAATAAGCCTAGTATAAAGATACGATCAGAAATTTCCCATTCATTAATTTTATTTTTTATCTGTTCAAAATGTCCGGGGCTTCTGAACTCCAGCGAGCTACCTGTACAAACCACATTAACCTTGTGACCTTGGAGTTTAAGGAGATAAACTGCTTCAAAAACAGAACTGTGGTTTTTGTGTTTCCAAAACTGGTTCGGTAAATAGAAAAACTTTTCCGGGATAGAATATTTACCAAGTAGCTCTGTCGGGTCTTGGTCTCGGATCTGATTCGGTACATTGGCCACAAAATGTAAAACCTGACTTTTGTGAATAAACTGAGGTGCGAAGTTTTCCAGATCTCTCTGGGCATCCCTGCTACTCAGAACTATTATGTCAGAGTTTTTACATCCTGAAAGAAATTTAAAGTTTCTTTCATTGATTTGCTTTTGAGTAAATAAATGGGGTAAATGTAAATGTTGAAAATCCGGTATCCAGTATATTTTAATGATCCTTGCCTTGATGTCAAGATAGGAATGATTATTGGTGAAGAGAACATTTGTATTCGCATAGCAAAATTGTCTGAAACTTTTACTTAACCTTCTATCAAAACCAAGCAGAAGCATTGAAGCCTGATGATTGATTGAGAGATATTGTCTGCGGATAAATCTGCGTAATTTTGACACAAAGTCTTTTTTACTTTTTGCCTTTTTGTTCTTCTGAAGTATATATGTGTTGATATTATTCTGCGTTTGAAAAGCTTCCACCATGTTCGATTGATAGATTTGCCCTCCGGTCCAGCTTTCTCCACCAAGGGCGGGAATTATTATATTATAATTAATCATGACCAAATGTTTCCTCGTAAGCGTCTTTGATGGCTTCCTTAATCGTTCTGGAGGGAGCCCAGCCTAGATCTTTTTTTAATCTTGAGATATCTGCTTTTTGGTGTAAGCGATCATGTTGCCGAACTTTAACGGGATCCTGTTCAACTTCAATTTTTCTTCCTGAAATATCAGAGATAAAGTTTACAAGATCCATAACGTTGTGTTCCGTTTCATTGCCAATGTTTAGCACCCGATATTTTCCCGGTATCTTTAATTCAGATAAGCGAAATAGTGCTTCTGCAATATCCTGCACGTGGATATAACCTCTGAACGTATTTAAATTACCCAAAGTGAGTTTGCTTTGCCCGGATTTCAATTGAGCTAGGATTTCAGGGACCAGATGTGCATTCGTTTCTCCTGATCCGATGGCATTGAATAACCTACAGGACAATGCTTCAAAAGCACCTCGCTCGGCATATAGCTTAACTAGTTCTTCACCACATGATTTCGTTATTCCATAAATATCTTTCGGTACTACCGGTGTACTACCTTCATTCAACGCTCCATCAATTGTGTCGTAAATGGCTCCCGATGAAGCAAAGATCACTCTCTTAACCTTATGAGTTTTACAGATCTCAAGAAGGTTGTTTGTACCTTCAATATTTGTTTTTAGAGCTGACCTAGGATCCTGTTCACAAGTAGGAATGTGGTGTATTGCTGCGAGGTGATACACCAGGTCAGGTTTAATAGCAGAAATGACCTCATTCAATCCCGGCTCATCTAGAATGGAAATTGGGTGAACACTCAGCAATGGATTTTCTTCCTGTAGGCTTGAACGTTTCCCAAAAGAGAAGTTATCGACTATAGCGACTCGCAGGCCACTGCTTAGGAACAAATTACTAAGATGAACACCAATAAATCCGGCTCCACCTGTTATGAGGATTGATGACATATTCTAAATGAAATACAATGTGCTAATTGGCATGGAAAGGTATTAATTCCCTCTTATTTGTGGGCAATAAAACTATACATTCTTCCCGGAATTCTCCGCTCATCTTTGGCCTTTCCGAAGCGAAATTCATTGATTTTTCTATAGATATATTGTAGGGGTCCCCAATTCCCAATAGGGCCTATTTTTCGGATCAGTTCATGCTTGATTGAAGTATCGAAATGTTTCTCAAGTTTATCCACTTCATTGTCAGATAAAGGGAAGTAATTTATTACCGTTTCAAAGTGTTTATACACATGATCAAGGATCATTCCTGACTGTTGTATCGCTTTTTTATATTCATCCAAAAGAAAGGCATTTTCTCCACCATACCACTTTTGTAAAGGATGGGTTGATAAAAAGACCTGTTTATCTTTTTTATTGAATATTACATGTTCCCTCACTGCTATTAAACCACCACCGGGTTTTAATACACGTGATATCTCCTGTAACATTTTAATTAGGTCATCTGCATGATGCAGAGCTTGTCTTACGTAGATAAGATCGAAACTATTTGCAGGGAAGGGGAGTGATTCTCCTTTTGATTCCAGAACTTCTAATTGTGTCAATTGATATTTTTCCTTGAGACGAGTTATTGCAGCACATCCGGTATGCTCCCCGACATCAGGATCAGTGGCGATTACCGTATAGCCTTCTAAAGCAAACGCTGCAGCCGCAATACCGGTCCCGCTGCCTATTTCGAGAAGCAATTTCGCCTTCGGAAAATTTTTGCGGACAATTGATAATGTCTCAATGAATTCTCCTGAACTTCTGAATCTTTCAACATTTTCAACCGGCGCATCGTTCAGATAGGAATCATACAAGATTGATTCGTATTCAGGCTTAGTTCTTAAAAAAATAATCGCTTCTTCCCAGTTCATCATTTAACTGAAGAATTAATTTCCTTTGCCGGATTTCCTGCAACACTCGTTCCACTTAAAACATTTTTTGTAACCACGCTACCGGCACCAATGATAGTGTCCGTACCAATGTGAACTCCTTTTAGAATAATACTGTTAAATCCTATCCATGCATTATCTTCAATTTTTATTGAAGCTTTGTGTACGTGCGACCAATCCTTATATTTCCATGGTATTTTTTCATCCAATCCACGTTTCCAGTTTTTTACGTCTTCTATGCGCTCAGATGCTTTCAAGGAATGGGCATTATTGTCAATGACAGTACAACCCCATGAGATCATGACATTGGATCCAATTTCGATTTTATCGTGACAAACGAACAATCCTCCTCCTATGAAAGTAGATCTTCCAATAGAAATAAGGCTAGCTTCGGATTCGAGAACAAATTTCCCGGAAACAATCGAATTTTCACCTATTTTCATATAAATCTTTCCCGGGACAGGGTTACGAATTTCTATTTCAAGATTGTTGGTGACGCATCCTGAACCTAGTAGAACAAAATCGCTATACCTTTTAATACCTTTCTTTCTTTCATTTGAATTAAAAAGATATTTGAGAATTTTTTTGAGCATGGATTAAGGGAGCAATTTATTTTGTTAAAGCTAAGATACGGATTTAACAGAAATCAACTGTTTTTTTCATGTTTAGAAAGTTGAATTCATTATACTGTTATTGATTTTCATCAAAATCTAAAATGCCAACTTTTTAGTGCGTGATTAATTTTGGTTTTGATTTTGATCATGGTACCGGGATTTGACCAGTGAGCAACAGCTTTATTAATTTTCTTTTCCTGATTGCGATTTAACATTTCTGCATCGGCGATGGATGTGATCACTCCTGCTTTTACTTTAAAGGGAATGATCATGTTTCCTGTCTCTCCTTTATAATGAGTTCCACTTCCATCAAGGCCAATATTCTGACTCAGAGAGTTTGAAGGATAAAGAGAAAACCCTCCCTTTAAAAAGATACTTGCATACCAAGAAATATCCCATGTGTCTATTTGTCCTGCTGTCTGTGCTTCTAGGGATTGTAGGTAAGGGTAGGCTCCTTCGAGATCGAATTCTTTTTCCAAATTTCGATTTTTAATTTGCTTGGTTAGCTCCTTCGTATCCTTGTTCAAATCGTTCCAGGCATTTCTCCATGTAGCCCATCCCCATCCGAATACTTTCCTTGAGAGGAAAGTTTTAGGAAGTATAGAGTCTGAAGGAAACATAAAAGTCCCTATCTGCATGACCTTTTCATCATCCTTGAATTTTTCGAGCCCTGTGTTGCAGAATTTTAGAAATAAATGATGAGTGATAATATCATCTTCTAAAATAATAGCTCTTTCGTGAATAGCTAGTACATGTGTTATACCTGCAATTATGGAGTCTGCACAACCGATGTTTTTAGCTGCTTCACGTATTATAATTTCTTTAAAACCGGAGAGTTCATGGATGATTTTTCTAACGTTTTTTAGTGCCTCCAAATCAGCATCTGATGCATCACTTTTAGGGCCTTCTGAATAGATATACAGAACAGTTTCATCAGCACCTTCATTTTTTTTTAAGTGTGACAAGGTCTGCTGAAGATGATCAGGTCTATTATAGACGAATAAAATCACAGGGGCAAGCTTCATTTTTAGATTTATAACTGAGAAAGTAATTGTTATGGGAATAATCGATCACATATTCCTATGTAGATTTATCAAGCACCGATTTATAGGATTTCCCTTTGGGGGATTAGAGTAATTCGAAGGAACTTCATTAAGTATGGTTCTAGCGAAGCTATTTTCTAAAGTTTGGTGACATTAAGAAGTTCTTTGACTGTCCAAAGCAATGGGAGTCTTTTCAAGAGTTTAATTATTTTGATCTTTCGTTCAAGAGTTTGGTTAACTTGATTACTTTAAATATACGGATTATCTGGTAATCTGATAATAGTAAATCCTGATTTTTTTAATTCCTTAACGAGAATTTCTGATGGTTCCTTTTTGAATATTATTGCCATAATCTGATTGTAACCGGATAGTCCTGTAGCCTTGAATATTTTTTGAATAAAAATATTTTTTTTTATTTTTTTATACAATGGAGCGTTCCCATCTAATTTTTCGTATTCAACACCTTCTATGTAGACATCATGAAACTTTTTATAGGCAACCATAGGAAGATGGAGTCCGAGTGCAATTTTCTGTATATCTCTGATTGAAATACAAAAAATATAATTCCCAATAGGTTCATAATTTCCGGTATCAGCGTGGTGAATAGACAAACCCAATATTTTTTTAATATTATTTTTTAACAATTGTAATAGTCTTCTCGGAATAGGTGGGGGAAGAAAATCATTTGGCTCGACAAGTAAAATGGCTTCTTTTGATACTCTCAACATTTCGTATATGGAAATAAATGCACGCGGAAAGTGGTGAAATGCTTCCTTACAAAAGGCGAAATCAAATGAATCATCTTCAAAAGGAAGCAATTCAGCATTCGCATACTTATAGTCCTGAATCATATTATTAGCCTTAGCTGATTCAAGAAGCGACACATTAATATCTGTTGGAAGGGCATTTCCACCTTTTCGATTGATGTAGGTGGCAGAAGTTCCGAACATTCCGTCTCCAACGGTCAGCCAATTGGCCTTAGAGTAGTTTTTGATAAATACGTCGAGAAATTTCAGCATTCGCAAATGTCGCCATACATCAGTCGTATTGTTGTCAAACCAATTCCTATACAATTCCAAATCTTTTTCTATATTGACATTAGAAATTGCATTCGTATGAATTTTGTAGCTTTCCTTATGAAATGACTCTTTCATTTAGTAAGTGTTTTTATATTCCAGATATTGCTTTTAACATTCAATAAAGATATATATTCCTTCTTTAAGTGAAGTTTTAAAGTGGAGATTGTTTGCCAGAAAATCCGGGAATTATAGTATCAAACTTCATTAGGGCAATTGATAGTTTTGAAACCTGGAATTTTACACTATTCTATCGAACGATTTTTCTATATTATTCAATCATCCAATTGTAGATTTTCCCATTGGGGTACTTGAGAAGTTCTAGGGAACTTCTTTCAGGGTTGTTTTTGTGCAGCCACTTTCTGAACAGAGGTGATACGTTAAGAAATTCTTTAACAGTCCAACGCAAGGGGAGTCTTTTGCGAAACACATCTGTGAACATATTCCTGAGTTCAGTAGTGTCGCGTTGCTGCGCATGAAAATATCCCAATGCATCAACCAGCATTGCTCTGAAGGCTGTTGTTTTTATTAGTTTTGTTACTGAAAGATTATCGTCATTGATGTAGTGGTAGTACATCTTTGATCGCCCCAGACTGAATTGACACTGATCAACACTGCGTTGGTTTTCATGAACGATCACACAACTCCAGTATTTCTCTACACGAAAAATACTCTTAGAAGTGACAGGTGTGTAATTGGCCATACGGATCCAAAAATCGGTATCTGCGACCATATCAAGTGCTGTGTTCAGTTTTTTTATTTCTCTTGCTCGCTTTAAATTAAAAAAAGTGGAGCTTTGTGGAAAATGAACTTGTAATCCAAACAATTTTCCGGGTTCAATAAATCCGGTTGCCTGTTCCTGTAATGGCTGCGGACACAATATTTCCTTGAGTTCTTTAGTGACGTAGCTGTGATAACCCGCTAGAAGGTTTAGTTGTGGGTGTTTAATGAATATTTCGACGACATCCGAGAACACAAATTCATTTGAATAAAAGTCATCTGAACTCTGGATAGCTGCAATTGTACCTTTGGCTTTATCTATGGCTTTATTAACAGCATCTGCGAATCCCTTGTCCTTTTCAGAAAAGAATTTGATGCGCGGATCCTTCTTTTCATAATCAAGGCAAATGGACTTTGTATTATCTTTTGAGTCGCCATCCTGAATAATCAGTTCCCAATTAGGATAGTTCTGTTTCAAGACACTTAATATAGTTGACTCGATATAATCACCCTGATTATAGCTAGGAACAAGAATGGATATAAGCGGGGAGGAGGTCATTAGATTTCGCTTATTTGACTATAATTTGAAATCCACTGAATTGTGAGAAAAATCGAAAATTTTTCTTTCTTGCATCAAAGAAATTATGAAATGCAAGACGGTTGCCCAGTAAAGCGGCATGACCATAATCTTCTAACACTAACAAGCCACCTACACTTAATACATCGTCAAATAATTTCTCCATTAGATAAGTTGTAGCCCGATACGAGTCGCAATCTATGTAGATAAAAGATAATTTTTTAATGTCAGCAGTTTCTAGAGTTTTGGTAAAGTCACCTTTTACAAGTACGACTTTATTATTATCCTTGAATTTGGAGTTTACTTCTTCGAAATTCACTTCATGGGTATCGCTCCAAAAAGAATCCACTCCCATATTCTCTTCGGGGAACTTTTCAAAAGTATCAAACATAAAGAGTTTTTTCTCCGAGCCAAAGGCTTTAAGCAATTGTGAGATCAGGTATCCGCTATGACCTTTGTAACTTCCAAATTCTGCCACATCACCTATAATGTCTGCTTCGTGTACATGTTCTAAAAGCTGGCAAAGATCCATGTAGTCACGGATATCACATTTTTTCTCAAAACGTTCAAGACTTTCTTCATAGATTTTGAAGTAGTCGATCTCACTATGGAATAATGGCGATACAAAATCGAGACTGTGTTGATGATCTTGATTGCGGGCAAAGGCAAAATCTTCACGTGTGTCTCCAAGGTACTCAAATGGAATGTTACGTAATGAGTTCTCGTCCAGGAGAGTTTGACAGAGTTTCTGGTTGAGCTTTTCACTGAAGGAACAAGAAACAAAGCAGGCTATTTCTGAAGATTGTTGGGATAATAAATTTACATCGAGATTTTCACTATGAAACAGCTCAGCCTTGTGCCCTGCATTTAATAATCTTGATCGGATTTCTTTATGATTTGTATTTTCAGGCTCCCCGAACAAGACTATTTTTTTTGCTCTTTGACCTTTATCACTATACATACATGAGTGTCGGAATAAAAATTCATAGGCCTCTTCATTGTTTCTGATATAGAAACGATGAAGTGGCTTTTGTCTTAATTTCTTTCGATCAGCTTTTTCGATCTTCTTGTCAAGCCATTGATTAATTTTGAACTTGAGGGCAAGTGTAAGATTCCCTTCCTTATATAAACCAATTATTTTACCTAACATCTCGTTCTTTCGTTAAAAATCATCTATGGGTTTGTATTGCATTTCCACGAACCGGTATGCCATAAAAGTCCGTCGTCACCATCTTTTTCTTTTCTTATATATTGCACGTCAAGAAAAAGTTCGTTACTTGAATATACCAAGGTTTCACCGGCTTTATCCTTTATTCCAAAAATAATTTCATAGACTCCGGGTGAGATCGTCGGTAGGTTTAAGTTTGTTTCTACGGTAAATTTTCCGCTCAATTGAGGTGGGAACTTGAAATTCTTATCATCGATAGAATGAGAAGTGAATAAACGATTGCCATCTCTGGTAACTACAGCAATGCCTATCACCATTCCATCTATAGGTTTTGAAAGGTCTAATTCAAAACGTAATGTGGGATCGTCACCATAAACATAATTAGCAATTGCCTTTCCGGATGCATCTATCCAATAGGGCATTTTTAATTTAAGTAGATCTGTAGAATCGGTAAGAAGTTGGCGACCTTCGGAATGCGTAGGCGGACTGTGCGATAAATAATGTTCCACAATTTGAGTTGCATTTCCAATTTGATCGATCTTTCCTTCTTTCAGGAGTATGGCACGCTGACATAAACTCTTCACTGCGCCTAAATTATGGCTCACAAATATTATAGTACGACCACTGTGTGCAACTTCATCCATCTTTCCCATGCACTTCCTTTGAAATTCTGCATCACCAACAGCAAGAATCTCATCAATAATCAGGATCTCAGGTTCAAGAAAGGCTGCTACTGAGAAGGCAAGCCTAAGTTGCATTCCGCTTGAATAATGTTTTAGAGGAGTATCCAGAAATCTTTCTACACCGGAGAAATCAACGATGGCATCGAATTTCTCTTGTATCTCTTTTCTTTTCATTCCAAGAATAGAACCATTGAGAAAGATATTTTCTCTTCCACTTAGTTCAGGATGAAACCCTGTACCAACCTCAAGTAAACTGGCAATTCTTCCTCTTGATAATATTTTTCCTGTTGTTGGAGGTGTTATACGTGAGAGAATTTTTAATAAGGTTGATTTCCCTGCGCCATTTTTTCCAATAATACCTATTGCCTCACCGGCTGCAACCGAAAAATTTATATCCTGTAAAGCCCAAAAATCTTCCGATGTACTTCCTTTTCTTGATTTGGTCAAATTGAGTAGTCGTTCCCTAAAGGTCATATAGGGACCTAATTCATGGTTGATCCTGAATTTTTTGGAAAGATTATGTATTTCAAGAATGGGTTCCATTAAGCTAGATCTGCAAAATAATATTCAGTCTTATGAAAATAAAATACACCTGAAAAGAATAGCAGAAGACTTATTACTAGACTTTGAGTCAATATCATCATACTTGGGTATTCACCTGTAAAACTACCTCGTAGCAAAGCTATTGCTCCTGACATAGGGTTTAGTGCCAATATTTGTTGAGCAAATTCATTTGGTACGATTGTGAGTGGATAAATTACCGGCGTTAAAAAAAGAAGTACCTGAACCATGAAAGGGATCACATATCTAAAATCACGGTATTTGACATTTAAAGCCGATAGAAATGCACCAAGTCCAAAAGTCGTGAATAAGGTAATGAGTAGAGCCGTTGGAAGTACAATGACTAGTTGTAGGAGATTAGGATATATATCATAGTAGATCATTAACCCAATGAATAATACAAAGGTCATAAGGAAATCAACCAATGTTGATAAGATAGAAGACAAAGGCAGAAGCAGACGTGGAAAGAATATTTTTTTGATCATGTTCGCATTATTCACTAGGCTGTTACCGGAATTTGTTATGCCTACTGAAAATACATTCCACAAAATTAGCCCTGTGTAAACAAAAATTGGATAAGGCAATGCAGCTGAATCAATGTTAAGAGCTTTCGAAAAAAATATCGTAAAGACCAGCATAAGAAGAAAGGGCTGCAGGATTGCCCAAAGAGCACCAAGAACAGTTTGTTTATACTTGATCTTTATATCTCGCCATGTGAAAAAATAGAGTAATTCACGAAACGCCCACAGTTCCCGGAGGTTGATATTGATTCGGTTCTTGGGCTTTATTTCGTATTCCATGTTGAACTAATATTAAGAAAAATTACTGATACAAACATAAATATAACGCAATCTAATTCTCAAGAGAAATATGTTATTTCAGTCTATTTAACTTGTGAATTCTTAATGACTTGTCGAACAACCTGTTCTTCTCTAAACTGTATCAGAATTGAATAGATTCCATCCGAATAGGAAGATAAATCAAGCTTAAATTCGTTAAGTCCTTTCGGTGATTTATTCTGCGGAATGCTCATTAAAGTTTTTCCGCTTTGATCCACAAGGTCTAACTTCAGGTCATCTTCGAAAGGTAGAATAACCCTGACAATTAATTGATCTGTAAATGGATTAGGATATGGATTAATGATAGCAAGCTCTTTTATTCGACTAAAGCATTTTTCATTATTCGCAGGAAAATCATCGGCTTCTCCGTTCGGGTTAATTACTTTTATACAGTAATAATCTATTTTGGAAGCAGATGAAATCAGGAAGGAAGCATGAAATGTATACCATTGCACACCCGCTGCTCCTGTAGGAATTAGTGAAACATATTTTTCAAGGACATTGGTTCCATCTGCAAGTCTACCTTCGATACTCACACTGTCAATTTGCCTTGTACCCAGGTTAGCTATTTTTGCAACGATGTGAAAATAATTTCCTGAAATGTAAGATGAATCACCTGTAATGGCGATATCAAGTATCGGTCTGATCACATAAATATTTTTATTGGCCGAATCAACACAACCGAAAACACTGGTCACCTTCTGTTGAATAACAAACAATCCTGTGTCCTGGTAAATGTGTGATGGTTGCGTAAGATTACTGCTTGCTTGTCCATCACCAAAATCCCAGAGATACTGACTAGCCCCTATCGAGAAATCTGTAAATTGAACATCAAGGGGAGGATTTCCGAACTGAGGGTTAAAGCTGAAATTTGCAACCGGTAGGGAGTGACTTGAAATACTTTTCGTAATACTATTTTCACATCCTATATCTGATTGTATCAATAGCTTAACTGCATACGATCCGGTATCTGTAAATGTATATATCGGATCAGGTATAGAGTCAATAACCGAAGCACCATCAACTGTCCAAATCCAATTAAGAATACTTCCACTTGCAATTGTACTATTATCAAGGAACTGATATGGGGCATCAATACATGCAGGGCCGGCTATAAAGTTGGCCGTTGGGATTGGGCTGACTGATACTTGTTTGGTCGCTATGGTAGCACATCCACCCACTGCATAAACAGTGAGTGTTACAGTATAATTTCCTGCAAATGCATAAAAGTGTGCAGGTTCTTTTAACTGATTAAACTGACTGTCACCGAAATTCCAGGAGTAAGCACTATCAAGCGAGGAGCCCGGATTGAAAAATTCCATAAGATCACCATAACAAGTAGGTGAGTAGGTGAATTGTGCAGGAGCAGAAGGATTGATCCGAATCTGTGTCTGCATAGTATCCGTGCATGAAAAGTTCGTCGTTGCGATCAGGAACACATCAAAGAGCGATGCTGCAGTGTAAGTATGACTCGGGTCAGGCAGGTTGCTATAATTATTGCTTCCGCTTCCAAAGTCGCCGAAATTCCATTCGTAGCTACTTATATATGAGAGTGAATCTGAGGTGCTGAGGTTAGTGAAATTTGTAGCTTGGTTTAAGCACAAATTATTACTGCTGAAATTCGCCACAGGCAGTTCATGAACAGGAATATCATTGATTATTGAGTTGATACAACCGGCATCCGATGTTACAGTTAATGTGACCGGAAATGTTCCTGAAGAAGCAAAAATGTATGAGGGATTTATTTGTACAGAGCTATCACCGTTTCCAAAATCCCACAACCTGTCCGTAATGATGTTACCTGTTGGTGCAGTAGACAGATCATTAAATTGGGTGATATTCCCAAAGCATACATCGTTAAACGAAAATTGTGCATCAGGACTTTCAATGATGTTCAAAAATTGTTGTGACATGGCACTCGGACAGTTGGAAGGCGAGTAGGCAATAAGACTCACAGTTGTCAAGCCGGGATTAGAAAATTGATGAATTGGGTGCTGCGCTGTGTCCGATGTTCCATCACCAAAATCCCAACTCCATGATGATATCGTGTCTCCTGAAACAATGGACAAATCTGTAAATACTACATCATTTCCCTGGCAAACGACAGCAGGCAGGAATGAAAAAGATGCACTAGGAATATTATTTATCTTTATATCCTGAATGACCGTATCAATACATCCGTTCGCTGCAGTGACAATTAGCTGTACAAAATAATTAGCAACACCACCGGCATAGATATGACTCGGGTTTTGCGTCGAACTTAACGTTGCATCCCCAAGATCCCAATCATAGCCTATGATTGTGGTACCTACAGCTGATGTTTGATCTGTAAATTGTACGGTCTGACCGACACAAGTATTCTGCGCAAGAAAATTTCCTAACGGACGGTCGGTTATTACAAGATTTTGTGAGAAGCTGTCAGAACAACCATTCGCAGATGTTATTGTAAGAGAGATGAGATAGTTTCCACCTGAACTATAGCTATAAGTTGGATTTGAAATAATCGAACTATCACCATTTCCGAATTCCCAGAGCCAATCAGAAATCGAACCGGCGCTGATGGTGGACAGATCTGTAAATGCAAGCTCAGTTTCAGAGCATCCGGCTGTAGTGCTTAAACTAGCTACCGGAAGGACTGAGACTTCGAATGGTTTGTTGATACTGTTCGTACATCCATTACTTGCTTCTGTAGTAAGGGTGAGAGTGTACATACCGGTACTTGCATAATTGTAGGTTGGATTTTGTACATCAGACGTATCACCGTTTCCATATTCCCACAACCATGAAACAATTGTTCCTGAAGATAATTGTGTAGAGTCAGTGAACACTGTCAGGTCGCCAAGACAATTTCCTGTAACTGAAAAATCAGAAACGGGTGCAATAAAAACCGGAACTACTTGAGAGAACTGATCAATATTACCTGAAGCATCAGTTGCTTCCAAACATACTTTGTAGTTTCCTCCGGTATTAAAGACAATATTGGAAGGACTTGTATCAGTGGATGTGAGAATATTTACATTACAAGGATTTCTGTAATTTATTTTCTTAAATAAATTACTGGATTCCATAGTCACGAAAGCGAACCAGTCACTCTGATCCTTTACTAAGTTGATTCCTGCCGGCCCACCACCTCCGAGTTCGACATTTCCGATGAGTGTAGGTGTAGCCGCACTCAAGCTGCTGCCAAGATTTTGAACATTGACCTTTCCATTTGTAGAATTGGCGGCCAAGACGAACCAGTTATCATTATCTCGTACAACAGAAACGCCTGCAGGATTAGCCAAGCCGGCGAATAATTGTGTATTAGACACAGGTGCGTTCAATAAACTGTTCCCAAAGTCAACGATATATACATCATTACTCGAATAACAGCTGGCAAAGGCATACCAGTTACCACAATCTTTCACAACGGCTACATCTATTGCACCGCCACCTGAAAGAGCATAAGGTGCAGAAACTACAGGTACATTATTGATAGAATTACCAAAATCAACAATCGTGAGACTGCTTCCAATAAAATTGGCAATCACAGCTATTACATTTCCTGACGCATCACTCTGAAGTTCCAGTCCGCGTGGGAAGTTCAGGCTACTTGAAACAACCACTGCACCTGCTGTTGGAGGAGCATTCAACCCATTTGTGAAATCAAATTTCGTAGCAGTATTATTAAATACACTCAGAACGAGTGCATACCATATACCACCTTCTTGATAAAAGGCAATTCCATTAGGTGAACCAACAAGTCCAAGCATATTTCCGAGATCAGTTATTTGGGTAGGAGCACTGGCGTAACCATTACCATAGTCGTATCTGATTATCTTATCATCTCCGCGGCTACAAGCAAAAACATAGTTTCCACTAGTGTCTGTTACAGGAGTGATACCTGAAGGTGTATTTAAAAAACCGGTGACATCATTTGTATCGGTGATGAGTGAATCAAAGTCTCCGGCACAAAAATCCCAGGAATAACTGATAGCACCTGTTGAGGTATTATTGAAGACTGTAGTAGAACCGGCACAAACAGGGCCGGAAGCAGTAAATTGTGCATTTGGACATTGTGCATACTGATTAAAATGACAGGCGACAATAAATGATAGAATCAGAATCAGGTTTTTCATTCGATTAGAGTTATTGGGCTATTATTAGCTGTAATTGCCAATAATGCTGAATACGAAAAAAACGAATAAATCCCTTAAGCCTGACTTGAAAATGCTTGTGTTGTAAGCAGTCGAATGTTAAAAAGTAGCTTTGGAAATAAATTAAATTTTAATCGAACATTCTTTGAGATAGCTCTCATAAGTACGCTTAATTCCATCTTTAAGGTGAATTTTAGGTTTCCACCCTAATGTCATTAGCCTTGATGAGTCGAGAAGCTTTCGAAAAGTGCCATCCGGCTTCTCCTGATCAAGTATGATTGCACCTTCGAAACCAACGATTTGTTTCACAAGATGAGCCAATTCGAGTATACTTAGATCTTCGCCGAAACCGACGTTTAAGAACAAACGTTCATTATAATTGTTCATAATGAATAAGCAGGCCTCTGCCAGATCATCAACATGTAAAAACTCTCGTTGTGGTTTACCGCTTCCCCATATTTCAACATGCTTTTGTCCTTCGATCTTTGCTTGATGAAACTTTCTGATCAATGCCGGAAGCACATGTGAATTTTGTAGGTCGTAGTTGTCGTTGGGTCCGTACAAATTTGCCGGCATGGCTGAAACAAAATTGCAGCCATATTGATCTCGGTAACTTTCGCATAATTTAATACCTGCTATTTTTGATATCGCATAAGGTTCATTAGTGCTTTCCAAAAATCCGCTCAGCAAATATTCTTCTTTTAATGGTTGAGGAGCATCCTTAGGATAAATGCAAGAAGAGCCGAGAAATAAAAGTTTTTTCACTCCTGCCTGATATGCACCATGGATAAGGTTCATTTCAATAGCAAGGTTGTCATATAAAAAATCAGCTCTGTAAATATTGTTTGCGATGATACCACCGACCTTTGCTGCAGCCACAATGACATACTCAGGTTTTTCTGTGTTATAAAATTCGGTGACCTGTAATTGATTTCGTAGATCCAGCTCCTTAGATGTCCTTAAAATCAACTTGTGATAGCCTTGTGATTCAAGCAAGCGTACAATGGCCGAACCGACCATTCCTCTATGTCCCGCAATGTAGATCCCGGAGTCTTTATTCATGGTAATTGAAAATCTTGTGACCGCCTTCTTTCAAATATTTGTCTTTACGGAAAAGGAGTACATCAGCAGCCATCATTTCTCTCACTAGCATGGCAAGATCATATTTTGGTTTCCATCCCAATTTATCATAAGCCTTGCTTGCGTCACCTATCAATAATTCAACTTCTGTAGGTCTGAAATATCGTGGATCAACTGCCATGATTTGCTTACCTATAGGGAGCTGATATTCTTTCATGTTACACTTGCTCACTACTGCTTTTTCATTGACACCTGCCCCGCTAAATGTAACTTCTATTCCGACTTCAAGAAAAGCTAGTCGTAAAAACTCACGGACAGTATTTGTTTTACCTGTTGCAATAACGAAGTCTTCAGGAACATCTTGCTGAAGCATTAACCACATTGCCTCGATATAATCGTTAGCATGCCCCCAGTCTCTTTGTGCATTCAAATTTCCAAGATATAATTGGTCTTGTAAGCCAAGTGCAATACGTGAAACTCCTCTTGTAATCTTTCGTGAAACAAAAGTTTCTCCTCTTAGAGGCGACTCATGATTAAAAAGAATCCCATTTACGGCGAACATGTCATAGGCTTCGCGATAGTTCACAGTAATCCAATAGGCATACAATTTTGCAACAGCGTATGGCGAACGCGGATAGAAGGGAGTATGTTCAGTTTGAGGAGTAGCTTGTACCAAACCATAAAGCTCTGAAGAGGAAGCCTGATAAACTTTTGTTGTCTTACTGAGTCCAAGCAGTCTGACAGCTTCCAAGATTCTCAAAGTGCCTAGTCCGTCAG
>Ga0138256_10000836_pt1 | contig 33326 bp, 22 predicted proteins | sample KNB2016incub_MG_FD_105486 | JGI IMG/M metagenome (GOLD analysis project Ga0138256, IMG submission 105486) | Active sludge microbial communities from wastewater in Klosterneuburg, Austria - KNB2014incub_MG | ecosystem: Engineered > WWTP > Activated sludge > Unclassified | place: Austria... | reverse complement strand
AGTTGGCGAAGGCGATTTCTTAACCGAAGGTTATGCAACCAAAGGTGGTGAGATTGCTTTGGGTAGAAATATGAAAGTGGCGTTCATGCCATGGAAGGGTTACAACTTTGAGGATGCGATTGTTATTAGTGAGAAAGTTGTTAAAGAAGATCTGTTTACTTCTCTGCATATTTCTGAATACGAAATTGAAGTACGTGATACAAAATTAGGTGAAGAAGAATTGACTCCGGATATTCCAAACGTAAGTGAGGAAGCAACCAAAGATTTAGATCAGAACGGTATCATCCGAATTGGTGCACACGTAAAAGAAGGTGATATTATTATTGGTAAGATCACGCCGAAAGGAGAGAGCGATCCAACACCGGAAGAAAAATTATTACGTGCCATATTTGGTGATAAAGCCGGTGATGCAAAAGATGCTTCTTTGAAAGCATCAAGCGGAACTGAAGGTGTTATCATTGATAAGAAATTATTCCAGCGTGCCAAGAAAGATAAGAATGCAAAAGTGAGAGAGAAGGCGCAGATGGATAAGATTGAAAAAACACATGAGAAGAACGAAGCTGATTTGTTAGAGTTATTGGTGAACAAACTGCAGACCTTATTAAAAGATAAGAGCAGCGCAGGTGTTAGCAATAATTTTGGTGAAGTGTTGATTGGTAAAGGAGCAAAATTCAATTCGAAGAATTTAGCCAACATCGATTATCAAAACGTAAATCCTTTGGGATGGTGTGGCGATGAAACAACCGATCAGTTAATCAACGTATTGTTACACAACTACAATATCAAATTCAACGAAGAGTTGGGAAGATACAAGCGTGAAAAATTCAACATCTCTATTGGTGATGAATTACCAGCCGGTGTATTGAAACTTGCAAAAGTTTACATGGCTATCAAGCGTAAGTTGAAAGTGGGTGATAAGATGGCGGGCCGTCACGGAAACAAAGGTATTGTTGCCAAGATTGTTCGTGCAGAAGATATGCCTTTCTTAGAAGATGGAACTCCGGTTGATATCGTGTTGAATCCATTGGGTGTACCAAGTCGTATGAATCTGGGTCAGATTTACGAAACAGTTTTGGGCTGGGCTGGCGAAAAATTAAACGTTCGTTTTGCAACACCAATTTTTGATGGTGCAAGCGTAGCCGAAATTGACGAAGAAGTTACTAAAGCAGGCTTACCTAAATTCGGTCATACTTATTTATATGATGGAGAAACTGGCGACCGCTTCGATCAGAAAGCAACTGTTGGTATCATCTACATTATTAAGTTACACCACATGGTTGATGATAAAATGCATGCCCGTTCAATTGGACCATACAGTTTAATTACGCAGCAACCGTTAGGTGGTAAGGCTCAGTTTGGTGGACAGCGTTTTGGTGAGATGGAGGTTTGGGCACTGGAGGCTTATGGCGCATCAAACATTTTGCAGGAGTTGTTGACGCTTAAATCGGATGATATCATCGGAAGGGCAAAAACTTACGAAGCAATAGTAAAAGGTGACAACATTCCAAGAGCTGGTATTCCTGAATCATTCAATGTATTGGTTCATGAGTTAAGAGGATTGGGATTGGATTTGAAATTTGATTAAGAAAGCGGTTAGCTATTAGCCTTTAGCTTTTAGCAACAGTATTCGAAATTAAAAACTATTAATTAAAACAACAGCCTTCCAGCTAACAGCGAAAGGCTAACAGCTAAAAGCTAATAACAATATGGCATTCAAAAAAGAAAACCGTCCAAGGCCAACATTTTCTCAAATCACTATTGGTTTGGCATCTCCCGACAGCATCCTTGAAAGAAGCTATGGTGAAGTGTTAAAGCCGGAAACCATTAACTACCGTACTTACAAACCCGAGCGTGATGGTTTGTTTTGCGAAAGAATTTTTGGGCCGGTAAAGGATTACGAATGTGCTTGTGGTAAATACAAGCGTATCCGTTATAAGGGTATTGTTTGCGACCGTTGCGGTGTGGAAGTAACAGAGAAAAAAGTACGTCGTGAAAGAATGGGACACATCAAATTGGTTGTTCCTGTTGTGCATATCTGGTACTTTAAATCTTTACCAAACAAAATTGGTTACCTGTTGGGTACCAGCTCTAAAAAATTAGAGAGCATTGTTTATTACGAGCGTTATGTAGTTATACAACCCGGTATCCGTACAGATAAAGGACAGAATTATGCTGATCTTTTAACTGAAGAAGAATACCTGGATATTTTAGATACGCTTCCAAAAGATAATCAGCACCTGCCTGATGAAGACCCAAACAAGTTCATCGCCAAGATGGGTGCCGAAGCTGTGCATGATATGTTACAGCGCATTGATCTGGATCAGTTGAGTTTTGATTTGCGTAACGCAGCAGCCAACGAAACATCTCAGCAACGTAAAGCAGATGCTTTAAAAAGATTGAGTGTTGTTGAAAGTTTCCGTGATGCAAATACAAGAATCAACAACCGTCCGGAGTGGATGGTAATGCAATATATTCCTGTTATTCCACCGGAACTGCGTCCGCTTGTTCCTTTGGATGGTGGCCGTTTTGCATCATCTGATCTGAATGATCTGTATCGCAGGGTTATTATCCGTAACAACCGTTTAAAAAGATTATTAGAAATTAAAGCTCCTGAAGTAATCTTACGTAATGAAAAACGTATGCTACAGGAAGCGATAGATTCATTATTTGATAACAGCCGTAAATCTAATGCTGTAAAAGCAGAAGGCGGACGTGCATTGAAATCATTGAGTGATGTATTGAAAGGTAAACAAGGACGTTTCCGTCAGAACTTATTGGGTAAGCGTGTTGACTATTCTGGTCGTTCGGTTATCGTTGTAGGTCCTGAGTTAAAAATGCATGAGTGTGGTTTACCAAAAGATATGGCGGCAGAATTATTCAAGCCGTTTATTATTCGTAAGCTTATTGAAAGAGGTATTGTAAAAACTGTAAAGAGTGCCCGAAAGCTGGTTGATAAAAAAGAAGCCATCATTTGGGATATTCTTGAAAATATTTTGAAAGGTCACCCGGTTATGTTGAACAGGGCCCCAACGTTACACCGTTTATCAATCCAGGCTTTTCAGCCAAAGTTGATTGAAGGTAAAGCGATTCAATTACACCCGTTGGTAACAACGGCCTTCAACGCCGATTTTGATGGTGACCAGATGGCGGTTCACGTGCCTTTGAGCAGTGCTGCAATTCTGGAAGCCCAGTTACTGATGCTTTCTTCTCACAACATTTTGAATCCGCAGAACGGTACACCAATCACCCTGCCTTCTCAGGACATGGTACTTGGTTTGTATTATATCACCAAGGGTAAAAAATCAACTCCAGAAGAAATTGTAAAAGGTGAAGGCAAGTCATTCTATTCTCCTGAAGAAGTTATCATCGCTTATAATGAGAAGATGATTGACCTGCATGCAAACATCAAAGTAAAAGTAGATTTCCGTAATCCGGATGGTACTTTAACCAATAAATTATTAGAAACAACTGTTGGTCGTGTAATATTTAATCAGCATGTTCCAAAAACTGTTGGTTACATCAACACGTTGTTAACGAAGAAAGCATTACGTGAAATTATTGGTGATATCATCAAATGGACAAGTGTTCCCATCACAGCTAAATTTTTGGATGATATTAAAACACTGGGGTACCGCATGGCATTCCGTGGTGGATTATCGTTTAACATTAATGACCTGATCATTCCTGAAATTAAAGGAATATTGGTTGAAAATGCTCAGGCAGAAGTTGCCGAGGTTTGGGATAATTACAACATGGGTTTAATCACCAACAACGAGCGTTACAATCAGATCATTGATATCTGGAGTCGTGTTGATACTAAAGTTACAGAAACATTAATACAGGAACTGGCAGCAAATAAGCAAGGATTTAACTCGGTTTATATGATGTTGGATAGTGGAGCCCGTGGTAGTAAGCAGCAGATTAAGCAGCTTGCCGGTTTAAGAGGTTTGATGGCTAAGCCACGTAAATCAGGTTCATCAGGAAGTGAGATTATCGAGAATCCGATTCTTGCCAACTTTAAAGATGGTCTGAGTGTATTGGAGTACTTTATCTCTACGCATGGTGCCCGTAAAGGTCTGGCAGATACGGCGTTGAAAACGGCTGATGCCGGTTACTTAACACGTCGTTTGGTAGACGTTAGTCAGGATGTTGTTATCAATGAAGAAGATTGCGGAACCCTGCGTGGTATTGCAACTTCAGCATTAAAAGATAATGAAGATATTATTGAAGCATTAAGCGACAGGATTGAAGGTCGTATGTCTTTACATGATGTTTTCCATCCGGTTACCGAAGAATTAATGATAGGTGCAGGTGAAGAGATCAGTGCAGAGATGGCTAAGCAAATAGATGAGAGCGGAATTGAAACTGTTGAAATACGTTCTGTATTAACCTGCGAAAGCAAGCGTGGTGTTTGTGTAAGGTGTTATGGTAAGAACCTGGCATCGGGCATGATTGCACAGCGTGGTGATGCAGTTGGTATCATTGCAGCACAGTCAATTGGTGAGCCTGGTACACAGTTAACACTTCGTACTTTCCACGTGGGTGGTGTTGCGGGTTCAGCATCTGTAGAATCTTCTCTGCCTGCTAAGTTTGACGGAACATTACAGTTTGATGGTTTACGTACGGTACATACTGAAGATAATAACGGAAAGAAAATTAATGTCGTTATCGGTCGTACCGGTGAGATTAGGAATATTGATGTGAAGAGTGAGCGTTTACTGAACACAACCCATATTCCTTATGGTGCCATCCTGAATGTAAAAGACGGACAGAAAGTTACCAAAGGTGATATCATCTGTACATGGGATCCGTTCAACAACGTAATTGTTGCTGAAGTACATGGTAAGATTGAATTTGAAAGTTTGATTGAAGGTATTACCTACCGTGATGAAGCGGATGAGCAAACCGGTCACCGTGAAAAAGTGGTAATTGAAACAAAAGATAAAACCAAATTACCTGTTATTATTGTAGAAGGTAAGGAGAAGAAAATTTATAACCTGCCTGTTGGATCTCATATTGTAATTGAAGAAGGTGCTGATGTAAGAGCCGGACAGGTACTGGTTAAGATACCAAGGGTATTAAGTAAACTGAAGGATATTACGGGTGGTCTGCCACGTGTAACTGAATTGTTTGAGGCACGTAACCCAAGTAATCCTGCGGTTGTTTGTGAGATTGATGGTGTGGTAACTTTCGGTTCTATCAAGCGTGGTAACAGGGAGATTATTGTTGAAGCAAAAGATGGAGTGGTTAAAAAATACCTGGTTCCATTGAGTCGTCAGATTCTTGTACAAGATGGTGACTTTGTAAAAGCCGGTGCTGCATTAAGTGACGGACAAACTGCTCCAATTGACATTCTTGCAATTAAAGGACCGTTCGCTGTTCAGGAATATGTAGTGAATGAAATTCAGGAAGTTTACCGTTTACAGGGTGTGAAGATCAATGATAAACACGTTGAGGTTATTGTTCGCCAGATGATGAGGAAGATAAGAATTGAAGATGCCGGCGATACCAAGTTCCTTGAAGGTGATACAGAAGACCGTTTAGACTTTAACATGGAGAACGATTACATCTACGATAAGAAAGTTGTAACTGAAGCCGGTGACAGTACTAAATTAAAGACAGGACAAATTATTACGTTACGTGAAGTACGTGAGGAAAATTCTGTTTTGCGTCGTGCCGATAAGAAGCTTGTTGAATTCCGTGATGCATCACCTGCAACTTCATCACCGTTGTTGCTGGGTATTACCAAAGCATCGCTGGGTACACATAGCTGGATATCTGCTGCATCGTTCCAGGAAACAACTAAAGTATTAAGTTCTGCTGCCATTCAGGGTAAGACAGATGAGATGCTTGGATTGAAAGAGAACGTGATCACAGGCCATCATATCCCTGCCGGAACCGGTTTACGTGAGTTTGAAAACATGATCGTAGGAAGCAAAGAAGAATACGAACTGTTGATGACAACGAAGGAGGCGATGAGTTTTGATGAAGAAGAGTAATTCATAATTTCAGATAAATAGTTAAAGGAGTAAGAATCAAATCTTACTCCTTTTTTTATTCTGAATAGCTATACTTAGATTTTTAAAACTTACAGTTCTGTATTTTTCAATATCTCACTTATTGTTTTCTCGTTGTAAGCCATATTGATCCATTTGGCAACTATTGTTCTCTGCCTGTATAAAAAAATGGTATTCTTTGCTTCAGCGTTTATTTCATAAATGCCACAGGTCTCTTCATCAACCGGAGACGGAACCCATACCATCGAAACCCGTTTTAAACTTTGTTCCTCACACCACTTGATGATTTTATTCCGCAATACAGCCTGCCCCGTTGCATCATTCTGTTTATATGATGGATTCATATACACCATAAATACCCTGAATTTTTTCTCTCCTCTTTGTTTCATTTCAGATTCCATCCTTTGTACAAAGGTCTTCATTTCATCCAGGTTAGTATGATTGAACCAAACCATTATTCCCTGCCCGTAACCATACTTACACATAGGACAGGTCCGTTTTCCCATATCTATGCCGGAGAGATGTTTAGGATCAAATGCAGGACAGTTGCTGCCAATAGCAAGGCCTGACTGAAGTGAAGCAGCCGGATAACCAGGTATATTCCTGCCCAGATAAATATCCCTTTCACCAATCAAAATTCCATTTTCACGTTTTAGTTTAATCAGTCCATCTCCTCCACGGTTTTCCTGTGGATGATTTCTACTTTCAGTTGTAAGAAAAGGATCGTCATCAAAAATAAATTCATCAATATAATATTCATTTTTACCAGGCTCTTTAATAGTTGGATGAATATGTTTTAGTGCAGTTGAATTGGGATAAGATGCCGGCATCAGTGTATAAAATTTGTATTGCCCTTTTTCATTTGTCTTTATCCATCCCCGGATATAACCATGTCTGGCACCCCAGGCTTTTTCATTAAACTTATTGGTATATTTTCCATCCTGGCCGGTATGATAAATATAAAGCACCACATCCTTTGCGGGTGTTTTCCCATCAGCCTGATAAACAACTCCGCTGATCTGCATTTTCGGTCCCGGTTCATGGTAATCAGGTAAAGTATCAACCCAGGAGAGTTCATCAAAAGGAACCGGGCTTTCAAATACAGCTTCACATCCTTCACATGGGCCACCAATATGCTGAACCGGTTTGGTCTCAGCTTTTTGTTTTTGACTGCTGCTTTGTGAGCAGGCACTCAGTGAAGAAAGCGTGGTCAGTAAATACAAAAACGATAATAATTTCATGCTGTTTATTTTAATAATTCAAATTTGAACAATCTAAACACAGTTTAAAAATCATTTACACTACCTGCCAGTTGCGCTTGACAAAGTGAAAAATGTATTTCGTCAGGTAAATACCGCCAATGCTGTAATGGGTATTGCCGAATGGAATTTGTACTTTTATTTTGACTTATGCACAACGCCGCATTTTTTATTAAGTATAAACTGCATCATCTCATCATATGGATGCTGGTTTTTGGGCTGTGGTTTTTTTTACGGTACGAAGATTATCCAAATGAAGCAATGGCTTTTAAGGTTACACTTATTAAAGTGATGGATCTGGCGCTGATGGTTTACCTCACCAATTATTTGCTGATTCCAAAACTGCTGTACAAAAGGAGTTATTTTTTATTTGCAGTTTCTTTTATAGTAATGATAGGTGTAAGCAGTATCATTAAGATGAACATTCTGGGACAGGTTACCAATAATCCTTACCTGATGGATTTTTCGGGAAATATGAAAGCCAGAATTTATGATAACGTGATTCCTCATTTCTTCCTGGTGATGGCAGGCGCTGCATTTAAGCTGATGATGGATTACAACAAAATGCAGCAGCGCATGGTGGAAATGGCCAAAGAAAAGGCCGAAGCCGAACTCAATTTCCTGAAGTCGCAGATCAATCCACACTTCCTTTTTAATTCGCTCAACTCGGTTTATTTTCTCATTGAAAAAAATAATACAGAAGCCAGGGGAGCATTGCATAAGTTTTCAGAAATGCTGCGCTACCAATTATATGAAATGAATGAAAGTGCTGTGTCCATTGAGAAAGAAATACAATACCTGCAGGATTATATTGACCTGCAAAAACTGCGGAGGGATGATAATTTCAATATTGATTTTATTTGTTCACCGGAAGTTAAAGGGTTCTCTATTCAGCCGCTGCTGCTGATTCCCTTTGTGGAAAATGCTTTTAAACATGTATCGCATAACAAAACTCAGTCTGATTTTATTAAGCTTGAACTTTCAAAAGCGAATGGTGAGTTTAAATTCAATATTGAAAACAGCAAAGAACCGGTGGAGAAAAAGACGGAAAAACACTCCGGCATCGGACTTGCTAATGTAAAGCGAAGGCTTGCTCTTTTATATCCCGGAAAACACCAATTAAAAATAAATAGCGAAATTGATACTTTTAATGTTGCATTAAGTATTAAAATCTAATTTTAAGACAATGATCAACTGCATAATAATAGATGATGAACCATTGGCAAGAGCTGGGCTTAAAGAGTATGTTGCCGATATTGATTTCTTTAACCTGCTGGGTGTATTTGACAATCCGCTGGCTGCAACAGAAATATTAGGAGCAGGAGAGGTGCAGTTATTGTTTTTGGATATACAGATGCCGAAAATAACCGGTATCGATTTTTATAAAACGCTTAAGAACCCGCCTGCAGTCATCTTTACAACTGCCTATCCACAATATGCTTTGGAAGGTTTTGAAGTGAATGCTTTGGATTATTTAGTAAAGCCGATTTCGTTCGACCGCTTTTTAAAAGCGGCACTCAAGGCGAAAGAATTTTATGAAGTAAGATATGAATCCCGATCCTTACCGGGAAACCCGGAAACTATGCCTGCTGCAACAGCAGAATATTTTTTTATCAAGGCCGATAACAGCCTGGTAAAAATATTTTATGCTGATATTTTATTTGTTGAAGCCTTGCAGAATTATGTAACCATCCATACCACGGGGAAAAAATATATCAGTTACCTCACTTTTAAATCGGTTGAAGAGTATTTGCCTTCCGACGGATTCATTAAAGTACACAAGTCGTATATCATTGCTGCTGCTAAGGTTGATAGTATTGAAGCTAATGATATCCACATAGGCCAGCACCGTATTCCAATCAGCCGCAGCCTTAAAGATGAGGTATTGGAAAAGTTACTTAGCGGTAAATTTTTAAAAAGATGAATTTTCGCCTCAAATCATAATGATCTTTTATTTTTTGGGGAATGCATTTTCTCTATCGCATCATCTGCAGCGCTAATAGCAATGTTTAAAACAAACATGACTAACAACAAAAATAAAAGATTTTTTTCATCGTATTGTCATTACTATAGGTTTAAAAAACATCCGCTACAGAAAATCTGTTGTTTATTTACTTCTTTTCGGCGACTGTTTCAACGGCGGTTTGATCTGACAGTATTATTTTCAACATGGTTTTAATTTCATCCAGTTCCTGTTTCAATTGTTGATTTTCTTTTTGTAGATCCTCCAGTTTTTTATGTTGGGTACCTGTTCTTTTTTCCAAAGCCTGTATAGCAATTAAATTCACACCTAAAAAATCCTGTTGATTGATTAATGTATCGCAACCGATGGTACCATAACTGTCTTTTCCAAAAGCCTCAAAAAAATCCTGCGCCATGGGGCCGTAGTGGCGGAACGTTTCGGGGGCCTGCGTTTTATAGTTCCATGTGGTAAGGGGCATGGTTGCTATTTTTCGCAAAAAAGATTCTCCATCAACCTTTTCAAAATTTTCCTTTAGTCGCACATCACTCAGTGCTGCCCAGGAGTTTGCACCTGCATTGAGGAAGGACCCGATATTGGCATCGCTGTTGGTGAATAAGCGGTAACCGCCGGCAAACCTGGCTCTAAAACCATTGGCAACAAAGGTTTGCATAACCGTTGTAGTAGAGTTATCGCCAATGGTAAAAGCTCCTTCAAAACCGCTGGTAGTTACATAATTGCCCATTGCTGTTGAAGAATTTCCATTGGCCGTTACAAGATGGCCCATTGCTACTGAAGAAATTCCACTGGCCGTTACAAGATGCCCCAGAGCTATTGCATTATCAGCATTTGCGTTGGCTACAAATCCAAAAGCAATAGCATGAGGCGCTGAAGCCGTTGCTGCCCCCATAGCCACAGATCCCACTGCACTTGCTGTAGAATTACCAGATGCAGTTGACTGGTTACCGGATGCAGTTGAAGTACCCATTGCAACAGAATAATTGCCACTGGCTCTACAACCGCTTCCAACAGCAAAAGCTGCGAGTCCGCTGGCATTGGTTGACTGGCCTGCAGCAAATGAGTAATAGCCGATATTATCCTTTGTCCATAGATTGCTATTGGCATTGCTGGTATAGCCAACCCTGAAAGCGGCTTTAGAAGGATACCACATCATCCTTCTGCCAACGGTCTCAACCGGAGGGAACCCGGCCGGAGATTCAATATCGCCGGAAGCAGTAAATACAACACTGCTGTCTGCTACATGCAGTCTTGCCTGTGGCGCTGCAGTGCCTATGCCTATGTTCTGAGCAAGAATACCAGTGTTAACATATAAGATACCAAGTATGATTAAAAGGGTTATTTTTTTCATGCTCATTAATTTTATCTTTTGTGTACAATTTTTCCGCTTTGTTAAATACAAAAAACCGGCATCACATAAAAACCTTTATTGATAATGAATTCTATCAAAGGTTGATTTCCGGCTTTCAGAACTAATCTATTCTTTATTTGCAATCAGCTTCTCTAATATTTCCAATCTTACTTTTAACGCTTCATTCTCTTCTTGGAGTGCTGTTGTTCTTTTTTCCAATGCCTGTATGGCAATTAAATTCACACCCAAAAAATCCTGTTGATTGATTAATGTATCGCAACCAATTACTCCCAATTCGTCATGACCAAAAGCTTTATAAAAATCTTGCGCCATGGGGCCATAGTGTCGGGAAGTTTTCCTGCTTTGTTCAGTATAGTTCCATGTGGTTAGTGGAAGGGATGCAATTTTTGTAAGTATATCTTCAGCATTTACGGGTAAAAAATTTTCTTTCAAACGTACATCGCTGATGGCGCTCCAGGAGCCGCCATCAGGTAAAAGCACAACGCCTAATGTTGCAGCGCTGTTGGTAAGTAGCCTGTAACCACCTGCAAACCTGGACCTGAAACCATTAGCCACAAATGATTGCATAACTGTTGTAGTTGAATTATCGCCTAAAGCAAATGCACCATTGAAACCAGAGGTGGAAACATAAGTGCCAAGTGCAGTAGAATTATGGCCATTGGCAGTGGTATTGTATCCAAAAGCAGTGGATTGATCGCCGCTTGCGGTGGTAAATCTTCCCATTGCTGTGGAGGCATATCCGCCCGAAATAGTGCTTTGCCCCATTGCTGTGGAATATTCGCCGTTGGCTCTGGTATTATAGCCTAAAGCCGTAGTATAAATATTGTTTGCTTGGGAAGCACCACCCATCGCTGTTGAATTTAAACCTGTAGCCATGGTACCTGCTCCCGTGGCAAAAGCATTAGTACCACTGGCTGTGGTGATATGCCCCATGGCGACAGAATTGGTGCCATTGGCAACGGTTGACAATCCCATAGCTACAGAGGCCCGTCCAACAGCGTTTGAGTTTTCTCCCATAGACGTAGAGGCCTGGCCACTGGCAGTTGTAGTTTGGCCTAAAGCAGTTGAACTTTCACCACTGGCAACTGCATTAACTCCCATAGCAAATGAAGCACCTCCACTGGCCGTAGTATTACCTCCCATTGCAACTGAAGCTTCTCCACCAGCTGTATTACCCGATCCTATTGCAAACGAACGGTTTCCGTTGGCAATTGAAAAGGCACCCATTGCGGTTGAAAACTCAGCATTAGCTTTAGAGCCGTACCCGCTTGCAAAAGAATAATTAGCTTTAGCTTGTGAAGCATATCCAAATCCGGTTGAATAATAGCCAATTACTGCTCTTGCTAAACTACCTGCCCGTATGGCACCATTATTAGTATCAAAGAAAAAGCTGTTACCAATTGCTCCACCCAGTGGTTGTTGGTTGATGCTGTTATAATACAATCTTCTGAACAATAAACTAAAACCACGGCCATTTATTCCATCGCTGTTACTTTTAAAAGTAAAAACCAACGAAACTCCATTGAGCACAAATTTTCCAGGCGTGTTGTATCCATTACCAACGGCTAAGTAACGGAGTGAAGGTTCGTATGCATCAGTTATTATTAGCGAATCGCCTGATAGTAGTTCTACATCCTCTAATGTTATTTCGTATCCCTGGCCTGCACCCGATTGTGGCAGAATTACCATGGCATTCAGGTTGTTAATGTAATTGCCAGCGGGACCGCCTGGATCGTAAAATCGGCCAACCGAATCTGTAACCAGGTAGTTGATGGTGCTGCCATTGCTCATTGTTTTGGTTTGGGCAACTGTTGGTGCTGTGGCAGATGCCAGCATTGCTGCATTGACAAGGATATTACCAACCACTTCCAGTTTATTTACAGGTTCGCTGGTTCCAATACCTACATTTTGCGAAAATATTTCCTTAGGTAAACCCAGGATAGCTACGAAAAAAACGAGCGCAGAAAATCTGAATGCCTTATTCATGTTTTTTATTTTTTTGAAGTAAGAAGTGTTTCAAGTCTTTCAATCCGTTTCAGCAAGGCTTCATTTTGTTTTCTCAATTCTGCGCTTTCTTTTTCCAACAGCGTAATTTTTTGTGTACGTTTTTCCAGTGCCTGTATGGCAATTAAATTCACGCCTAAAAAATCCTGTTGGTTAATTAATGTATCGCAACCAATTACTCCTAATTCGTCATGACCAAAAGCTTTATAAAAGTCTTGCGCCATGGGGCCATAGTGCCGGGATGTTTTCCTGCTTTGTTCGGTATAGTTCCAGGTGGTCAGTGGAAGGGATGCAATTTTCTTAAGTATATTTTCAGCATTTACGGGTAAAAAATTTTCTTTCAAACGTACATCGCTGATGGCGCTCCATGAGCCACCATCAGGTAAAAGCACAACTCCTAGTGTTGCAGCGCTGTTGGTTAGTAGCCTGTATCCACCGGCAAACCTGGACCTGAAACCATTAGCCACAAAAGATTGCATAACTGTTGTAGTTGAATTATCGCCTAAAGCAAATGCGCCGTTGAAACCAGTGGTGGAAACATAATTGCCTATTGTGGTTGAATAACTTCCACTGGCTGTAGTAGTATATCCCATTGCCGTAGAATTGTAACCACTTGCAACCGAATACCCCCCCAGTGCAGTAGATAAGTTGCCACTAGCACTTGTTAAATATCCCATTGCCGTAGAATTGTAACCACTTGCAGTTGTGAGATATCCACTTGCAAATGAATAATCACCAGCGGCATAGCCATTTCCTCCCGGGGCAGCAGAATATATACCTGCAGCCCGGCTATTTCCCAATGCGATTGAATAATCACCACTGGCAGAAGCACCGTATCCTAATGCTACAGAACCTACTCCACTGGCAATAGATCGCCATCCCGATGCAAAAGAATAAGTACCAATATTATTTTTGTCCCATTCGTTATTGGTAACATACCCCACCCTGAATGCCGCTTTATCCGGGTACCACATCATCCTGCGACCAGGCCCTTCTAATGGAGGATTAACTGCGGTTACCGGTACATTATTTACTGCACTGAATAAAACCGAACTGTCGGTTACATGTAACCTTGCCAGGGGTGTGGTAGTACCAATACCTACGTTTTGAGAAAAAATTTCCTTTGGTAAGCTGAGGAGAGAGATAACTGCCATACAGCAGAGAATTATTTTCTTTTTCATTACGGTGATTTTTTATTATGCAGGTTGAAGCACCATATTTGCCTTTCTTTAAAATTATTAAATGGTACAGTAAGCTGAAAGTATGGACTCACTAACGGCGGTACTGATTGTATTTGCGGCTCTCATTTTATGAATTATAGAATTAACTTTAGCTTTCTCTATTATAAATTCTTATAGCTGCCTGATCATGATGCAAAAGCTGCTTCTTTTTTTATTAGCTGCTTTCGGTCTTCTTACTGTACATGCACAGTACGGGGAGCAGGATTTTATACGCCATACCGTAAAGGACGGGCTGAATGATAATTACATTACCTGCCTGCAGCAGGACAACCTGGGATATATCTGGGCTGGAACTGATATTGGCCTGAACAGGTTTGACGGTGCCGCATTCAGGAATTTTTATCCGCCTGGCTTCAATCTGGATATCGTATCAGGCACTATTAAGAGTATACATAAAATGGAAAAGGGGGAGTTGGGTATTGTAAGCCGTAACGGTTTTCAAATACTGAACCCGTCAAAACTTGTAGTACGCAATTATTTTATTGCTGATAGTACCGCTTTTAAAATTCAGCTTAATGATGCCTGGGATGCCCTGCAGTTGCCGGATGGGTCGCTGGCATTGACTACCGCCTCGGGCTTTTATGTTTTTGATGAGGCAGGTAAATTAACCTTGAGGCATGATGCTTACTTTTTAAAAGATATTGGGAAACAGCGGATATTATATGGTCGGGAAATATTCAGGGTCGGCAATGCAGAATACCTGGTTTATAATAATGAAAAAGGGCTGGCATGTTATGATTACAGTAAAAATAAATATAGTGATATAAGCCTGCAGGGCAATGAGTGGACCGCTTTTAACCACCCTGCTGGTAAGGGCGAACGCTGGATCAGCAAGTATCAACTGAGTACTAGTGAGTTTATTTTTGTAACTTATCCGCAAGCCGGAATTGTATATTACAACCATTTGCTTAAAATGCAGGTAAGTTCACCGCTTCCCGTAAATCCGGTGCTGCAACTAAGCTGGGAAAGTAAGATTGTAATGCTCTCCGATTCAGTTTTTGTTATTAATGATGCCGCAAAGGGATTTTATCTTTTTCATATTAACAGGCAAACCGGGCGAATTACGGGTGATGGTAAGAAAATGCTTCCACAACATAAGATCACCTGCATGTTTGTGGATAAAGCGAAAAGGCTATGGGCAGGTACAGATAAAGGATTATTGCAGCAGAAACTTCACCAGCCGTTAATTACGACTTACCAGTTTAAGCCGGCCCCGGGCGATACCCTTACCGGGGGATTTAATTGTGTGTACAGTTATAAAAACAAGTTATACGCCGGCCGCTATTCTTTTTACAAGGGACTGTTGATACTGGATGAAGCAACCATGCTTCCTGAAAAACAGATCGATTTTTTTGGAGGTAATAACAACCTGAACGAGATATTCTCCATCCAGATGTATCACCAGGATACCTTATGGTTAGGAACCAACGGGGGTTTGTTATGGTTTGATACAAAGACAAACCGTTATGGAAAATTGCTGGATGAAAGAAAATATCCCTGGGCCAAAAATTTTTCAGGAATACTTGCAGTTCCACGTGAAGATGGATATGCCTGGATGTGCGGTTACCTGGGTGGCGTTGTTGCACGTTATCATATTCCAACACGGTCGTTTACGGTGTTTACATCTAAAACCAAGCCTGCGCTGCCTTTCGACAGGGTAAAAAGTATTGCTTATGATGCTTATGGTGATGTATGGATCGGTGGCCACTCCCTGGCCCGCTGGAACAACAGCAGGCAGGTATTCGATACGCTGATTACCGTTTACGGAGGCGCAAATAAATTCAATGATGATATACTTGCACTAAGCGCCGACAATCATGGTTCGCTTTGGCTGCACAATGCATTTAACGGCCTGCTTGAGTATAAGATTAAAGCAAGGAAATTTATTTCTTATACCATCAATGAGGGATTGCCCGCAGATGTTTTAAAATCTTTCAGTAACATAATTGACGATGAACTCTGGATCGGAAGCAACAGCAACCTTTCAAAATTTAATGTGCTTACCAAAAAGATTATTATTTATAATCAACAGGATGGTTTGCCCGAACGTCGGCCAACCAGCCGCAGGATTTATTTTGATGCAGCGCATGGTGCCTTTTATATGTGTGCTGATGACAACCTGGTTAGATTTCCTTTGCATTTTGAGAATAAAACAGACTCGGGCAGCGATATCCTGTTTGAACAAATCAGCATTGATGATAACAGGTATATTTTTCAACCCGAGGAAAAAATATACCTGCGGTACAACGAAAATAACCTGATACTGAGCTTCAGTATTATTGATTTTGAAAAGGGGAATTACAGGTTTGCCTATAAGATCAATGATGCCGAAACCTGGAACAGCCTTGGCCCGCAACCTAATATCAACCTCACCAATCTGCAACCCGGTAAATATATTGTACAGGTAAAAGCCACGGACAAATCGGGGAATGAAAAACTAAAGACTGTCACCGTTTTTATTGAACCGCCGTTTTGGAAAACCGCCTGGTTTATTCTTGCCTGCTTCAGTTTATTGGCTGCAGCAGCTGTTTACCTGTACCGGCATCGGATAAAGGAAATTAAGCAAAAGGCAGATATTGACAAACTGCTTGCACAAACCGAAATGAAGGCGCTGCATGCACAGATGAACCCGCATTTTATTTTTAACAGCCTCAACAGCATACGGGAAATGATATTGAATAACGAGAATAAAGAGGCATCGCATTTTCTGAGCAAGTTTGCACAACTGATCAGAATGACATTGGATCAGTCCGGCGAAGCTTTTATTTCATTGCGTAATACGATTGATTACCTGCAACGGTATATAGAAATGGAACAGATACGGAACAGCCATTTTACCTGCACCATTTCAGCAGATGAGGAACTTGACCCCGATGAAATTGTTTTACCACCGATGCTGATACAACCATTTATTGAAAATGCGATCTGGCACGGGCCAACAGGCGCTCAAAAAAATATTGATATCAAAGTGGATTTTAAAAAGAAAAACAGGCAGCTGATTTGTATCATTGATGATAACGGCACCGGCATTGAACAATCACTTCAAAATAAAACAGCCGACATGAACACACATAAACCGGTGGGGATAGCTAATATTAAAAACCGTATCCGGTTATTAAATGAAAAATATAACCTGCATTGCAATATTACCATTGAAGATAAAAGAGGATTGAATGATTATGCCGGAAACGGAACATTGGTTACTTTGCAATTACCGCTCGAAATAACAGACAATGAATAAAATAAAAACCATACTGGTGGATGATGAACCAAGGGGGCTGACATCGCTGCAGAAACTACTGCAACTGAACTGCCCCGAAGTGGATGTTGTTTTCTGCTGCAGCAGTGCAGAAGAAGCAAAAGAAAAAATTGGCCTGTTACAGCCTCAGTTAATCTTTCTCGATATCGCAATGCCCGGAAAAACCGGGTTTGACCTGCTCAGGGAATTACCTGAAATAAATTTTGAGATCATCTTTGTTACTGCACATAATAATTATATGGTGCAGGCCTTCCATTTCAGCGCCGTAGATTACCTGCTAAAACCCGTTGATGATGATTTATTAGTGGAGGCTGTAAAAAGAGCCGGCAAAAGGATCGAAGAAAAAAAAGACGGGCATCAGGTAGAAACCTTGCTGCACAATATGGGCCACAAAGCCGGTTCTCAAAAAATGAAATTATGCATTCCTTCCATCAAGGGCTTCCAGGTAGTGGAGATACATGAGATCATTTATTGTGAGGCCAGCAGCAATTATACCAATTTTCATTTTACCAACCGGGCAGTCATTTGTGCATCCAAACCCATTCACGATTATGAAGAGCTGCTGGAAGATTGTAATTTTATCCGTACACACAAATCATTCCTGGTAAACCTGGAGCATGTGAAAGAGTATTTGCGGGGCGAGGGCGGAACGCTTGTACTTTCCAATAACCAGGAAGTGGAAGTATCACGCAGAAAAAAAGATATGCTGATGACGAAGATGAAAGCGTATTATAAATTCTGAACTATGGTTTAATAGTTAGCCACCGTAGGAGAAGCTTTGAAACAATTATTCGGAACCTGCCTAAAATAATTGCAGTCCATAATATCCAATCAATGTAAAAACAACACAGCGGGTAATCACACCAACGCAACACCAGGTCACCAGTTTTTTTATATCTGCATTCAGCCCAACACCAATAGCAATACTTACCGGTGCACCAACAGAAAAAGTTCCCAGGAAGCCCAGACCAATGATGCCATACTTATTCCAGATACGGAGAATGACCGGATGTTTTTTTGCAGCGGTTTCTTTGGTTGGTTTGTTTTTATGAAACAGGGCCCTGATCTTATCGCCCAAAAATGCAGCAACAAATACCCCAACCAATCCACCCGTAACACTGGCAAAAAAAATGGTCCAGGGCGATAAGCCAAATGCAAAGCCCGCAGGGATGGCTGCATAAATTTCGAAAGTGGCAAGGCCGGCTACAGTAAGTATTTTTAAAAGCATAGATTAACTGGTAAACAGTGAGATACGGAATTGGCGAAATTAATCGAGACGGAGCAACAAAACGTTATATTTTATAAGATGCTGATGTAATACATATCGGTGCTGCTCAATCAGGAATAGAAACCATACCTGCCACCGTTAACCCTTTCCTAAAAAAAAATCAAAGCCATTGCCCTGAAAGAGTTTGTAAGTATATTGCCGCCAAATAAAAGAGCATGATGAAAAATTTATCCCTGGTATTGAATGTTATTCTGGTATTGGCAGTAGGTTATCTGTATTATTATGATTTTTCGGGTAAAAAGACCGAAGCGGTGGTTGCCAAACTGAATAGCGGCAGTATGGTCCTGGATAGCAACGGTCACCGGCCTCCGCTGGCTTATGTGGAGCTGGATTCATTAAATGAAAACATCACATTCATCAAGGAAAAACGCCGGGAACTGGAGTCTGAAATGAAAGCCATTGAACAGGAGCAGGAAAATGGGTACCGGGGCCTGCAGGCGCAAAAAGATAATTTTTTGAAAAGGGGAGCGGCAATTACCGAAGAGGAAGCCCAGATATTCCAGGGTAAGCTGATTGATCAGCAACAGAAGATTGATGGCCGCAAACAGGAGCTTAGCCAGAAACTGAATGAAAGAAGTTTCAATATTATGGAAGATATACAGAAGAAGCTGAAAGATTTTTTAACTGAATACAATAAGGATAAAAAATACATGTACATATTTACAACAGGTACAGGGCTCGATTATATGGTATTCAAAGATTCCACTTTAAACATTACCAATGATGTTATAAAAGGAATGAATGCAAAAATTAAAGCCGAAGCCAAAAAATAATACTTATGATAAACGGCTGACATTGCTGTTTATAATCCTTAAAATTCATACAATTTCTATATCTTGTTCCGATAAACCGGAATAACTATGTCTGATCAAACTGCTTCTTATAAACCAACATTGGGTTTGTTGGATTCTACTATGATTGTTGCCGGGTCCATGATTGGTTCCGGTATTTTTATTGTTAGTGCTGATATTGCCCGTAATGTAGGCAGTGCTGGCTGGTTGATTGCCGTTTGGGTAATCACCGGGTTTATGACATTGACTGCGGCTTTAAGTTATGGTGAGTTAAGTGCCATGTTTCCAAAAGCCGGCGGACAATATGTTTATCTGAAAGAAGCTTTTAATCCGCTGGCTGGTTTTTTATATGGTTGGAGTTTTTTTACCATCATTCAAACGGCAACTATTGCCGCGGTAGGTGTGGCATTCAGCAAATTTGCCGCTTATATTATTCCGGCACTCAGCGAAAAAAATATCCTTTTCAATATCGGAAATTTTGAGATCTCTGCAGCACAGGTTGTGGCAATTTTATTGATTGCTTTGTTAACTTATATCAATTCAAAAGGAATTAAGAACGGTACTATTATTCAAACTGTTTTTACAACTACTAAATTGCTCAGTTTATTTGGCTTGATCATTTTTGGCTTTATACTGGCTGCAAAATCAGAAGTGTGGAATGCTAACTGGTCTGATGCATTTTCCATGAAAGGCTGGAACGCAGGTTCTTCTTCCTGGACAGAAATTATAGGCCCCGGCATGATTGGAGCCATAGCTGCAGCCATGGTAGGTTCCATCTTCAGCAGCGATGCATGGAATAATGTAACTTTTATAGCAGGTGAAGTAAAAAATCCAAAACGTAATATCGGGCTGGCTTTGTTTTTAGGCACATTGATTGTTACACTGATATATGTAGCTACCAATTTGATGTACGTTTCAGTTTTACCAATGAACGAAATTGCATTTGCCGAAAACGACAGAATAGGTGTTGTTGCTTCTCAATCTATTTTTGGCGATTCGGGCACTATTGTGATAGCCATTATGATTATGATTTCAACATTTGGTTGCAACAATGGATTGATACTGGCCGGTGCCAGGGTGTACAATGCCATGGCTATTGATAAACTTTTTTTTAAAAAAGCAGCCAATCTGAATAAATATGCAGTACCCGAATATGCTTTATGGGCACAATGCATTATGGCTTCCATACTTTGCCTGAGTGGTAAATACGGAGACCTGCTTGATATGATTGCATTTGTGGTGGTATTGTTTTATGCCATTACCATCATAGGCATTTTTAAATTGCGTAAAACAAGGCCGGATGCCGAAAGGCCATATAAGGCATTTGGATATCCTGTGCTGCCTGCCATTTATATTATCATGGCATTGGTATTTTGTGTTTTCCTTATCATTTTTAAACCCTTTTATACAGGAATAGGATTAGGTATAGTGTTGCTCGGAATTCCGGTATATTATATGTCTATAGGAAATAGAAAAAAAGATTAATAATTATGAGTGCAATGGATTTCGATAAATTATTTCACCAGTTCACCCAATTAAAAGTTGCGGTAATTGGTGATGTAATGCTTGATACTTACTGGTGGGGAAATGTAGACCGCATTTCACCCGAAGCGCCTGTACCTGTTGTTGCCGTAAGTAAAAGGGAACAACGCATTGGCGGTGCAGGTAATGTTGCATTGAATATTGCATCGCTTGGAGCCAGCATCAGCATGATCAGTGTTTTGGGTAAAGATGATGATGGTGAGCAGTTGACAAAATTACTGGCCGAAAAAAATATCAATACCAAATACCTGGTAAACAGCGAATACAGAATCACAACCAACAAGATCCGTATCATAAGCCGCAACCAGCACATGATGCGGCTTGATGCTGAAATAGCCGATGATATTATTTCGGATGATGAAGAAAGATTAATGTATGCTTTTGAAAATTATATAGCTGCCGAAGATCCTGATATTGTCATCATGGAAGATTATAATAAAGGGGTGCTTACCGAATATGTAATTAAAAGTATTATCAACTTATGCAAAAAGCATAATATCCTTACTGCTGTTGACCCCAAGCGAAAAAATTTCTTTACTTATGAAGGTGTTGATATTTTTAAACCCAACCTGAAGGAAGTAAAAGACGGACTGAATATTATCCGTGACGAAATAAACATCAGCGTACTTAAAGACATGCACCTTTTATTGCAGGAAAAACTTGAACATCATATTTCACTCATTACCTTATCGGAGAAAGGTGTTTTTTACCAGCATGAAAATAATGCCGCCATCATACCAACTCATATCCGCAGCATTGCCGATGTGAGCGGAGCCGGAGATACAGTGATAGCCATTGCTTCGCTGGTTTACGCTGCAACTAAAGACGCAAAACTGATGGCCGAAATTGCCAATATTGCCGGAGGATTGGTTTGTGAAGAAGTAGGCACGGTGGCAATTGATAAAAAGAAATTACTGGGTGAATGTGTTCATCTCTTAAGCTGATTCTGCATCTGCTCTTCAGCTATTTTCTTTTTCGATTCCGCTTCTGCCTTATCAATAAAACCATCAAAATTAGTAAACAGCTCAAATCCTATTTTTACGAGTACCAGCACCAGGATAAAAATATCAGTAAAACCCATCGCCAGGAACATGCTTCCCACAATAACCACAAACTGCTGAACGAATATTCTGCCATAAGGCTGAAACATGAGTTTACCCATGGAGATTGTTTTATACTCACCTGACAGAAAGAAATTGTACAAAGTGTGCAGGGTATAATAGGTAATAAAGATCAGCAATAACAGTTGCCCTTCATCTCCCAAAACAGCAGGTATCTCACTATAGGAGCCTAAAAATGATCTGTCTTTTATAAATCCGCTTACACCAAAAAATATCTGTGTTTGTATAAACACAAAAAAACCATAGTGTACAATAAAGAACACAATAAAGAACAAACCCCCAACTATGGTAATGCCTCCATTAGTCGACCACACATCTTTCGGTTTTACAAAGATGGTAACACAGCCCATTTTTACTACATTAAATAAACCAATGATGACAGTTTCCAGGCAATACACTAAAAATACCTGTGCGGCATTCCAGCCTTCGTACCATACCCCGTAAACCGGGATGAGGTTAGCCAGGATTAGAAAATAATCACTTATTGAGAGCTTTCTTAGTTTCATTCTAAAATTCTGTCAGGTTTATGCAGGGAAATTAGATATTTTTGAGCAATAATAAATACCCACTAACACGTATGAGTCAATTTTCATTAGCTATTCACGGCGGAGCCGGTACCATTTTAAAACAGGACATGACAGCCGACCTGGAGACGGCATATATTAAAGGGCTTGATGAAGCGCTGGCCGCAGGTTATGCCGTGCTTGAAGAAGGTGGCTCTGCAGTTAACGCTGTCAAGGCATCAATTGTTGTTTTGGAAGATAACCTGTTGTTCAATGCTGGCCGTGGCTCTGTCTTTACAAAAAAAGGATTGCAGGAAATGGATGCCGCTATCATGGATGGTAAAGATCTTTCAGCAGGTTCCGTTGCCGGGATAAGAAATGTTCGCAACCCCATTGAACTGGCAACCGAAGTGATGATACACAGCAACCATGTTTTTTTAAGCGGAAAAGGTGCAAATGATTTTGCAATCAAGCAGGGAATCAAACTGGAACCCGATGAATATTTTTTCTCCCAGTTCCGTTACGATCAATGGAAAGAAATAAGGGACAGTGATAATTATTCGCTCGATCATACACATAAAGGTGTTGAAGAACTGATGAAGGATAAAAAATTCGGAACCGTTGGTGCTGTTGCCTGCGACATGAATGGAAATATTGCCGGTGCAACAAGTACTGGTGGAATGACGAATAAAAAATATGGCCGCATTGGCGACAGTCCGTTGATTGGTGCAGGAACTTATGCCAATAACAAGACCTGCGCCATAAGCTGTACCGGGCATGGTGAGCCGTTTATTTGTGCCGTGGCCGCTTATGATGTAAGCTGCCTGATGGAATATAAAGGCATGAGCCTGAATGAAGCCATGCATGAAGTGGTGAAAGTAAAACTGGTGAAGATGGATGGAGAAGGCGGCATGATTGGTGTGGATGCAAAAGGAAATGCAGCGATGATCTTTAACAGCGCCGGTATGTATCGTGGCATGAAGAACAGCAGCGGAGAAAATAAGATCGGAATTTATAATGATTAACTTGTCAGGCCACTACAAACAGAGTTAATTAAAAATTGAGGTTTTACAGTAGCCAGACAAGTAACAAACACACTATGAAAAAAATTGTCGTAATAGTTGCCGGTGGCACCGGTAGACGGATGAACTCCGGCACACCCAAACAATTTTTATTGTTGAACGGAAAACCTGTTTTGTTTTATACCATCAATAGTTTTTTACAGGCTTATAACGACCTGCAGATTATTTTGGTTTTACCCGAAGAACATATTGCAGCAGGGCAGGAGATCATTGATGCTTTTTTTGATTACAGCCGCATACAGATCACAATCGGTGGCCGTACAAGATTTCACTCGGTACAAAACGGTTTGCAACTGGTGAATGAAGAGAGCATTGTGTTTGTGCATGATGCTGTTCGTTGCCTGGTAACTGTTGATCTTATTAAGCGCTGTTATGAAGCTGCCATGGAAAACGGTTCTGCCATTCCGGTTATTGACAGCAAAGACAGTGTGCGTTTAGTAACCGGGGAAGCCAATGAAGCACTGGAAAGAAATACTATTAAGCTTGTGCAGACTCCGCAGACATTTCACAGTAAGATACTGATACCTGCTTACCAGATTGATTACAAAGATAAATTTACCGACGAAGCAACTGTTGTGGAAGCATTCGGTTTAAAAGTGAAATTGGTAAACGGAGAAGAAAATAATTTTAAGATTACCCGCCCGATTGACCTGCTGATGGCTGAGCGGTTGATTGCAGAGAAATAAGTTTTTGTTCTGGTGTGTTTCCGCTATGTCTGTCTCCAATATTTTATTAATATTTAGCTTTCTCCAAATCAATATAGTTTCTTTTGAAGTGGAGTTATTTCTAAAACTTTATCATAGACTGATATCAATCTATCTGTTGGAAAACTCTCACTCATTAATTCTGCATTAATACGACTAAAAGCATAAGCCCCAAATTCCATGCCTTCGGCAAGTACATGGGGCTGTTTGTAAACGAGTGCTTGCCCCTCGGCTGTACTATATAGCTGCGCCTGCGCCATTATTTCTGCAGTGGTATAATTCCTCACCATGGAATCTATAAAATATCTCTCCCAAATACCTCTTCTGTTCATTTCATCAAAAACACGATTTACCATATCTTCACCTTCCTCTGATCCGGAAATTGCATCGAAATTTTGAATGACAGTGGTCTGAAGCCCTTTTATAAAATCTACAGGTAGCAATTTTAAAAGTTGATTCACAGCAATTTCTCTGTCGTTAGTAATGGCACTTAATCTTCGTACTAATTCATTGGCATTGCTGTTATCGCCTATCTGACGATAAAATTCAACGACCACCGATAAAATAGAAAAATTTGTTGTTCCTGCTGTTGCTTTGGCAAACAGGAGTTTTGCATCTTCAATATTTCCTGCATTTGAAGCTGTAATAGCGGCACGAGTGAGTGCCAGTGATTCTTTCTCTCCCATTACCAGACTTATATCTGGTAATGTTGGTATATTGGCAGTTGCTTCTTTATTTTTTTCCTGATTATTATCTTCCTCAATTTTCTTATTAATGTTCATCTCTGCTTTTTTAAGCGACTCTAGATTTTTTTCCGATATTTCTATTTTTGTAAGATGATCATTCAGCACATCCCATCTGCCTTCAGCAAATCCTCGCAAATGGTTATCCAACTCAATACCAAAATCTGTTTCTGTAGCAAAAGGCTTGAATAGCACATTCATTTTATTTAGCTCCTCTTTAAATTTCAATACCTGTTTTAATTGTTCACCAGGGTCTGCAAGAGTAGCTGCATCTATATATTTAAAGAAGATCATAATAACAGGATTTTGCATTTTTTTCCATCGATTGTAAGCCCGATAAAATTCTTCTTCGGTATACGAAGAATAGTTCGGATTTTCAACCTTTTGCCCCCACCGCCTGTGCAGCACCAAAACAAAAATGTCTGATGCATCGACCTGCTCATTAATAACTGATTGCACTCTAAAACCGGTCGTGGCCAATTCATCTTCCCAGCCATATGGAATAAATTTTATTTTAGCACCCTCACCATAACCTTTATTTATTGTGTCTATAGTGTCTCTGAATACTTTTCGCTCAGGTGACAAATCTCCGGGTGATGCAATAAAAACCCTGAACTCTTTGAAATTTTTATCCATGGCTTAATGTTTTTATTTGGAACTAGGTTTTTTCTAATTAAAGCTAACTCATTAATATACATCACTCTTGTTCTTTAATCAGTTGAATTTTAATTAAAATCAGAACAAATGTTTTATCATTAACAGACTGGTTTTATTATTACAAATAAATATAATCATTAGTGTCTGAATGCAAAAGCTATTTCTTAAACCACTTCAGCGGCGCAGGCAATTTGTTTAAACGGATAGCTGAGTATTTTTCCTCCACCGCCCCAAAGCTGCTGTAAAAAAATGCCAGGCTGCTGATGTCTGAACCTTCAAAATCCAGCAACAGATTTTCACCTGCATGATCTTTTATAAATGCATTGATGAGTGCATGGGAAGCACCCAGTGTTTTTCCATTGGGATGATTACCGACCATGATATAATATGCCCGGTTATGTGAGAACAGGAAAAGCGCCGATGCCAGCAATTGTTTTTCTTTTGTATAAACTCCGTAACTGGTGGCTTTTTCTTTTTGATGAAGCAGTTTGTAAAGCTTTTCAAAATTGCCGAAATCAGACTGCTCAAAGTTGGCAAAATCGCCGGATTGTTCTTTGGCAAGTGCTATAACATCTGCCACAGCAATATTGCGGTTAATTACCAGGTTCAGTTTTTCAGCTTTTTTAATATTGCGTTTTATATTGTCACGGTAGTTCTTAAAAAGATTTTCATAATCAGCATTCAGGTCCAGCACAAAATTCATCCGTTCGTACAGGTTGAAATTATTCAGCTTAAAAAAGTTGCCGGCATTAAAATAAATATCCCAGTACTTGAATTTTTCCGGAACAGCATTTAAAAAAGCATTGACTGTTTCTGCATCCAGGTTTTTACCAAACACACCCAGGCAGGCGGTAAAGGGAGGCTGGTATAAATAATGAATGCCGTATTTTTTATTCCAGGTAAGCGGCATTACGGCTTCGTAATCGTTAAGTACAAGGGCATCCAGGTTTTTAGCCATGCTGTCTAAGTAAAATGAGTAAGCATAGATCAAACCATTATCAGCATTGTCTATACAGTTATCCCATTTTGTCTTATCAATCTGCTCGTATGTGAGGTATTTTATTTCCAATACTAAAAAGGAATTTGAGGGACTAATCTTTTAAGGTTGATGTTCTGCAGGTCAATACTGAAAGCAATATTCTTTAAAAATCTTTTTTCAGGGATGGTTGATTTAAAATAATCCTTGTACACTTTGCTATACAAAATCGGCACATAAATATTCACTACATTATTAAACAAGGATAATTGCAGTCCGGCATCATAGATAAACCTGCCGGTTGCCGAATTTTTCTTCCAGGCATCAGCATAAGTGCCGATATCGAAAAAGGCTTTGATGGGAAGTTTAAAAGGTAATATTGCCAAAGGATTTATTGAATTGGGTATGCTGGTTGTAAAATTAGCTGCCGCAAGCCAGTCATCAGTTTTACCTATCTTATCGCTTAACAGGTCGGTGCGTACTTTAAAACCACCGTCTCTAATCATGATCTGCTGAGTTGAAAATCCTTCAAATTCATTTCTTCCCACAAAATAATTGCTGTAAGTATAATCTTCATCGCCTTTCGGTCCGGTCATGTTCAGGTGATAACGATCGGTTTCAAACTGCCTGATAAATGTTTTATCGCCCAGGTAGAAAAACTTGCCTGCAAATACCCTCACATTCATTCCGCCGGTTTTGGCATAATTGAAAAAGTAATTTCCGGTAAATGCAAGCCTGGCAAACCCTTCGCCCTGTTCAACCTGCAGTGCTCCCTTGTATGGATACAAAACCCGGTTGTTCTCAATAACAAACTGTAATTGATTTACGTACCTCGATACTGTTGGATAAGTGATGATATCAATTTGGTTTACGGTATCCCTGGTAAATCGCAAACCCTGCTCACTGATCAGGAATGTTTTCCATTGAATAAATTTTGCTATGCTGCTTCTTGGATTCTTATTGGCAAAAACATATTTAAGCGACGGGACTATTTTTGAAAAACGCTGGGCATTTGTGGTATTGGTTGAGTCGGTAAAATTATCGCCTGTAAAAGTTGCACCGGCAAGGGCAAGTTCAAACTTATCGCCGTTATTGCCAGGGAACAGGCTGTAACTGATTCGCCCAAGCCCGTTAAACTGTTTGCTTTTGGTACCATACATGGGCGCTACAACAAATTGAAATTTGTTTAATGGCAGCGTATAATTATGCAATAACACACCCAGCATCAGCTTATCATAAAAATTATAACCAACAGCAGGCGAAGCAAAAATATAATTATGTTTATCCGTTTCTTTCAGGCTGAAAAAAGAACTGAAGCGGATATCTTTTTTAACTGTTGTCTTTTTTAATTCTCCTTTTTTATTGAGTAAAGCAAATGTTGCATCCAGGTTTTTACCACTCACTTCTTCCAAAGTTTTTTTGAAATCTTCGGGGTAGGGATGTTTAAACTGCCAACGACGATAATACTCCTGCATGCATTTATCAAAAAGCTCCTTACCAAGTTCATCTTCCAGTAATTTCATCCAGTCGCCGGTTTTTACATAGGCAACCATGTTATAATTAAAAGCTGAGAATTTCTCTGAACTGGTTTCTATGGGTTGGTCTTTTTTTACGCCGATTACTGTTTGCAGCAATACATGTTGTAAGTCATCTGGTAATCTTTTATTTATAAATGCTGAGTTTGTCTGAATGATTTCCAGGTTTGTATTGCCATACTGCTGCAGTGCATAGCGGTTATCATAATGGGTGTTCATGCCTTCATCCATCCAGGGATGTGTGCGTTCATCGGTAGCAAGGATCGCTTCAAACCAGTTATGCCCCACTTCATGATTGATAACAAAGTCGAGCATCTTTTCCGAACCGCCATCATCTAATAGAGTAATGGTAGGGTATTCCATGCCGCCGCCGTTGCCGCCATCAACAACACTCACTACATGATAAGGATATTCACCAAGCCACTTGCTTTTTGTAAGTACAGCTCTCTTGATCATGGCAATACTGTTCTTCCAGTTTTCATTATTCTCAGCATAATAAAAAGTACTTGCCAGTATTATTTTTCCGGAAGGCAGTTTTAGTGTATCAGATTTTACGGTATAAGTTTTATCAGCAAACCAGGCAAAGTCATGCACATTGTTTTGTTTGTACTGAATTGTTTTAGTTTTGGCAGATGATGGATTTATTATTTCTTCTTCCTGTTTTTTCTGCCCGGGTATTTTTTTCTTTTTAGGCTCTCTCGATAAAGGCATTTTATTTTTAAGCCAATCCTTTTCAGATTCATTCTGCAATTCACCGGTTGCAGCAACAACATAGTTATCGGGCAATGTTATCTGCACTTCGTAATTACCAAACTCGGCATAAAATTCTCCCTGGTCAAGGTAGGGCATAGGGTGCCAGCCCTTACTGTCGTACACCGAAGGCTTGGGATACCATTGTGTTACCTGGTAAGCCTGGTCAACATGTCCACCTCTTGAAAAGTTATAAGGCAGCTTTACATGAAAAGGTGTTTCAATTTTTGCATTTGATTTTGGGGCAATCGGTTGTGGTAAAATAAGTTTGATGATATCCTGGTGCTGCGGATGATCTTCTGTTTTTGCAATGTCTCCATTCACTTTAAAATCGAGCCGGTTAATATATCCACGTTTGTCAGCATTGCTGAAATAAAAAGCAGTGCTTCCGTTTTCCAATGCCTGATCGGTAAAAGCAGTCTTATCATTTTTAAAAGCATTGGGCCAGACATGGAACCAGATGAAGAAAAGGGTATCGGGAGAGTTATTGTAATATTCCATCTTTACAAAACCATCCAATGTGTGTTCAACATCATTTAAAGTAACATCAATTTTATAATTAACCTGCTGCTGCCAATAGGAGGAAAGCTGAGATTTGGCAGTTGGCAGTTGGCAATAAAAAAATATGAGTAAGCTGATGATCCTTTTCAAGGCGAATTAGTTTATTCAAAAATAACAAAATCAGTGTAATCGTAACAATCAAACTAAGAAGCAGTTTATTTGCCTTTTCCCAGCATGATGATGCGTATGGTATGCAGCATGATCTTAAAATCCAGCGCCAGCGAAACATTTTCAATATACATCAGATCAAAGGGCATGCGTTCAATCATTTCTTCAACCGATTCTGCATATCCAAACTTAACCATACCCCAACTGCTGAGGCCGGGTTTTACTTTAAGCAGGTAATTGTATTCGGGATGTTGCTGAACAATCTGGTCAATATAAAATTTCCGTTCGGGCCTTGGCCCTACCAGGCTCATTTCGCCTTTAATGATATTCCAGAGTTGCGGTAACTCATCGAGCCGCCATTTACGCATGATCTTACCCCACTTGGTGATCCGTGGGTCATCGTCGCTGCTCAGTTCCGGTCCGTTCTTTTCTGCATCGGGTATCATGCTCCTGAATTTGAACATGATAAAAGGGCGCCCCTTGTAGCCAATACGTTCCTGTAGATAAAACAAACTGCCACGGGAGGATAATTTTACCCTGACAGCGGTATATATAAACAGCGGGATAAGGATAATGATCGTTAATATGCTGGCTGTAATATCCAGTAGCCGTTTTATATTCTGCTGCCATAGCGGCATCAGTCCCGATTGTAATTCTATGAGCGGTGTACCCAGTACATTGTTGGTTTTAACGGAGCCGCTGATGATATCCACTGTGTCGGCAGTTAATTTTATATTCACTGCATGATCACTCAACTGCTGTAAGATTTTTTCTATCTGGTCTCTTTCTTTTTTTTCTACTGCAATAATAACTTCCTCAATTTTATGCTCACTGATAATGGTATCCATTTCATCGGCCCTGCCTAAATTAATGATGCCATCGGGCAATGAAGAACCTGAATTGCCATTGGTGTTGGCAAACCCTGCAACACGGTATCCTGTTTTTTCTTCGTTGGTAGCAATGGAATTATACAGGTTAGCGGCTTTGTTGCTGGAACCAATGATGAGTGTATTAAAAAAAACAGTTCCTTTATTTAATTGTTTTTTTGCACTGTTTAAAAACAGCAGCCGGACGCTGAATGTAATAATGGTTTGTATTCCCCAAAGTGAAATAAATTCCTGGTAATAGATATCAATGTCTCCGGTTACATCGTAAAGTAAAAATACAAACAGGATTAAGATGCTGACAAAAAATGTGTAAATAGCAGTGTTAAAGAATTCAATCAGCCTCGATTTTTGATAAAGCATTCTGTAAGTGCCAACCAGGTAATAAACAATAAGCCAGGTAACCGGAAACAATATAATGCCGGTATAAAATTTCGGGCCAACAATAAATGCCTCTTCAATAATATATTTTCTTACAAAATAAAAGATGATCCAGGAAATGATGGCTGCTATACAATCACCTAAAGCATACCACCCGATATGTATTCTGGGTTGATTCAACGAAAGAAGGTTCTGATTAGAAAAATAATTTTCATTTATTACTGGCTGGTAACATGCCCGATCTTTTCAAGTATCTGGTGAGCTACTTCCATAGCACGGAAACCATCTACAACAGTAACCGGTGTTTCTGTATTATTTACAATGGCATTTCTGAATTCTTCCAGTTCCATTTTTATGGCATTAACTTCCTTTACCGGTGGATTGGCTATGGCGATAGTTTTTTTACCATTGTTGGTATCAATATCAAAAGTAAAAACATTGCTGTCGCCAGGTGTATTTAACCTGATAATCTCTGTTTTCTTTTCCAGGAAATCAATACCTATGTAAGCGTCTTTCTGAAACAGCCGCATCTTACGCATTTTTTTCATAGAGATTCTGCTGCTGGTAAGATTGGCAACACAGCCGTTATCAAATTCAATACGAACGTTGGCAATATCAGGCGTATCGCTCATTACAGCCACACCGTTTGCACTTATAAAATTCACATTGCTTTTTACAAGACTTAATATGATATCAATATCATGTATCATCAAATCCAGTATTACACTAACATCGGTACCACGTGGATTGAATTGTGCCAGGCGATGTACTTCAATAAACATGGGCTGCAGCACCTGGTCCTTCAGCGAAAGAAAAGCAGGATTAAAACGCTCAACATGTCCCACCTGGAATTTGATATTGGCTTCCTTGGCAAGTTTCACCAATGTTCTTGCTTCATCCATGGTATTTGCCAGTGGCTTTTCTACAAAAACGTGTTTGCCTTTTTTTATGGCCAGTTCGCAAAGTTCAAAATGAAAGGAAGTAGGTGCTACAATATCCAGCGCATCGCAGGCGTCAATTAAATCCTCAACTTTATCAAAACGCGGTATCTTATATTTCTGTACAACCTGTTCGGCATTATGATCATCTGTATCTGTAAAACCCATTAACTGAACTCCCTCAATATCTGCCCAGTTATTTAAATGAAATTTTCCAAGATGTCCAGCGCCTATAACTCCTATTTTAAGCATGATATTTTGCTGTATTTATGAAAGTAAAAAGTCAAAAAATCAAAAGTCAAAGAAGACTAACCGTACCAGGTTTTTACTTTTTACTTTTGAATTTATAATTAGTTCTAAGTTTCTTCCCAAAATCCCATCTTTCCGAATTTTTCAATCCGTTGTTCAATTCTTTGTTCAGGGCTGATGGCTTTTAATTCTTTTATTACGGGCAGGAGATAATCTTTTAAAATATCGGCAGCTCCCTGATAATCCCAATGTGTTCCTCCCAAAGGCTCGGGAATAACGCCATCTACCAAACCAAAACCCAGCATATCATCGCCGGTTAATTTTAATTGTTCAGCCGCAGTTTCTTTTTTATCCCAACTGCGCCATAAAATACTGCTGCAACTTTCGGGTGAGATAACCGTGTACCAGGTATTCTCCATCATAAAAACCCTGTCGCCAACACCAATACCCAATGCACCGCCACTTGCTCCTTCGCCAATGATAACACATATCACCGGAACTTTAAGGCGAATCATCTCATATATATTGCGTGCAATGGCTTCACCCTGTCCTCTTTCCTCTGCCTCAAGGCCCGGAAAAGCGCCGGGTGTATCTATCAAAGTGATAACTGGCTTATTAAATTTTTCTGCCAGTTTCATTAAACGAAGTGCCTTTCTATATCCTTCGGGATTAGCCATACCGAAATTGCGTAATTGCCTGGTTTTTGTATTGGCACCTTTTTGCTGACCCAATATCATGACTGTTTCGCCACCCAATTGGGCAAATCCTCCTACCATTGCTTTATCATCTTTTACATTTCGGTCGCCATGCAGTTCAATAAAATCGGTACACATGTTTTTGATATACTTCAGGGTATAGGGCCTGTCGGGGTGACGGCTAAGCTGAACCTTTTGCCAAGGGGTTACATTGGCAGTGAGGTGTTTTTTTGTTTCAACTATCCTTTCCTCAAGCATAGCAATGGCCCCGCTCATATTCGTTTTACTCTTTTCAGAGGTTATTTTCAATTGCTCTATCTGGTCGTAAAGCTCTTTGATGGGTTTTTCAAAGTCGAGAAATTGCCGTTTTTTTAACTCAATCATCAGGTATTGTCAGAATTTAGATTTACAATTTAATGCAATTTGTTTCGCAGGGTAGTGTAAGATAGTTTGTAAAATTACGGGTTACAATTTTTTTATAAAAGTTTTGGAGCGGAAAGTTAAGAAACCTATCTTTGCCGTCCCTAAAAAACGGGTAGCTTTGCAAAGGTAAAGCGTAAGATTTTTGGATCGGTAGTTCAGTTGGTTAGAATGCCGCCCTGTCACGGCGGAGGTCGCGGGTTCGAGTCCCGTCCGGTCCGCTTAGTAGAGATACAAATAATATCAAATCCTTGCAAACTCAATGTTT